>CEUV01046096.1_pt1 | contig 38378 bp, 26 predicted proteins | sample 356401 | NCBI WGS metagenome assembly CEUV01 (sample SAMEA2622710, study PRJEB7988) | marine metagenome | isolation source: saline water (ENVO:00002010), including
TTTACCAACACCTCAGAATTACGCCTGGTGGAGTTACCAGTTGTCTTGTTTAGGCTAGAAAATGATACTACACGTACAGGTTCTGGCCGCTTTCTGTAAATTAGACGGGTGTCGCAGTTTGGGCTTCGATTCATGGCCCAATGTTACTCGATCAGCATATCAATGAAGACTGAAGAGTGCAAAGTGAAAGTGAAAGTGAATATCCACCGAAAAAAATGCCCTCCATCGTTTTCAAATACAGAGCCTCAGTCGCTGTGCTAAACGCTCGTGTAGTGTAGTTCGGTCCATCATGACGGACTCTCGATCCGTCGACCCGGGTTCAAATCCCGGCACGAGCACCATAGAACAATTAGAGTTTCAACGGATATAGAATCTGTCAGAACGGTCTTAAATGGACCTTCGTTGGAGTAGTAAGGTTCAGATGCGTGTAGAACACGATGTGAAGCTCACTTTTGATGATGTATTGATTAGACCTAAGCGCAGTACGCTGGTTTCGCGATCGGACGTTACTTTGGTTCGCGAATTCACATTTCGCCACTCCGATGCTACGTGGACCGGCGTACCAATCGTTTCTGCCAATATGGATACTACAGGACTATTCAGCGTGGCTACAGAATTACAAAAACACCAAATGATGACTTGTATGCAAAAATTCTACTCAACCAAAGATTATGCAGCTGCTTGGAATGATGGAATTGACCCAGAATACGTTGCTGTCACCTGTGGCTCAACCGATAATTCGTTTGATTTACTAAAGCGCAAGATGGGTACTAATTCAGGTACGAAATTGATTTGTATTGATGTTGCAAATGGTTATCGAGAGGTGTTTTTGGATTTCGTAAAGAGGGTCAGGAATGAATTCCCATCCTCAATAATTATCGCTGGTAATGTCGCAACCCGAGAAATGACTGAAGCGTTAATTCTAGCAGGTGCAGACATTGTCAAAGTTGGAATTGGACCGGGGTCAGTATGTACAACTCGAAAGGTAGCAGGTGTCGGTTATCCTCAACTTTCAGCAATTGCAGAATGTGCAGACGCCGCACATGGTTTGGCTGGACACGTTATGGCTGACGGAGGTTGTTCAAGTCCTGGCGATGTAGCCAAAGCCTTCGCAGCCGGTGCCGACTTCGTAATGTTAGGCGGGATGTTTGCTGGCCATGATGAATCGGGTGGAGAACTCGTCACTGGAGAAAATGGAAAACAGTACAAGTCATTCTACGGAATGTCTAGCGCCAAGGCTATGGAAACTCACTATGGGGAAGTTGCAAAGCATCGGGCTCCAGAAGGTAAAGAGGTTCGAGTCCCTTATCGAGGGGCTTTGGAAATTACAGTTCAGGCTATCCTTGGAGGTGTTCGCTCTGCATGCTCATACGTAGGTGCTCGGCGAATCAAGGACTTGCCAAAATGTACCACATTTATTCGAGTAACTCAAACTACCAATGAAGTTTATCAGAGATTCAATGTTGAGGAATAATCAATATTCCATAGATTCTTGTGGGCAAAAGCCTACATCCTAAATTGCTAACAGACAGATGTGGATGAAATCCTAGTAATCGCTGCTATTGGCGCCTTCTTTGCTGCTGCATTAACGGTTCCAGCCGGTTTTGGGCTTTCGACTATGCTTACTCCATTCGCCTTGCTACTAATGCCGCCACATGAGGCTGTTGCAGTAGTTGCAGTTGTACATGGTGCACACAACGCCGCAAAATGCTGGAGTATGTGGGATTCTGTGGATTTAACCGCCTTCAAGCATTATGGAATTTGGTTAGTTATTGGTGCAGTGTTAGGGGCCATTTTACAGAATGAAGTGCCTCAAAATCCTTTATTGGTAATAATCGGATTATTTTTGATTATTCTGCCAATACTGACAATATCAGAAAAATGGACCGGATATCGTATTCCAGAAGCAAATGACCGAATCGGCGGATTTGGTTCAGGATTCATGGGTGGGTTGTCTGGTCACCAAGGAGCTCTGCGTGCGATGTTCCTTACTCGCAGACTACCCGACAAAATGGCTTATGCCGCTACTGCGAGTATTCTTGCACTATGCGTAGATCTCTCCCGAATTCCTGTTTATCTTATCTTTAGACCTGAGGAACTACTAGCACACTCCCAAATTACGCTGGTTCTAGTCGTCTCGGCAATCATTGGAGTTAGGGTTGGGAAAAGGTGGTTGAAGGCTTTGAAATCAACATGGATCCATGATGGTGTAATGATTGGAATAGTCGCTAGTGGCATATTCTATATTTGGGAAGGATTAGCTTAATCTCTTCAAATGTCCAATACAACTTGTGCCATCCAGCCAGGTCCTTCAAAAGAAGGTACACCCTCAACTCCATCGACAATCTCTCCCAAACCTACTTCTCTCACAACAAGGTCATGGAGAGTTACTGCCTTGACCTCGATTTCCAATTCAACGTCTCTAGATTCAACCCACAACACTTGGGCTCGGAGATATTCCTCGTCAAGCGATAATTCTGATTCTACCAGCCATTTATCTTCGACATAAGAATTGTACAATACCTCTTCCAACCATCTGACGAGAGTGCGTTCAATATCTGCACTACCAAACGGTATACTCCATTCAGCAACGTGACGTATGTGTCCGTCAAGATATTCTAATCCTCTATCAGAAAGTTGGATTCCCTGCAAGGCAAGAGCAGATTCCCTAAGAATCCCTGTTGGGCTATCTGAGAAAGCCCTAAAACCAATATCTGCAGTAGTAGGCATTACCCACCAAGACATATTCTCACCAATACCTCGGAGAGGGTGTTATGTGATGAAACCTAAGGGATACGAACTAATCGTTCGTACACAATTCTCCTTGACTGGGGAAACTAGTAGGGTCTTTTGGATTTGTATTCCATTTATTTTCACACTTGTTATTGTAGCCATCACCATCGGAATCAACGAACGCATCTGCGGCATCGAATGGGTCGAAATCGAAGTAAAATTCCCATCCAGACCACATTCCATCATTGTCATGATCTTGGTGGTAAACCTCAGACCCATCAGCCCATCCATCTCCATCCGTGTCAGCTAATACAGGGTCGGTCTTATTTTGGAATTCTTCGTAATTTGTATAATTCTCCAAGTCATCATAGAAACGACCTCCCTTATCGGTCGTTGGGTCAATGTGACATTCAGCATTTTGTTGATCATCCCAACCCGGACAATACCTATTCAGTAAATGCGTCCTATTCAGACCATCATCATCGAAATCTTCGGAGCCGTCATCAATACCATCTAAGTCGGAATCTGGCATTCTCGGATCCATTGGCCCTCTTGCACCAAGAGCATCGAGGGTATTGTTGTCAACCAGACCCAAGCTAATCGCTCTCTCTGATGCAGATACCTCCCAACCATCAGCTAGTAAATCACCATCTGTGTCGTCATCAACAGGGTTGGTGTCCCACCTATCAGGAGCTTCTAGAGCATTGAGAAGGGTGTCATTATCGATATCAAAATTAGAGTCAGGCATAGAACCGAATGACGGGTCTAGAGCCCATCTTCCATCACTCGGGATTGTAAATCCAGTCAAATTCATCTCGTGAATGAAATATTTAGGATCAAGAATACCATCACCATTACGATCCCCAGATGTTTGGAAACCTTTGAGGTAACTATCCCAAACCCATCCGCCTGGACCAAGGCCGCATTCGATCATACTTGTACATCCGATTGGTAACCAATTCTGAGTGGTTATCCAAAGACTGTGTGAATTTGTATTCTGCTGTACTGAAAATACCTGCATCTCCCAACCATCCGGTTGGCCATCGTCATCGGTATCATTGTCCAATGGATTTGTTGCAGATTGCCAAGGTCGAGGAATATACAGGACCTCTCCTCCATCTGAAAGTCCATCATCATCAGTATCTGCATTATTTGCGTGAGTGATGTACTGGTCTTGACCATTGATTACCTCTTCTCCGTCATTCAAACCATCGTTATCTGTATCAAACATTGAGGCGTTCGTGAAGTAAACCGATCCATTCCACATAAATCCGTCAACCGCTTCAGTAAAGTCTTCCAATCCATCACTATCAGTATCTCTATCGCTAGCATTGGTGAATGTTTCATAATATTCAGTAGAATCAGACAATCCATCTCGATCGGTGTCGTAAACTCCTGGATCTGAATAAACGGTAACATCTCGAACTCCCATATCCACGACTCTAATGGTCCAGCCAATAACTTCGATACCATCAATCAGGCCATCACCGTCAGTGTCCTGAACTAATGGGTCTGTTGAACGTCCCAAAATTGCCCAATCTTCTTCTGGCTGGTTAAAATCGGTGTCAGGGCTAAATTTAGCTCGATATTCATCTAGGTTGGTAAATCGCTCATGATCTTCAACAACGATTGCTAGGTCTTGGAGACGGCTAGTGACTTCTTGACCTACTTGGACGTTGATTGCGTAAACATATCCTTCGGTTGGTGTTTTGACGGGGATGTTGACATATTGGCTGTCCTGAACTGTTCTGACCCACATTATAGTACGATTAACCTGTACGAAATCTCCGATTTCCACAACAATGTTGTGTACTGTGGAGATACCGACCAAATCAGTGTAGCGAACGGCTCCATCTCCATCTGCATCATATCCATCAAAATCAGGGTCTTCTTCTGCGTTGCTACCGTCGTTAGGATGAATGCCGCTATTATACTCCCATCCGTCAGGCATACCATCACTGTCGGTATCAGCGACTAATGGATTGGTGAAATTGACTGCACCCCAGGTGTAAGCCACCTCGTATTCTTCGACATTATTCAAGCCGTCTTCATCACCATCGCCGTAGGCGTCGGTGGAATTCGCTGGATTTAGCAGAGTGTTGTAACAATACTCGAATCCATCAGGCATCCCATCGCCATCTGTGTCCCAATCACCTGGTCCATTTAGACGGCCATCGCCATCCATGTCTTCATTGAACCAAGTTAAATCGCCAACTCCACTCATCAAATCAGTGTATGGTGCGTCCAACCGTGTGGTTCCGAATTGAGGAACGCCACAGTGAACTTGTAATTCTTGGGAACCATAACCGACCTCAATTCTATCTGGGATTAAATCACCATCACTGTCTTCTTCTAGCGGATTGGTGTCATATATTTCCTCAAGATAATTCGGTAATGAATCTGGGCCCTGCCTGTCGATATCTAGAACTGAATCACAGGAATGATCGCCATTTGGACCAACTGGTAGAGAATTCCAGGTACTAGTACCAATGATTACCTGCATTTCAGCCTCAACTTGAGGTGTAAGTAAAGGGCACCCCCAGTTTGGATTTAATGGGTCTAATAGAGTCACAGGTCCTTGTGGAGTTTGTACAGTTTCAGTGTAAAGTGATTCCCAGCGGTCATTCAAACCATCGCCGTCACTATCGCTAGCGGTCGGGTTTGTTCCAATAGCTGCTTCCTGTTCATTGGTTAGACCGTCCCTATCTGGGTCACCATATGGACCGTTGTCTGGGTCTGGGAATGTTTCATTTTGTTCACCAGCATCCTCTCCATCAGCATTCGTATTTTCAATATCACGATCATCTGGCTCACCACTGTCCAAAGGATCCAATCCGTTAGCAACTTCCCAACCGTCCTCTAAGCCGTCCCCATCGGTGTCGGGATTATTGTCATCTGTACCATAAAGAGTCTGTTCCATCCTATCTGGAAGGCCGTCTCCATCAGTATCTCTACCTGTCTGTTGGGCCTCTGCATCTGAGATTATAACATCGGATCCAGCGGGCTCGAATCCACCTGATTCGGTAGTCGAAAGTCCTGCGTCAATTATTGTGTAGAACCCTGCTAGACATAGTGTCACGGCAATCGCCGCGACTGCGTATTGATTGTGATTCAAAGCCAAAATTCTCACCCAACCCCTTACGGGGTTGCTCTGTTGACTCAAGTCATGGATATAATGTTTCAGCGATAACGCATCTCTAACGTCAGTCTGCTATATCAACAGATGAGGACAAAAATAAGTCTACTGAGCCACTGTTAAATCTACACTTTAGTTTTCCACGCCTTCCGTGAGCACGTTCCCAGCAAGCCAATAATACCCCTCCTGAAATTGCCGGATGAAACGTATTTTTTAGGGTAATTTTTACACCTCCGTGTTCGTCAAATGACTCTGCAGATTCAACCGCTCCTAGACCATTCATGGACAGATGTCTTCGCCCTATTCCAATCCAATCATCTGGCTTTGAAATTAAAATATGTAAGCCGGAATCAAAATGCATTTGCCTCATTGAATCAGCCGCTGATGTCCACCATAACTTACGCTCGACATCTTCAATTGGCCATTCGATATCTTGCCTTCCCGATTCAATGGTGGATATGTATGGAAGGCAAAACTCTTCAAATCTTAATATCATGTCTCTATGAATAATCATTTTTCTTTCATTCATTATTGACCAAACTCCTCGAGATTCTACCCTTAGGTCTTCCCATGATTCTTCTGTTAATTCGTAATTTACAGAATCACTATCTGAATTTGGCCAGAGAAGGATTTGTTCGGAAGGGGTTGGTAAGTCCTTGTGGTCAAGATTCAAACTAACAACTAGACCTTCTTGAGAACTCTGAGACCAAACAAAACGGTGACGTTTTGCTGTAGCAATTTCCCATGCTGAAGTAAGTAAACCCGAGCATATCGGAGATGAGGCGGGATTTTCAACAAGTAGTCTAACTTCGTCCTCATCCTCTAATTTTCTATACGCTCCTAGACCTCTTGTTTGCCAATCTAGTGAATTTTCCGTCCAATTATTAGGATCTCTAGTAGAGGGGATTTTAACACCAGAATTTTTCAGGAAAAATTCTTGATGCTCTAAAGCCGCATGGGCTAATCTACGGCCTAAACTCTGACCTAGCCTCTGTTCTAAACCCAAGAACCATGTCTCAAATCCATGGGCGGAGAATCTAGCACCGTAATGATTGATTTTTGAGGAATCATTGTCTTTTATCAATCCATTAGAAAGGTATAACCATCGTTGTTTTATGCTTTCCACAGGGTCAGATGGAGATTTATTTCGATTGAGGAAATCAAAAAATCCCATGCGATCATCCATTGATGAATTTGTCAATTCGGTCGAAGGCTGTTGATAATACTTCGATGGGAGGCAAGCAGACCATACGAAAATGTCCGGAACCGAATTCAGGAGAGAATCCAGAGCCATGCACAACCAGTACATGTTGTTGGTGGAGGAGATCTAGAACCCATTGTTTGTCTGAAGTTACGGATTCATCTGTAATCCTGACAAATAGGTAGAAGGCACCTCCTGGTGATTCGCACTCCAGTCCATCTATCTGTGAAATTCTATCCTTGCAATAATCCAATCTTTGCTTCACTCTGGAACGATGCCCTTCTAGCCAATCGTGTTCATCGGTTAATCCAGCCAAGTAGCCATGTTGGGCGGGAGTAGAAGCACACAAGCGACTTCTCAGTAATCTCTCGACTCCATCGCGAACCAACTCTAGGCGTCCTTCAGGGTCATGCCATGCCATGTAGCCAATGCGCCAACCTGGAGCAAAGTAGACCTTAGAAACCCCATTTAGAACGATCACTGGGGAGGATTTCGATCTTGAGGCTATAGAGCAAAGTTTGCCTGTGAAATCAAGTGCATCGTAGATTTCATCAGCAATAATCGTACACTTAGGGTATTCTTTTGAAATCTCTAGCAATGCATCTATTTCATCAGAAGTTAGTACATTTCCTGTAGGATTATTTGGATTAATTAACACTAGTAGACGAACACTATCATCCATCTTGGCTTTGATATCTTCCAGATCAATTCGCCAGCCATCGTTTGGATTGAGGCGATATTCAATTGTGCTAGCGCCATACATCTGAGGATAAGCCATGTAGGGGGGATAATGGGGGCCTGGAGCTAGTACCTTTGACCCCTCTTCTAGAAATGCGGCGAAGATTATTTGCAGGGCTTCGGTTACTCCGTGTGTAACATACACATCATCTTCTGAACAATCCCAGCCTTTGCCGGATTCAGCTTTGGCAATCGCCTGCCTAAGGGAAGGAATTCCGTATGAAGGTCCGTAGCCATTATCCTGAGCATCCAATGCCTGTTTGTAGGCAGAAATCATATGTTCAGGAGTTGGTAATCCTTCGTATGCCAATGGGTCTCCAATGTTAAGCCGAATAATTTCATGACCTTGTTTCTCCAACTCAACGGCAGGAACTACTACATCTCTAATCGCATATTCGATTGCAGCGGCACGCGCAGAAACATCGACTTGTTCGACCATTTCTCTCACAACCCGAGTAGATTACGAGCGGCTTCCAATGCATCGGGTATGCCATCCGAGTTTGAACCGCCGCCTTGAGCCATTGTCGGTCGCCCTCCTCCGCCACCATCTATGTGTCCGGCTATGGCGGCAAGAATTTCTGTGGCGTCATGTTTCTCAGCCGCGAGTGATCCTTCAGTGCTGGCGACGATTAGTTTCCCACCTCCATCTCTAGTTCCAAGAACTGCTAGAGTCGGATTTTGAGGATCTCGTGTTAATTGGCTTAGCATAGACATAACTGCTTTCATATCGCCATCAACTTCCATAACGGCATAGCGAATTCCGTCCTTTTCAATGGCGCCATCGCCCCCTCCACTGGTCCGCAGTCTGACGATTTCGGCCTCCAACGATTCAATCTTCTTCTGCTGAGTTTTCCACTCATCAAAGAAACGAGAAACCGCACTTGGAAGGTCCTCTGGAGACACCCCAAGGACTTCGCTTGATTCGTTCAAGAGGCGTTCCTGAATTCGCGCGTGCTCGCGTGCCGTCTCCCCTGCCACGATTTGCAGACGCTCGACCCCGTCTTGGACTTGACTAGACCGGATGATGCGAAGTTCAGAAACTTCACCGGTGTTGTCGTGATGCGTTCCTCCACAAGCCTGCACATCGTGGTCGCCGATTTTGATTATTCGAATCTGACTATGTTTGGGCGGACCGCCCTGATATAATTCGAAGCCGAATTGCAAATCAGCTTCTGCTCTATCCAGAACTAATTTTTCTACAACAGGATTCTTTGCGATGATGTCATTTGCATGATCTTCAATCTTATCCAAATCATCCCGAGAAAGTCTGGAGTAGTGAGTTAAGTCAATTCTTGCATATCGTCCACCCTTGTTCGAACCAGCTTGCCAAATGTGTGGACCTAGTATAGCACGAGCGCTTCCGCCTACAATGTGGACTGCGGTGTGGTGATCCATTAGTTGCCGTCTTCTTCCCCAATCGATTTGTCCAGTAATATCTCCCTCTTCGACGGAGGAATTAGTCAGGTGATAAATTACTCCACTTTCTATTCTAGTATCGACCACTCTTGCGGTTCCTAAACTTCCTTGGTCGCCCAGTTGACCGCCCCCCTCGGGATAGAATAGAGTACTATCCAAAACAACAGAATGAGTAGGTGGTTCCACAACCTCTGAGGATAGATTTAGTGAGTCGATTTGTGTGTTTGTTAATGGCTTACAATCGAGGACCACTGCACTGAATTCAGTTTGACTTGTGTCTGAATAGTAATCCTGTCGAGTGGGGGGGAAGTCCGTTTGGAAAATATGGCCCTTTTCTTTACCCTTTGCAGCGGCCTTTGTTCTCTCTGCATTTCTAGCTGCCATATCAGCAGCGAAGCCTACTCTAACAGAGAGATTCTCCCAACCTAATTTTCTTGCAATGGAAACTACCATTTCTGGATTGAGGCCTCTTTCTTCTGCTAAACGAAATAGCACCTCATCAGGTGCATTGTAAGCATCTTGTGGAAGTTCTCTAAGTGCAGTTCTAACCGCAGCTTCACCCTTTCTCAACATCTCATGATATCGAGCCTCTTCCAAATCTAGAATGATGAGAATTCCATCCCTACTCTGGACAAATCCATCCATATCGAGGTGAGTGTCGATGTGGTGTGCAGCCAAATCTCGAAGGGAGACATCGACGCCTAAATCTCCCTTCATTCTACAAACTCTACGCGCCATCATTCGAACAAGATAGCCCGCTTTTGCGTTACTAGGCACTAAGCCATCACCTAGCATATTGCAAATTGCATGCATATGGTCAGGGATTGCATAAATCGACGAAAGAGGCTCAGTAAGGCGTTTTAGGCCGGAAACCGAAATGTCCACGCCACCGTCTCCCAATCTTTCAACGAGTCTCTGGTACAATGAGTCGACATCGGTTCCAACATCAATATTGAGAATTCCAGCAAGTTGAGATAATTCAGCAAGCAAGTCATCTGTGTCGACACCTAATCCTAATCCTTCAACCATCGAATCAAAGCCTGCGATTTGCTTCAACCAACCGACAGACTCAGGATAGATTGCTTCGTAAATTGTAGAGGTCCCTGCCGCAGCCCAACAAAACCTCTCCAAACCATATCCTGTGTCAATAATCTGAAGAGGCATCTCTCTGTATCGAAGTCCTTTGATTTCGACATCGCCGTCTTCATGCTCCTCTAGATTCATGAAAACCAGAGTAGCTAACTCCAGCCCACCGACAATGACTTCCAGAGCCGGACCTGCATTTCCGCCCCCGGACCACGGATTTTCGATATAGGTAATATCAGCAGGTTCTATTCCAAATGTGTTAACCAGCATATCATCACAATATCGAACACATTGATCGATCCAATATATCACATCTCCATCTTCTGGTCGATTGAAGGCGTGGTGAGCCATCATTTCGAAGGTGGTCAAATGCCTACCAGAGCGTCCAACGGCAGCAACATCGGTTAATCGAATGCAGGGTTGGCTTATCCCGAGAGGATTTGCCGGTGGAGGCACCAATCCACTAGTTACATGCGGCTGGAAATCAGCGATTGAAGCAATGGTCAAGTGAATATCATCTCGCCATCGGGCTAATACTGGATATGGGTCTATTCTAGCATGTCCTCTCTGCTCAAAGTAATCGAGGAAGGTCTCGCGCATGGCATCTTTCAATTCTTTTCCACGCATGGGAAATCCCTTGATTATTGGATTGCCAATAAACGTGTATGAGTCTTCAACCGTATCACCAGAAGTTGTACGATTTTCGTCTCGTGACCAAAACCTGAGACCAGTGACAGAACAAACTCTGCATGAGTGTCCTGACTCTTCCCAAAAGGGAATATTGGTCTCTCCGAACGCCATCACTGCCCCTCCCTACAGTCTACCCATCGAACAAGTCGTCTTGAAAGCAATTGTTCATTCTGCTGCGTCGCGTTGAAATCAATGGTGCTTCACGAGTTGTCATGAGCGCTGCTTGGCGTGAGCATCTTCACAGTGATGGAGACGGGCGAATGCGCATCTCCAAACATGGTTCTATGCTCACTGACGCAGTATTAATTTCAGATGAAAGGCATATGGACGCTCATAGTGATGACCGTTCCCCGGAGCAACTCTGCAATACTGCAGGTATACCTGGAATCGTTGGTGATGCTTGGGCAATGGCTGATTGGCACTTTGGCTATGGCTTTCCAATTGGAGGAGTCGTGGCTACCGACGTAAATGCAGGTGAATTAGGAGGTGCGATTTCTCCAGGAGGAGTTGGATTCGACATTAATTGTGGAGTTCGTCTATGTTCCCTAGATGTGGAGATTACAGACATTGAGCCTAAATCTTTAGTTGGCGCTCTTGCAAATCAAATCCCAGCTGGTGCTACGAGCAAAGGTGGCGTTCAACTAGATGAGACGACTATGGCTTCTGTTCTTTCAGAGGGGGCGAAAGCTGCAATCGACATCGGGTGGGGTGAATCAGAAGATTTGCTCGCAATAGAATCCAATGGGTTACTGGAGAGTACGGAAAGAAATGTGGGGGAAAGAGCTCAGAAACGTGGAATGAAGGCTCTTGGAACATTAGGCTCAGGCAATCACTTCCTTGAATTACAAGTAGTAGATAGAATAGAAGATCCGGTCGCAGCGAATGCATACGGCTTGAGAGAAGGTCAAGTCACCGCGATGATTCACACAGGATCAAGAGGACTGGGGCATCAGGTATGTAGTGAACATGTGGCAACAATAGAGAGTAAATATCAACGCGATGGAGACCATTGGGTTGCTCAAGATTGGGATTATCGTTTACGCGATAGACAACTTGCAGCAGCACCGATTTACAGTAGGGAAGGAGCAGCCTATCTTGATGCGATGAGAGCGGCTGGAAATTACGCCTTTGCAAACCGTTCCGCACTAACGCAAAGATTGAGAAATGTGCTTAGAAAGCAACTCGGATCGGACGGAGAACTAGATGTTGTATACGACGTTAGTCACAACATAGCAAAAGTCGAGGAACATGTTGTTCATGGTAAAACTTGCAAATGTTGTGTCCATAGAAAAGGGGCGACTCGGGCCTTGGGTGGAGATCACCCAGAGCTTGCCAACCGATTCTCGAGTGTTGGCCAGCCAGTTTTGGTACCGGGCGACATGGGAACAGCATCTTGGGTTTTAGCGGGGCCAAAGAAAGGGGCCAATGATGCATTTTCTTCCTCTTGCCATGGAGCAGGCAGGCAGTTGTCTAGAACTGCAGCAAGAAAATCCGTCGATTCATTAGCCCTTAGAGAAAGGCTTGAGGCTTCTGGAATTCATGTTCGAGCCAAAACCCCTAATGTGCTTGCTGAAGAAGCCCCTGAGGCGTACAAAGATGTGGACGAGGTAATTGCGCTCACAAATGCAGCAAATCTGGCTAGACCAGTGGCAAGACTAAGGCCATTTGCTGTAATCAAAGGCTGAGAAAAAAGACATCACTGTCTTTCACGATATTCAATTTCAATGATATCGCCGTCTTCCATGACATAATTTTCGTATTCGAAATTCTGTTGACCATTTACGAACATCACGACTTCATTATTGTCGTTTGCAACTTTATTCAAGATATGTGTGTCATCGAATTGTTCCCCCCAAATTGTAAAGAAAGCACCAACAGGTGCGTCCATAGCTCCAGGGGTTTCTATGTGTAGCCTTCCAGTATCGTCGTGAGTATGTACACCACGCATTCCATCTGGACAGACTTCATCCGTAATTCCAACTTCGTCGGGAATTAGAATATTATTTCCATTAATGGTTATCGATAGAGTTGCATGAATGTGAGAAATACTCCCACTATGGTCTGCTAGACAGACTTCCAAAACCTCCCAATCCGGAATTCCATCGGTCTTTGATTCAGAATCCAACAATACAAAACCTGCGAATGCGATGGTGCAGACTAAGCCTGCTGCAAGGAAAACTTGCGCTTGATCCATGAACTCCCGACCGGTCAAACGATAATGAATGATATCCTGAGAAGTTCATGGTTGATGCAGGTTCGACACCTGAATGGTGGGATTCCGCAAAACAAGCAATATCAGCCTCAGATACTTTGCTTAATGATGTGATTGAAGAATTTGAAGAGCCCTCATTGAGAAGTCGAGGCGACCTATTTGCGACATTAATAAAATCAATCGTTGGACAACAAATTTCGGTGGTCGCAGCCTCAGCAATATGGTCTAGATTCGAGGATTTTGTAGGTCAAGTAACACCGGAATCGATACTTGCAAAACCCCATCAAGAAATCAAAGAAGTAGGATTATCTAACAGAAAGGTGGAATATATTATGGGAATCTCTCAGGCTTGGATAGATGGATTTGGTAAAATTGATTGGGATGAAATGAGCGACGAAGAAGTAATCGAAGAACTTGTAAAATTGCGCGGCGTGGGTCGCTGGACAGTACAAATGCTGCTAATTTTCGCCTTATTGCGTCCGGATGTTTTTCCAATTGATGATATTGGACTAATCAGGGGTATGGAGAAATTATACAATGAAGGAAAAGCATTAGAGAAACCTCAGTTGTATGAGATTTCTGAAAATTGGAAACCATACCGTACTATGGGCGTCTGGTATATTTGGAGATCGATAGATCCAGAACCTGTGGAATATTGACTCACATCGAATATCCACGTTTTGGTTGGTTTGGAATCTGAGGAGTATTGCCCGATTGAACTCCATCAGCTTCCTCCATAATTATCGTAAGAAGTGTATGAACAAGTGTCCTCAAATCCTCTAATTCTCCTCTCAATTCTTCCACAGTAACCTCATCGCTATGCTGGTCCAAGTCCCCATCCCCCATCGAGGAGAATTGTTCCCCTCAAACAAAAGTTCGGAATTCTGGGGTCTATAAACTGCACAGGTTAGCCTGTCGGCTAAATTGTGTTTCGCATATACTTCAGATGTATTTCGAATCTATGAATATTGCATGATATCATTCGCTTTCGGAATCATCATCTTCGTACTCATATTCTTCATCATCGTATTCGTAATCCTCTTCGTAATATGAGTCATCATCGTCGTAGTAATAGTCATCATCACCACTCCTAGACCTGCTAACAAAGAATCCTACCATTACCACTGCAACGAGGAATACGCCTCCCATAATGAGGTATACCATCATATCTTCATCAGCTCCTTCATCGGTAATCGGTGCTTGTACAACTAACCCGCTTATAGGATGTGCAGGATTGTCAAAGTCATCATCAACAATAATGTACAATACAGGTTGTCCTGGTGCTCCAGCAACCCATTCGAATCTGGCATAAACCGATGAGGTCTCAGCAGACAGTTCTAGTTCCATACCATTTGATTCTGTTTCCCACTTTCCGTCTCCAGTAAGTTCGTAGAGGTTAATCTCTATCGTACCATCTCTCTTTCCGCTGTTGGACCAATAAGTCTCGATTACAACAGTTGTATCTTGGAGAGGATCCTTTGGCGTAACAACAACGTTGTCTAGGGACGGACTGAACTCCATCACTCTCAGAGCAACCGCTCTTGGGGATTGTTCACTACCCAAGCCTTGGATTTCATTTCCAGCCTTATCGGTTGAAGTTACCCAGAACATGATCCTATCGCCATTTTCAATTGTAAATCCTTCAAGATTTGGTGTAAAGTCGAGCTTTCCTTGGAATACCTGACTTCCTTCTTCGACCAACAACAGGCTTAGACTGCCGGTATCTTCCGTACCTGCAACCGGTTGGTTATCTCTTAGGTAAATCCAAGCGACTTCAATATCGGAATCAGGCATACCGATTTCATCAACAATGGTCAAAGATACTAGAACTTCTTCGAGAAGATCAGATTCCAATACAGTCAGGGATGAATCAGGATAATTCATTTGATCGAATAGAACAGTTGGGGATTTACTGTCCACTGTGATTTTACCGTCGGTATTTGTAGAGGTAGTTCCCATTCCTGGAACATTGAGGACAGTTGTGGTTACATTCATTGTAGGATTGAAGGGAGCCCGCATCGGGAGCGTCATCGAAGCATACCATGCTCCCTCTTCACTAACATCCGCAAGAGAACTAATGACTTCTGTACCATAAACTAAGGTCATCTCTACTTGTAAGTCATCAGGAACTTCAGTGAATATTTCTCCTGAACCGGCATAGAATACTTCACCGGTCATCTCGAATTCATCACCTTGCCTTAGGTAGAGGTGAGCGTCTTCTGTAACTACTATTGGAGGTGTCAAATCAGACATTCCAGAAGTTACGGCAACAAGCGAATTATCTAGTACCCAAGTCAACTCTCCGATGTTATTTACATATGCGACTTCAGTAATCTCATCGATGATGCTGACACTTGGTTTGCACCCAAATTGACCTTCTTCCCATGGGTATTCCCATGATAGTTCAAACATCATTGCGAGTTCTATAACCGCTGGGGTGATTTGCTGTGTTTGTACAGTTAATGGAGACACCATAGAATCGTCTGCAGTCCATAACTCACCAGTACCAGGATTGTAGGAAACCTCACCTAGATTGTCATCTAGGCGATCCCCACATAGCATTATGGTGATATTATCCAAGGTTTGCAAGCCATTAGGTTCGCTTATCTGCATAGTAAAGGTGTGAGGGACTCCTGCAAGAAGATATCCTGTGTATCTGTCTAGGTTGAATCCATTGTTTACAATTTCAGTAGGCTCATCGGTAGCCACGATTACACTAGCCCAAGAGTTATCGGCACCTGGACCGCCACCGGTCCCGCCTTCCTGATAACTCAAGCCTGCCCAATCGGTCCCTTCAAGATAAATATGAACCGGACTGTTGAAAGATTGTCCAGAAACATCAATTCCAGCAAAACTCACCTGTTGCTCACCGGTCATTCCAGCGGAAAGTGGTTGGACTTGTGAAAGATACTCTTCTTCTTCAGCGATACCGTTTGAGTTAGCATCATCAGAGTCAGCTCTCCAGTAATGCATGGTTAATGTTTCACCTCTAGCCTGTGGCTCTTCTATAGTCACATACAGGCTGAGTGATTGAGACGGATCCCAGACCTTTCCGTTAGCATTTTGCAAACCAGATGGGGTCATTACCTGAAGTGGTCCTGCAGTTGGAGGGGTGTAGTCATTGACCATAACCACAATCGGTGGTTGGCCAGATGTATCTTCGCCGCCTATAGAACCTGATAGTGGTCCAATTCTGAACAGTTCTGGAGATGCTGCGATTTCCGATAGTCCGGTTGGCGTACTAAATGTTCCAGAGAACACTCCATCGTCATAGGAATCCAGCAGTAAGAGGGATCCCGATAGATTTAGTCGGACTTGGAAATCAGAACCCATTGGCCTTGTATCAAGTGAGTTCTGGAATCTAACCGAGCCTGTGACGTTAATTTCACTGCCCTCCAAAATTGGGAATGGATAGAAGGTTGAGAACTGATTCGAAATTAGACGGTCATACTGGTCGCGGATTTCAAATGAGTCGATTTGCAAATCATTCTCTACTGCATTGCCGCTAGTACCGCTGGCGGAATTAGCAGGCCATATAGAGACTCCATCACCATCGATTGCTTGAGCAATCCAATTAATTCGATCTAAATCATTCCAGTTCCATGAGACATCAAATTTCCAAGTAACCTGAACATCCATCCAACCGTCTCCGCCATCTACAACAGATACTGTGCTAGAAGAGGTGTCAAGTGACATCAACTGAGAACCGGATGTCTGAGAGAATGCAACCGTACCGGAATTCATGCCCCATGAACCATCATCTGAGTTACTTACCTCGAAGGAAATAGTTTCTCCATCTGAAGCATGACCATCCAAAGATATGGTTTCCAATTCGGAGTTATCATACAAATGCCGGTGATTTGTTACAATTTCATACATTGAACCGTCTGGATAGAAAATTTGTGGAACCGCGAAATCTTTGTTTGTTATCATCAGTTCATGCAATATCTGCCCATTAATGGAAATCTGCCCTGCAGGTGCAGTGATATTTGTTGGTATGTTGATATTCACTGCGCTAGGGTTTTCAGCAGCAGCAGTAGTGTGGTAGTTTGCAAGAGAAGTTGTCAAATCTGAAACTGTCTCGTATAGCGAATAAGATACTGCTAATCTAGAAAGCGTAACTGTTTGAGTTGTAGAACTATCTAATGTAACCTCAACCTCTTTCCAATCTCTTGAGTTCGCATTTGTATCAGCCCATGAACTGCTCATAGCTGATATCGAAGCTACTTGATTCGGAGAGAATGTGAAGTAAGTCAAGTATTGGTCCGATGAAGAGGTGTATTTTTGATATCCATTAACTCCAATGTTAATTGAACTGTCAAAGCCATCGGAATCAGAGGTGATGGCTAGTAGTCCAGAATGAGCGATTGCACCATCTGGAATTAGGATAGTCAAAGTCTCTTGCACACCCGATGTGAGCGATACTTCTAGAGAGGTATAACCCATTTGATTAGGGTTGGAACTTGCTTCTTCGGCTAACATTGTAGTTTGCCAACCAAGGTGCCCACGTCCTTGTGAGTATGGGAAGTCCCAATCATCATAATCATCCTCAGCAACGTCAATTGCAACATCTCTTGCAGGTTCAGCATAGATCGGTGTAATCAACATCTCATCGATATATCCATTTGGTGGCAAGGTTACTTCAATCGCATATCCATTAATTGGATTCGCGAACGAAACATAACCTCCTTGGGTATTATTTGCAATATTATTCCCATTTGCATCAAGTACCTGTACGAGTACATTGTTAGAGGCATTTCCGAGGAAATTAATTCTCTTTATTGGCCTAATCGAATCAATGTAATCTGATGTAATTGTACTTGTAATCGCTGTTGAATTGAGCAAATCATCAATCACCTCAACTCCAGCCGGTATGTTCCAGCCGTTGAAATCGAATAGTTCAGCGGAGAGAATTCTAGGCCCTCCAACTTCAACGTGTCTAATTATTGGAGTTGAAATTGTACTTGATGAAGACAATTCCAATCTTACATTGACTGTCGGGTGAGTCGCAGAATCTAGTCCTGCCAGATTAATTGGGAAGTCAAGAGACTCAAAACCAATAATTGGATCTTGGGTAACCGCATCAATAATTGATCCAGTTACTGTCGAATTATCGTCGATTTTACCTTCAATTTCTACTATACCCATGTTGAATGAATCCAAGCCGTTCAGTTCAATTGGCTGACTTATCCAATCTCCAGGGCTACTGAAATGCCCTTGCCTTACTCCCACATTATCGATGAACCATCCCTGCTGGAGTGAACTTGAGTACCCGTACTTATCAGCAGCAATGAACTTGAATCTGACATCGCTACCTCCCCATTCCGCCATAGACACTTCAAAGGAAGTAAAGTCGGTATCTCCACAACTGACATCAGTCCAAATTGGCATTCCATCTAGATTGGTCAGGATATAATAGGAACCAGATACATATGAGGACATAGTGTCTGTGTACCATCCTGGGTTTACAATTTCCCAAGCTCCACCATCAACTTCAACCATCAGGGCACCACCATTCATGTGTCCTTGCCAGTTACTGTATTCCCAGCACATCCACATCTCGAAGGTGAAGAAAGATATTCCAGATTCAGGGACTGAAATTGTAGGAGATACTAAACTTGCTTCTTTTACACTTCCCGAAAATGAACCTTCTGCCCCAATGGCGTATAGGTATGGGAACGATGCGGCTTCTTCCGGGCCATAATCATCTGAAACAATAGGAGTCAAATCCCATCCACAGGTGTAAGAATTAGAGCAAGTTTTGGTATTCGTTCTTGTAAATCCATCAACGTCATCAACTCCAGGCTCTGTAACAGCTGAGTCTTCAAAGCCATGAAGGTCGTCGACGTAACCCGAATTTAGAGTAAGGAAACGCCATTCATTTCCTGATGGTGTTGTTGGAGTATTTCCGTCGAGATAGACGCTGTATAGGGTTGCTCCTGAAGAATCTACAGGTCTGAATCCGTAAACCGTCAGACCTTCTCTACCATCGGGATCGTTTCCAAATGGTGAACCATAACCAACGCTGCTATCGGTCTGAACAACAAATCGAATAGTGATATTGGCTACTTGATAGGCAGAGGGTACATCGCTGAGAATCGTCACCATCCCTCCGCTATCATCTGAGTAACTATTTCCGTCCATATCAGAATACCCATAACCTGGAATTGCACCGGAACGAGAACGACATTGAGTTGCTGTGCTAGTACTTGTTGAAGTGATATCTATCCAAGAACCTCCGTTATTATTTGATAATTCAAAACAAGCGTTATCCCAGCCAGAGCCTTCTAGATCCCAATGAATGTCAAACTCAATATCCGTGGCTCCAGTTAAATCTAGGCCCGAATATGTAAGGTAACTTAGTTGATTGTTAGAGTAGTAACAGTATGTGTTGTAATTTAGGTAAGCATATCCATTGACGTCACAACCATGATGCCAAGCACCGCTATTATCGCCATCATTGTGATAATTTATGTTGTCGAGGAACCAACCAGCAGAACCTGTAGAGGTTGCTGCGGTTACTATTCTAAATCTGAATTGAATCTCTGTGTATGTAGTAATGTCAGAAATGTTGGATAGGTTTGTGGTTGAGGAAACCCAACCGCTTACTGCATCTCCACCGAAAACTGGTATTGTGCTGGAGGAGGGTGTTCCTGAGACATCAAGGTCTCCCATCGAAATATAGTGCGAGTAACCAGACTCTAAATCAGTCCATGTCCAACTACCCCAGCCGGATGAACCATTCCTCAATCTATGTTCGACCCATGCACCGTCTCCAGATTCTAAGTCATGCCAATGATCGAAAGAGAAGGAGTAATTCACATGAGTATCCGGATTGGCCGGGACATCAGATGCTGGAAGGAGTAGCCATGCATCTGTACCCGGGTCTATCGCTTGACCAGGTAAAGTACCCACCACAACTTCGCCCTCAGATGCTGAAGATGGAACTACACCGTGAGCTAGTTGTTGTTGGTCCCCGACAATTGTCCCCCCTAAATCAAGCAAGGTAGCAAACCAGATTTCCTGCCCATCGCAGAAATAGAATTCTCCCTCAATTTCAGAAGAGTTCAATGATGGTACTTTGTCGTAATACATCGAGTAATCATTACCCCACTGGATGTATGTCCCTCCATATGGGCATGTTGAGTTGCCACTCTGTAGTGTAGTGCTCTCGACGGTAAGTGTTCCATTTTGAACGGTACCGTTGACATCCCCAGCAGGAGGTAAACCAGTTCCATTTTCGATTGTCATATTTGTTTGACATAGATTTTCTACAGAGGTCACTTCATCGTCGGAAAGCGAACTATCGAAGTTAAGGTCGAATCCTGAAGTTAGATTGTAGAGGAATAAATCACCACATTCAGTGGAAGGGGCTACAGGGTTCTGTACGACCCAAAGATGAGAACCTGGACCTGAATGATAATCATCCGCCATTGCAATTGTGAAATTGCCATTATCGTCAAAATTCCAGAGCGACGATGTAGTGCCATCGTCAAACATTGTTAGGTTGCCATCCAAGATTGAAGCCGTAGCGCCATCGTATGTCCCGTTGTCGAAATCGTCACCGCCTATTGAAATCGAATCTAGGTTAGAAGAAGCCATTGGGTTGCTATTGACAGATATCCAACCATCGACTATAGTTTCATTCCTCGGAACGCTAAATGCGTTCGTTGTAACTCCATCATCGTCGGGGTTAATCGGTGTTGTAATTGTCCAATTTGTAACTCCTGCGCTGGCAAATGGAGCGAATATCATCAGCATTACAAGGGCGGTTGCTAGTCTTCGGCGGCTGGCGGGCATAGCCCTAACAAGCATGGTGAGATTATATACAACTCGGTCCCTGTTCTACGAACAGGGGAAAAAGAGACTAAAGTTTAGAGTTATTTTCGACTAAAAAATTTGCAGAAAAATGAGGATTATTGGAGCCACTGGGGGGAATTGAACCCCCGACCTTCGCCTTACCAAGGCGACGCTATACCCCTAAGCCACAGTGGCAGTGAACGCGCCACCGACAGAACCGATTTAACGACTGCGGGTTGGGGCAGGCGATTTGAGACCCGTCAAGGTTGCAAAGAAATACTGCGTCAGACTAAAGTCAAGGTCGTATCTCGAAGGATACAAGCCGAGGTCGCATAGCCTGGTATTGCGCATGACTGGAAATCATGTGGGTTCTACCCTCGGGAGTTCAAATCTCCCTCTCGGCGCCACTCAAACTCAACCCCTCTGTAAAGGGTTTAGATTGCCAGTTAGCAATCCCAGATTCAAGTGTATTTCTTATGGTTGATTCTTCGCGGTGTAATACGTGGAGGAAGTTGAGGTCGATACAATCGATGAGGATTTGGCTGATGCAAGCCAAGTTCGGCTGAGTGATGTAGAACTTCCTTTCAAGTTAGAAGAACGTAATTCTAGATTAGCCCCTTTGGATTCACTAATTCAAGAATACACCTTTCATGGAAAGATGATATTCCAACAATGGGGGGTTACTGAAGCCATGATTATTGGCATAGGTTCTCTATCGATAATCCTCGGCGCTTGGGATTTAGGTATTGGTGAAATAGCATCTGGAGGTGATTACAACAGATGGGGTCTTTACGGAGATGAAGCAGGATTTCTACACGTCAATGATTTCTCACTTATGTTGGCTTTACTGTCAATAATTGCCTGGATTGGCTTCTTTGCTTTGCTTTGGACAAGATTCCCACTTATGAGAGAAAATCTTGTCTGGTTGATGATAGCAACATTAGCAGTCCAACTTGGTTTTGTGGTCAGCCATTCATCAGCCAGTGACTTCCCATTCGGCACAAGTACCGGAGATTGGGCAGGTTTTGCTATAGGAAATCTAGTTCTAATTTTCCTTGCGGTAATTGTTGTACACAGAGCAGTAATCGAAACTAGAGATATTCATGTCGAAGAGCGGCATACGCATCCTGACCCGAGGGTAGTTCAGAAGGCATGGAGAGATCATAGTCTGAAAGCATGGAGCTTGAATTTGGCAGCCTGGATGGTATTTCTGAATATTTCATCTTGGGCTGGAGCACATGCGGTTTCTCCTCGTCCACCAATTGAAAATGATATGACTCTGTTTGTAGTCATTTATGCGTTGTTTGCAATTATTTCTATGGCTTTGCTAGTCCATGTATTGTGGTATCCACAATTTATGTTAGGTGCAGCAGGAGATCGTATTCAATCCGTTCGAGCTAGGGAAGTAGCGGGCGAATTTGTTCCGAAAAAGGCAAGTCGGAGTCAAGGATCTTGTCCGATTTGTAGTGCCGATTCCGTTGCTGTCAGAAATCAGGATGGTAGTATTCAGGTGCCTTGCTCGAATTGTGAAGGAAATGGCGCACCAGGTACGGCTTGCGCGGAATGCAATACAATAATACCAGCAAGAATATCTTGTAGGGAGTGTGGTTCAAGCACCACTGTAATGAGTCACTTTTCACGATCTGAAGCCTGGTAATCTCACAATTTGGAGTCATTTAGGATGGGATGGTATCACGGATTTATCATCGAAATTATTCTAGGATTCTTTCCAAAGAAAAATAGGGAGTTTTTGATTAAAATTTTCAAATATTTAGGTTGGACTCTACTTCTTTTAGGAATTATTGCGATTTTTATCGGATACACTACTTCTGAACCGCAGTCTGGTTTGATTGGACCGAATGTTATACTTTTTCTCGGCGGTATAATTTGTTGTTTAGTGGGATTTTCCCTTATCACGGGATGGTTTTCTGTGTGGCAATCAAGAGGCCTGTATGATTATGGACACTCTTGGTCAGAAATCATAGGTAGTGTGGTGAATGAGGATTCTAATCAATATCAAGATAGTGAATTTAGATTAGAGCAAACAATCGAAAACCCATCTGAAGTTAACAACCCATCAAAAGACAATAGCGCATTGCCATGGTTGATTGGTTCAGTTTCTACATTAGCATTTATCCTAGTGGCTTCAGTCATTTTCCTTTGGCTTAGATCAGTGGCTGATGAGATATTGATTGGAGGCCCTCCACCAACCTTGACCGGATGGGAGCAATCGTACCAAGAATTGACTGGATTCGACGAAGTATCTGGATTGGATGGAAGCGGTGTTGTAGTTTGTGTAGTAGATTCTGGCATCGAAATGAGTCATCCCGATTTACAGCACCTCGCATTAGCCGGTTGGTTAGATGTAATTAATGGGCAAAATGAGCCATATGATGATGAGGGTCATGGAACCGCAATGGCAGGAATTATAGTTGCGAAAAATGGACTCAGTGGAAATGCTCAAGGCGTTGATTTATTGGTTGCAAAGGCAATAGATTCCAATGGGGAAGGCACAGATACCGGAATTGCTGAGGCAGTGGATTGGTGCGCAGATAACCAAGCCGACATAATCTCATTGAGCCTAGGCGGAGAAGGAGGGATTAGTTTTGGTGGAATTACTACTGACCAATTGGAAAGTGCGGTTCAAGACGCTCTTGACCAAGGAATATTCGTGGTTGCGGCAGCAGGAAATGATGGGCAGGACGATGATGGAGACGTGTCCTCACCTGGCTCAGTAGAGGATGTGATCTGTGTTGGTGGAGCGACTAGGCTGGGCAACGTTTGGAGAGGAAGTTCACAGGGAGATAATGATGGTAGGCTTTGGCCTCCAATGTTACCTCGTTCAGATCCAGATATGAAACCCGAAATTTTGGCTCCCGGAGCGGAAGTGCCCATTCTATTTGCGGGAGGCGCTGGAGATGGCGCATGGTGGGGTTGGGCGAGTGGAACCTCAGCCGCTACCGCTTGGGTCTCGGGAGGATTGGCAATAATTCTCGAAGCTCACCCTGAGTTGCAAAGAGAGGGCACTTCAGGCGGCCCAAATGCAATTGAATTTATCAAAACCCAATTGAGCGAAAATTCACAAATGGACGATGGACAATCTGAACATGATGACAAGTTTGGTTATGGAATATTTCGAATTGATTTGATGTTAGAGGCATTGAGCAATTCGAGTTCAGAAGAAGAGGTAGAATACTCATCTAGTTATTTACAACACATCGACATTAACGATTCAAATCAGGCAGAGCGAAGGAAGACCCCTAGTGTTCCTCCTGCGAGTTCAACGAAGGCGGCAGAGTGGTTGGAGTTGACCGACTGAACAAATTCAATCCATTCATTGAATGAAGCTACGACCTGTTGTGCGGGAGTCATTTCCACGCCTTTTACTGGCTCACCAACATCTCCAGTTGGCACTTGTGGTTCCAAGGCCATTACTACTCCGCCCGGTGCTAGTAGATTGAATGCCAGAGTTGCAGCTCGAACTCTCTCTATCTCTGGCAAATCGATGATTACGAGATCTATTGGTTGAGGGAGAGGAGCACTTCTGGCAACATCGGGAAGTGTGGCATTCGCTGCATTCCAAGATTCAGTCTCAGCAGCAATTTCACTCCAAGGGTCTGAAATCACCTGTGCCCAGTTAGAAGCATCATATCGGCGAAGTAATCTATCGATGATTACTCCAAATTTTCCACCTTCCTCAATGACACGAAGTGTCTCAGGACGGTTACTGCCCTCAGAATCTTCGAAAGCAGGATCTCCGCACCATAAATCCATCATCCAAGCGGTAAGATGGCCGATACCTCCGCCGATAATTACTACATTCTTGGCAGGTATTCGGCCTACTATGTCGCGAATCCTTTTTCGAATAGAGCGTGGTAATGGCCTCAAATCCATGTGAATCATTTGTTCGCCGATAGCAGCAGCGATTTCAGGTTCAGAGCCACTTCTTGATTCATCATCACCAAGAAGTTGCTCAAACATCTCCCTTTGAGACATAGTTGGAAGTCCAAATCCACCCCCTATCCCACTCATAATACCGCCTCCAGTGGCCCTCTCTTGAACCATCCCACGCGCGGATGGCTTCAAGAACGGTAGGTCAGCCGCGCAGATGTGAACGAAGGGCTAGATGACGAGGAGACGGTTGACGTCTCTGAATGTTCTAATTGTGAAGATTTCACAGAGCATCGAATACTTCGCAGAATCAACAAGGGAGAAGGAGAGGACCTACTGATTCAATGTGTTGATTGCAATGAAGTTCAAACCCTTCACTTGAGACCTGGAAAAGCAATCAAGATTACTTCAATACTTTCCGATGGAGCCGAAAGTCAAACACAGTCTATTGAATCAGATGATGATGAATTGATATCTGTAGGTGATGTTTTTGACCATGATGGAATACTATACAGAGTTACCAGAATAGATGATTCGGACACTAGATCAAAGCAAACTATGGTAGCCAAAGAAATCTCAACCCTTTGGGCTGTCCGCTGTGATAAATGCAAAGTTCGTTTAACAATGACAGATGGAGAAGAAAGTAGTTCAAAAACTATTGAATGCTCTCCTGACGAGGTGTTTTCATGTGGTTCTATTATGGAAATAGAAGGAGTGCGTTGGAGAATTCGCGCACTGCATACAGGTAAGGGTAGAACCCTTCGAGGTAAGCGGCCCGCAATTGACCTTAGGCGAATTTATCTCCATCCTCCATACAATCCTAAAGAAGATCGAAGACAAAATAGGCGATGATTATCGTCTATTTGTCCATGGCATAATGATGCTCTTTGCTACATGCCAAGCCACATCGGGGTTCTCCCTTAATCGGCGCATACTATACTCGTACCACCTACTACCATAGGGGATGTATACACGCGTTCGATGACCTTCTTTTGCTAACTTTCGTCGTATATTACCTCTGACTCCAAGAAGGAATTGAAACTCATATCCCGGTCCCTTTCCACTTCTTTCTGGACCTGCATTTCCTCTCGGATCATCTATTGATGGACCCATGCCTCTGTCTTCTAATGCCGATATTGAATGGTTGATTACAGGTATGTCATGGGATGCAATAGCGGTGTATGCTCCTGCATCTAATAAGTCGTCAATCGCCTTATTTGTTGCTAGGACAATATCATGATATTTCGTGTGAGCAATATCTTCAGGTTCAAGGTAAATTCCCTTACAAATTCTAACGTCTGAATAGCCACCCAATTTTGAGGAAAGTGAAGTGATATCCTCTCCAGTTCTAAACAACCTAGATTGAAGGACTGTGCCAATATTGGTTAATCCACGATTATGCATCTCAATTACAATGTCAATTGTGGACTGGGTAACTCTATTATCTTCCATATCCAATCTTACGAAGATATTGTTATTTGATGCAATTCTAGTAATTTTCTCAATGTTTTCTAGTGCTTGCTTTTCATCAATTAATAATCCAAAAGCGGTTGGTTTGAGAGAAATATTTGCATCCATATCTTCTGCAATGATTGCATCCAAAGCCCTATGATATTCGTTGACGAAAAAGTTCGCTTCTTCTAAGCTAGTTATCTCTTCTCCCAATACGTCTAGAGTAAAACAAGCTCCCTGAGATTTCATTGAGCGCATTACCTGCAATGCGCTCTCTAAATCTGGGCCGGCAACATACCTCTTTGCTACCCACCCTACGACGAATCTTGGAGTGATTGGCATCATCAGCATGACGAGACGGCCGAGTGCCCCCATATCGAAGGCCGTGTGACAGGAGCACTTTCACGCTTCCTCAAGGAATAATCTCCTTCCCTCGGCGAACTTCAACATCAAGGGAGGATAATTCTGCAATGATTGCATTTCGTTGCCAGCCTTTGAACGATTTACGATCAAGATGCGCAAATATGGTTCCACCAGGAAATGCTACACGGGTTTTTTCAATTGATTCCAACAAACTATGTCGCCAAGGACCAGATGGAAATTCTTTGTTTTCCTCATCAAAAATTAATGCATAATTTGCCAGTAAGTGACCAAATGGTAAACCACTTCGAATTGCAATATCCGAATGACGGGGAGCATAATGGCCGCCTCCAAGGCCAATCATAACATCCCCTTCACCAAACCATTCACCTTCCGGAGATTTATCAGATAAGCCTAGAACCCTAGAGATCACTGCTGCCCAAAGCATTGCGGCATCTTTGCGAATCCACTCAGATTCTGTAGAACCTATCTCTAGGTAAAGTGTAGGTTTGGTAAGAACTGGACCATGGTGAGTTGTTTCTAAACTGACCTCGAATTCGTCAGATAATTCTGATTTAGAGGATTCTTCCCTAAGGGCCGAATATATGGCAGAAAATCTCGGCGATGGAGGCACCGCAATGCCCTTTATGCCACCAGCAAACCCTTCTTCTCCATGAGGTATTTCACCAGGGACACCTATTGCATGAACGGTGAGGGAAGGGAGGCCACTTTTGGCAGCGTGGCGGGAAAGGACTAGGACTTCATCTACTGTCTCTGCAGTCTCTTTTTCGTGAATTATATCAATACCATCCGCATAAATGTGTAACTTTTCGATTAATAGTAGATGAACTGGTTGAGTGGAGTGCCTCTGCAATAATCCATGAGGAAAATTTTCCGTATTTTTCCAGCCTCCAAGACCAACAACTGCTTCATGGAGGTTAACAGAGGCGTTATCTGCTTTCGACGCTAGCAGAAGTGTCACCATAGAAACCTGCTAGAAGCCTAATGACTTCAACCCATCCAATCAGGAATTGAATAACCAGAGTCTGTCGCACCACAGGTTCAAACACAAGAACCGATGGGTCAAGTCGTGGAACGAACTGTCCCCTTCACTCCAACTCGAGTGGATGATTGTGGAGAGAATTATGTCGTTATAGGAAGTCTTGGTGAATTAGCAAAACTGGATAATGATGGTAAATTGATTGAAGACTATTCTATTCCATTCCCCTCAACAATTACTCACTCAACTAACTTGGGAGATTATTGGATTGGAATTTGGCTAGAAGTAGAAATGAGATTGGCAAGAATTTCTAGCCTAAATTTGTCTAATATATGGGAAAATGGCAATTCACGTGGTGAGCTGAGGACTTCTTTGGATCCTATGTCTCTACACCCAAAAAACTCATTTTGGTCTCACGCCCTTGACTCTGAACCTACATGCCTTACTGGCATTGGTGATGACTTCTGCTTTGTCTTACGTGGTAAAGGCGTATATCGAATGGACTGGGAAGCAAATGAGGTATGGCGATCCAGCCTACCCAGCACCATCGATGGTAAATTGAGCGGGACTGAAACTGCAATTTCAATTTCACAATATGATGATTTTCTGAGCATTTGGTATGATAATGGATTGGTAGTGGATATTTCGGCGGATTCTGGTGTTGAAATCGATAGGAGAAGCTTACAAATCTCAGATAGAATAGAAAGAGTATTTCATTCAGGGGATTCGCATTTGCTGGCTTTATCAGAAGGAGGATTTATAATTTCAAATAGAGAGTCTGTTTTGCAATCTCATAACACCCCTGGCCCATTATTTGCTGCAAGAAATAGAAATGGCAACTGGGAGTTTACGGGTTGGAGATTCGATGGGAGATTAAACAATTCAAGCCTAGAGATTTCACCTAGAGATCAACTAGGCGTTGGCTTTGTTGCAGACAAGGTCTTGACAAATGATGGGACCTTGAGTGATTTTTCGATTACTCGTTCTTGACAGTATATCCACACTTACCGCATGACTTGCGATCTTTGTGAACCGCCAAGAAAACTCCCGGGCCACAATTAGGCTCTGGGCAAGTCTCTTTTCGAATCAATTTGCCATCTTCGATAGAGTATTTCGAATGCTTTCCGTTTGGATTGGGCCCTTCCCCCATCACTCATCGCCTCCTTCTTCTGAATCTGCTTCATCTTCTTCTGAGGCGGACTCCTCAGCAACAGGTTCTGGAGCAGCTGGCTCCTGTGAATCACCTGGTGAGTGTATCGCGTTGTGGCGGTTATGAACAAAATCCGGCTCTACTGTTGCTGATTCAGCATCACCATAAATGACGGCGATTCCAGTAGTCTGTGGACGGCCAAAACGGGTGTTAACATTCTTCACGAAAGTCAATTCTTTCTTTGAGCCCGGTTCAGCCTTTGCAGCAGCTGCAACCATGTCAGAAAGTGTAGGTGTTGCTCCTTTGGAGTGATTCCAGCGGAAACTAATCTCTACTCTGTTAAGCAATGGATTTTCTTTTCTCTCAATAATTTCCATATTCATTTCCTCCTTATCGTATGTTCACCTTCAAAGCGTAGGAACCGGGATCATTGATGTTCAATTTCTGAGCGACTTCGGAACGCTTAGGGTGCATAATTACAACATAACCAGACCAGTCTGTGGTTACAGGCGCGGATGGGCAACGCATGCATTGTGGTGGGTCGCTTTTCTTCTCAGGATCTGGAAGAATCATGTTACACTCTCCGCAAGCGAATGATTTGGCCATTCTCAATCACCTCTAGTTAACCAATCGTGAGCGCCAAGGCCTGCCATCTTACAGTTCAAACCAATCTTACTGGACCTTGGGTCGTTTTGGTTAATCGCCTTTGAAACAATTCGGGAACGAACATACGAACCCTCTTCGATATGCTTGCCGGATTGAGAACCTTCGATTCTCCTAATACCCATATTTACCTGAACCGGTTCATCAAGAATCTGTGATTTGTGGAGTAGTGCCTCAATTGGCCCGATGCGAACGAATGCGCCGTATTCGGAGACCTCGGAAACTGCCCCATCTACTACCTCGTTTGCTTCCATTGTGAAATGTAGAGCCTTGAAGCGTACTCTCTGATAGATTGCACCATCGCCGTGAATTATCTTTCCACGACCTACGGTTTCGTGATCATAGGTTAGCAGTGTGTAGTTTTCGTCTTCATCAAATCGACCCTCAAAAGCTGCATGGGCCAAATCGTCAATATGGTCCTCCAACTTGCGTCCCTTTCGGATATATTCCGCCGGGATTCTGATGGTATCCTCCATTGTTACTAGGCTGTACATTCGGTTTCCTCCAATCGCCGGACCGCTCCGAGTTCAGTCGGAGGAAAGGCAGGTTAACCCTCCCGTCCCTCATCGGCTGTGCCTCCAGAGGAGAGGTCCGTGCGATTCGCCGACCTAAGGCCCTGCTATAAGCGCAACGGATGAGATTCAGGGGTGGAAATACTCTCGGCGATGGGTAAAGTACCCTCAGACCGTAGGTCTGAATGAGAGTTTACCCCTAACCTTCAAGTGGCTCGGAAAGCGCAAGTTTGACTCTGATGAGCATGCAGAGTCTGAGTTTCGAACCCTCTAGGAAGCGGAAAGCGTTCTTGGCAGTAGTCTGTTTGTTACTACTTTCGCTATCTCCTATGCTCATGATTAATCCAAATCATGACCGAAAATTGGACGATTTAGAGAATGAACACTCATTCACAGGAACGGTGGAACCTTGGACAGATGGAGGGCAGCCTTGGCCGCAGCCTGGAAGAATATCTCAAAGAACATCCGAAGGGCCTCTCCATTCCCCAACCGGTGGAGCAGGGACTGATTCCCCGAACAATGCAACCGAATTATCCTCTGTTATCGACCCAGTGATCAATTGGGAATATGGCACCTATTCGATAGGCACGGACGCACTCGGAACCCCAGTCGGAGATTTTAGTCAACAAATTGTCACTGATGAGGCAGCCATGGAAAGATGTGGAGGAGATTCGCTATTCATTGTGCTAATCCAAACCGAAGTAGTCGGGGGTAACGATCACAGTGTTGTGAAAATTATCGAAGGTGAAGATGCTGATTTGGCTTGGGAGGTAGATTTGGGAGCCACCGAGATAATCAAGGCTTCACCAGTAATTGTAGATCTTGATGATGATGGAATGCAAGAAGTCATAATTGTTTACGACGCAGGTAGTGCTCTGTATGTTGATGCTTACTCTCCTAGACTTCATTGCTCAGTAACAGGTTGGTCACCGGGGGGCTCAAAAAGCGGAGAGTTGCTTTGGAGTTATACTGACGATAACCTGCAGATAGGAAGTACAAATGGACCCTATACCTCTTCTTGGTTAGGTGGGCATAGACCCACAACTCAACCCTTGCTCGCTGATCTTGATTTGGACGGAGACGCTGAATTGGTCCTTGCGGTTATCGACGATAACGAAAACCCCGTAGTCTTAGCCCTGCCTCTTGGAGCAAATGGAGTGCCTACCCCAATATGGCAATCTACGTTAGAGGATGGAAGCCATCCCTCCGATCCATCATTTGCTCAAGTTGATGATCAAACTGCCTATGTTTTACTCACAACCACTGAAGCCTCCAGTGGAGCGATGTGGGTTTGGAAATTAAATTCTGTATCAGGGGACCAACTATGGTCTCTCAGCCTGTCAAATTTAGATGGTGATTCTGATGTACCTCACATTAGACTGCCAGGGCCGGTAATTGCTAACTTAGATTCTGATTCCACTCCTGAGATGATAGTTTCAATACCAACCGACGCAGATGGTTCAAGCAGTGTCGATGGTGCAGAATTTAGAGGACTAGAGATTGATGATGGCTCTGAAATTTGGTCATTTGAGGCGGTAAATGGATATGCAGATGCCCCACCAATTGCAATAGATACAGACGACGATAATGTCATCGATAGAGTCTGCTGGGTAACTTGGTATCAGGAGACTACTGCAAGGCATGGTCATGCAGGCTGCCATGATGTTTCAGGAAATAATCCTCAAATTGAATGGTACAATGACTTAGAACAATCTAGCGGCGCCCCTAATGACGAAATCGCTGTTGCACAACCAGTCTGGATGGATATTGATGGTAGCGGCGCGCCGGAATTGTTAGTGGCATATGGAAGAACTCTTTGGGCCTGGGACGGAGATACTGGGACTCAAGCCGCAATTAACGATAATTGGAACAATGAGGTCGAAGTTGACCACAGAACTTGGTCATCTCCAGCCTTAGCAGATCTTGATGGAGATGCAACTTTGGATATAGTTCTGGGTGATACAGTAATCTCTACGGCTCTTGCCGACGTTAGGCCATTACTAGATGGGCGTGCGATAGAATTCAATCCAAGTGCACCTAATCCTAACGAAGAAGTCACGATTACAGCCTTCTTTGAAAATGCAGGAACCATTGAAATTGATGAGGCTGTAGACGCAGTCCTATACGCTGATGGAACAGAGATAGCACGTCATCGTGCTAGCAGCTTAGAACCAACTGACCCCACTGGTTCAGCAGGGTTCGAATCCTTCTCTGTCGAGTGGTCAGGTGGACTTGGTGAATATAATTTCGAATTGGTACTCGACCCATACCAAAATGTAACTCAATCTCGTTATGACAATGATGCACAATCGACCACTTTGACGATTGTGCCACCTTACAATGCTACATTTGAGATGCCTACGAATCCTGTTAGAGTTAATCCGGGAGAATCAACCATTGGTCAACCAACGGTTCGCTCAACTGGCCGTCTTGCCGGTGTTTGGAGTATGAACGTCGACGCTAGTAATTTGCCACAAGGGTGGACCTGGAGTGATGAAACACCCGGAGGAATTACGTCCATTCAAATTTCTGCAGATGGAACTTGGACTCCCTCTCTTAGGATTAACGCGCCAATAAATGCGGATGGTTCTGATGCAGGATATCTCTCGCTAACGCTTACCCTAGACGAAGATCAGAATGTTAGCGTTAGCGGCGTTTTACCAGTCGAGGCAAACCGTACACGTGGGTTGTCAATTAGAGGGCCGGCGGGGACCACCGCTAGCAGCGGCTATGGTCTAATTGGGGATTCTGCTAAAGCATGGTTGATTGTAGAAAATCTCGGGAACGCTGATGAAAATTCAATATCTATGTTCTGGGATAGTACATCTTGGGATTCTGCTGAAAATAGCTTAACCTTATACGATGAAATTGGAAATGAAATACCCGCATTAACTCTGTCTGCTGGAGAAGAAAAAATCATCTCTGCGAGACTAAATGTACCAACAGATGCATCGCTAGGAGATAGCGTTACTACCCCGCTCACCATGTGTGTTGGGAGCGGGGAGGAGGAAACCTGTCAAACAGTGCAATTACAATTCATCGCTACAAGTGTTGTAACTGAAACTAATCACCAAAGAAGCATGCCTGAGAATACATTGCAATGGAATGTTATTGCAGACCTTCCAGCCTCCTCCGGAGTTTTAGATTGGAAAATTAGTGACGCTGGAATGGGAATAGAAGATTGGATTTGGTCGGGTTCCGGTTCATTATCGATAAGTGGAGATGATATTACAATGCAAGGAATTCCTGGGTCAAGAGTAAGTGGCATATTATCTGTAGAACTTCCTGTCGATGCTCCCCCTGCTTTCCATTCATTCACAGATTCTAGTAGCCTTGGTTCGGATTATTCGCTTCGATTATCGGTTGAGGTCATGCAAATTTACAGGACTTCACTTACATTGGTATCACCTACAGAATCGCCTCATTTAGTAGAAGTAGAGGAATCCATACCAGCAACGGTTCGGTTGTATAATCCCGGAAATGGTGAAGACACCTACGTGATGTCTCACGCAGTGATATTGGATGACTATCTTACAGAAGACCCTGGTATATCTGTCACCTTCAGTAACTCAAGAGTGACCCTAAGCGCGGGAAGTTTGAGGACTCTTCCAGTTGAGATTATTTTACCAGATACAACCCCTGCAAGAACTCCGGTTAGTATTGAGTTATTCATGACCTCAGAAGGAAATACAACAATATCAGATTCGGTCATCCTGACGCTTGAAGCAAGACAAGATCATCGTTGGGATGTTGTACTTTATTCAGCACTTGGTGATGTTGAGGGCAATACATTTGCAATTAGCCCCGGTGATTCCTTTGCCGTAGAAATTTATGCAACAAATATTGGAAATCTTGACGACGACCTTTCTGTATCCGCTTTGGGTCTGCTCAATCACCAGGGTGCCGACTCAGTAACCGATTGGAATATATTTGGTGATAATGTATCATCGGTTCCTGTAAATAGTTCCACTACACTATATTTGGTAGTGGAAGTACCTCTCGGTGCTTGGAATGGAACAACCTACCAAGTAAGTGCTTCAATAGTAGCATTTGATGTCGAAATTCATACCTTTACATTCACGATAGAAGTGTCCCACGTAGCGGGTTGGAATGCCATAGCATCTAATGCGGATTTGGAGATTGCCCCGTCTGGGTCTACGGTTTCACTAACTGTTGTTCAGGAAGGAAATTCGCCAACTCGCCCATACGTAAGCGTACAGGTGGACGGAGAAATTGGATGGGAGGTTGACACACCAGATGAATTACCAATCTTAGACCCTGGAAGTACCGCAACTCTAGATATACAAATCACGCCACCCTCTACTGCTAGACACGGAAGAACCGTTGAATTATTGGTTAGATTAAGGGAAGGAGATGGAAGTAGTGAGGCTACGATTACAGTGCCGCTTAGAGTTGCAGAGATTCATGAGTTCAGCCTTCAAGGTAGTGGGAATTGGATTGTTTCAGACAGTGGAGGATATCCTCATGCAGAATTACATAATCAGGGTAATGCGCCAACAACAATTTCACTTGAGGTACTTAGCCTACCTCAAGGTTGGCAAGTTTCAGGCCCTACTCAGGTGGTTATTGGAGTGGGAGAAATCACAGGAGTCCCATTAGAGGTAATTCCATCCTCAGATTGGGAGGGAGAATCTAGAACCATCAGAATCTTGGCACAAGATGAAGCAGGTAATCAAAGGGAAATTTCTCTCGATACTCAATACGAAGATCATTCATGGGCATCTTCACCTGTGATTGTATCGATGCAAGGAGATAGTGTTCTGCTAGACATACACGGAACTTCACCTGATTCATCGGTTGTTGATGATGTTCAGTCAAATCTACAATGGGATTTGCAAGGTGGTTGGGCGTGGCAAGCCAACACAGCAAATAGTGGCACTCAAGTTACTGTGGATTCGGACACAGTCTTACCATACACAGCATATGTCATCGAACCTGCACTTAGGTATGCAACCTGCTCGATAACAGGATCTGTAGACTCAGTGAGGGCAGAATGTACAGTTGCCAATGGAACCCAACCATTCAGCTATACTGTAATCCTAATCGACGATGAAGGAAAAATGTTAGACTCAACTGAAGGTAATTTGGATGCAAACACAACTTCAGGTCAAGTTAACCTAAGTGCTAATTCATGGAACCCGCAGCCGGGAATGAGGAGTCTGGTTATTCGGTTATTAGATGAAAGAGGAATTGTTATTGCAGCTGATGAGACTGAATTTGAAATTCGTCGAAATGATTGGAATATTGGTTTGGTTGCTCTTGAACTTGATGGGCAAGGTGATACTCAAAAAATCAAGGTATTGACAAAGAGAGAGTATCACCACCTACTGACTGATGCCGATTGTAGCATTTTAGTAGTCGCTGGCAGCCATACAGCCACCCATGAAATCGATTTCTCAGGAACCTATCCTCCAGAACCAAAGTTGGACCGCCCTTCTTTGGATGATGCACCAGATGGGACGGAAATCATTGTGACGGTGCAATGCAAATTTCCTTGGGATGTTGATTCCGATCCAACCGACAATGAAGCAAAATTGATTCTTTCTGGCGGTTCTGTAAACAATGACTCAGGCTTTGAATGGTTTACGGCAATTGGATCGGCCATTCTTGTAATATCATTGGCACTTACTCTGACATGGATCATTTACAATCAACGAGAAAGGAAGAAATTATTGGATATGACTGAGTCCATTCTTAGTAAGAAAAAGCAAGAAACTAAGCTTCCAAAACCACCTGTGCCCTCTGAGAATTTGGTCGAAGAAAATATTCAAGAAAATACAATAATTGAAAATGAGGAGAATATCAAAAACCAAATTGTAGAGGATACTCCAGAAGTCGTTGAAAGACAATTAGACGACTTTGAGAGTAGGTTGAAGCGTTTGACCGGCGACGACTAAACACAGGTGCTAGAATGAACCGCTACATCCCTCCTAGTCCATTCTATACTTTCGAGCCTTTACGGCATGACCCGCTAGAATTGATTCCGTCAATTCAATCCTCACAAGGAGGAGACCATACAGAAATAAAATCGATAGAAGCGATTCCCTCATCAATTCTTGAATTAGAGGAGGGAGAAAATCCAATCATGGATCCTGCAATGATGCTATTCCTGTGTTCAGTCGCTTGGAAAGGTGACGGCGGGATGCCGGAACCACTAGACAGAGGAGTTAGTAGAGAAAGGATTGGAAGATTTCCGATTGAAGGGGGTAATGCGATAGAATATCTGCTAAATCATACAATAGAAAAGAGTGAGGATGGCCTTCATGAATTACTTGCAAAACTAACTCTTGGCCTAGATGAAGAATTTCTTGGGGAAGGAGGATTTTCTTCTGGTATGGGCGGTTTGGAATTATGCGGCTGGCTTGATTCAAGAGATGTGACTAATCTCCGTCGAGCAATCCAAAAAGGCAAATGGGCAGTTGACCCAAGCGAACCGATAGACGGTGGAGTTGCCGATGCTTTTCGACATCTAACTATCATTTTACGCGGTGCAGAAAAAAGAAAGTGCGGTATTCTGATGAGGAAACATTCCTAAAACTAGAATTTTTCGCCAGTTAATCTTTCAAACATATCTGCATAAAGAGTTGAGGTTTGATCAATAATTGACTGAGGTAAAGCAGGAATTGGTGGCTCTTCAGTTCCTGCCTCTCTCGCCGCGTAAAGTTCAGAGTGATGACCGGTCTCTAGGTAATGACCTCTGACAAATTCTTTCGAAAGTTGCACAATCTCACCCTTGTCATATGCTTCAGCATCCCACCATCTGTCTTCATCTAAGGTTCCGAATGAATCCACCAAGACCGGAACTCTGCCTTCGCCTAAGGCGAATTCTTTCTTTCCATCGACATGGATTAATCCACGCTTTGCAGCCTCGCTCTCGATTATTTCGTCAACCTTGACAACAATTTCGAGAATCGAGTCAAATTCCTCATCGGTAAGATTGGAGATTTCTAGTGCCTCCGCTCTATCGAGTAATCTATCGAATTTTTCAAACTTGGTTGATACCTCAAGGTAAGGCTTTGGAAGTTTCACCCCTTCCTCTAATATGGTTCCGGGTTCGAAGCCAAATTCTTCAGCAGGGGCGTCACCCCTTGCATATCTTCTCCAACCGCTACCTGCAAGATAATGTCGACAAATCACTTCCAAAGGGACGAAGACATTTTCTTGCTCTCTCGATATTGCACCGGGCTCACGAATAACATCGAATCTTCGCGCTAAGACTCTATCGGGTGCATTCATCTCGATAACATGAGTGTCACAAATACCAGCTTCCTCAACAAGTTTGAACCAGTGACAAGAGGTTCTGTTTAGTGACTCTCCCTTTCGGGGGATTAGGCTAGGTATGATTTGATCAAAGACACTAATTTGGTCAGTATACCTAAATTCGATTATATCCGGATTATCTGTACTCCAAACTTGCTTCACCTTACCGTGGTAAATCATCTCGCCCATATCCTAGTGACCGTTGAAAGACAACCATGAACATTACTAATGACAACACTGAAATTTATTCTAAAATTAAAATAATAAATCACTTAGTTCCACGGGTCGATTCTATATCCTAACTTCTGCCTGCTCAGTTTGTGAATAGTGCAACTCCGGGTATCGAGAGAATTTTCTCTTGGTCATCAATTGACTCTAAGTCTAGGGTTGTAATTCTAGTCTCCATTTTGTTGATCTGTACAATACCTCATTCAAGTGGGCAAGAAACTATTACAGGATGGAATGAGGCAGAAAGTTGGACCGAACAGGACCTGAATGCGGCTGTTATCCATGGAGAACGAGTCTGGGTATTCGGAGATTCTGGAATCGTTAGATTTAGCGAAGACTCAGGTGAAACGTGGCAAAATCATAGTAATTTAGGAGATGCTGATTTAATCTCAGCAGATTCGTACGAGAACACTATGGTAGTATTGTCTACTGATGGAATAATTTACATGAAAGATGGGTTAGAATCAGAATGGATTACTACTAAAAACTCTAGCCAAAAGGGAATGAAGAGTATCGCATTAGCAGCAGAAGAATCCCTAATAATTGTAGGAAATGAAGGGGCTATCTGGCAGTATACAAATAACGATTGGTATAATCGAACAACAAGTTTCACTGAAAACCTGCACGACGTTGACTTCAACGGTGCTGAAGACGGATTGGCTGTTGGTGATGCTGGAACCATTCTTGCTACAAATAATGGTGGCGTCACATGGGATTACAGAGAGTCACCAGACCCAGAATCTTCAATCGTTTCTGTTTCTTACTTCAATCCTTATCGTATGTTCGCAGTAAGTGATTCTGGGCAGATAATATATTCAACATCCCCTGG
>CEUV01017862.1_pt1 | contig 38258 bp, 39 predicted proteins | sample 356401 | NCBI WGS metagenome assembly CEUV01 (sample SAMEA2622710, study PRJEB7988) | marine metagenome | isolation source: saline water (ENVO:00002010), including
GGTGTCACTTTGTTTGGAAACCATAACACAGACGTTAGCCATATCAGTGGTATATCGGAGAAATTCAAACAACAATATCCAGACCTTGCAGACCGATACAATATCCAAGTTCGCAAACTTGATGATACGGACATGCCATACAACTCTGATCACGCTCCATTCGTATACAATATCGATGAAGATGAATCGGATGGAAAACAATACGGCAGAGCTGTAGTTTGCTATGGCTCGGGGTCCCTGGAATATCACACATATCTAGATAATATGGACAGATTCAATGAAGAAAGCCTAGCTGTCTCTGGAATAATATACGGATCATTGGTGTACTACCTCGCCTACGGCGATTGACTTTCAAGATTCTAAGTGCTCAAGAATCGCTTCATAATCTGGTTCTATGCCTGGATTTTCCGCGACCCATGCATATGAGATCTTTCCGGCCTCATCGATAACAAATACCGACCTTTGGGAAGCGGTGTATTCAGGCATTACAAAAGGAATCTCGACCCCATAGGCACGGGTTGCCTGACGATTTGTATCAGATAGTAATGGGAAGTTTATTTCATTGGCATCAGCAAAGGCAGCATTAGCAAAAATACCATCTACAGAAATTCCGAAAACTTCCGCCTCTGCGGCTTCCATACGATTCATAGAATCAGAAACCGTACACATTTCTTTTGTACAGACGCCAGTAAATGCGGCTGGATAAAACAATAAAACTACCCGGTTACCAATAGAGTCGGAAAGTCTAACCATATTTTTGTCAAATGCCATCAATTCGAAGTCCGGTGCCATGTCGCCTACGGATACCATGAGTTGGGGAGGCAATATCGATTTTCAAGGTCGCGGGGCTCTACATTCTATGTGGCGAGTCGATTCCAAGCAAATCGAGACCTGTTTGCAAGGTTCTTGCAGTCAAGTCACACAGTGCCAATCTGCTTAGTTTTGTACTATCTTCTGCGTTTAGAACCGTACAAACCTCATAGAATGAACCGAAAGCTTGCGCGATATTGTGTAATTGAGTTGCTAATTTGTGAGGAGTGTGACTTGAGCAAGCCGAATCAAGGGCTTCGGGGAATTTAATCAATGCCCTAGCCAGCGCTATCTCTCTTTCATGAGTCAAGATAATTTCTGCATTACTAATTGAATTTATATCGATTTCATCCTTCGAAAATATGCTACAAATTCTTGCATGTGCATATTGCAGATATGGAGCAGTGTTTCCATCGAAGGAAAGCATTTTTTCCCATTCAAATGTGTAATTGTTATTTCTATCGGTAGAAAGATCTGCATATTTTATTGCCCCGATTCCTAGCATCTTTGACACCTCTGCTCTTTCATCTTCAGACAGGTTTGGACTTTTCTCGGCAACGATTGCATCCGCTCTTTCAACCGCTTCAATCAATAGATCATTCAGATGGACAGCTCCTCCCGTTCTACTAGCCAACTTCTTGCCGTCAGTACCCATTACCAAACCAAACGGAACATGGATTGCGTTTACTCCTTCATCCATGAATCCAGCATTTCTTGCAACCTCAAAGACCATAGCAAAATGTTGTGCCTGTTCTGCACCTACAACATATAGGAATTCACGACTACCTACATTTTCGATTCTATCCAAAATGCATGCTAAATCACTGGTGGCATAATTGTAGCCACCGTCCGCTTTTTGGATGATTAATGGGAGTGGTTCCCCTTCGCGGTTTTTCCAACCATCTAGATAGACTACTTTCGCGCCATCGCTTTCCTCTAGCAATCCCACTTTCGCAAGTTTTTCGACAACCCCTGGCAATGCCGATTCATACTTTGATTCACCTGCAAGATTGTCGTTGCTAAGTAATATCCCCATTCTTTGGTAAACTTCGTTGAAGTGAATTAATGAGCGATCCACAAGCATCTGCCATAACTCGATGGTTTCAGGTTCGCTAGACTGCATTCTAACTACCCTTGCTCGTGAGCGTGAGGCGAAGTCTGAATCAGAGTCAAATTTCGCCCTAGCATCAGAATAAAACGTACTCAAATCGATATGCTGAGCCTCTGAATCTAGACCCAAGTCGATTAGATGTTCGATGAGCATTCCGAAAGGTGTACCCCAATCTCCAATGTGATTCTCGGGTACAACTGTGTGCCCTTTGTAGCTTAGCATTCGATTTAGGGCATCACCAATCACTGTTGAGCGAAGGTGACCGACGTGCATATGCTTGGCTACATTCGGCGAAGAATAATCGATGACAATGACTCTAGGCTCCTCAGTTAAAACTCTCAATCTATCGTCGGCTAGTGACTCTTGTAATATATCACACAACCAATTGGGGTCCGCTGAAAAATTAAGGAAACCGTTTATCGAACTAACTTGGCAAATCCCTTCAGTTGTTGTCCCTAGATGTTGTAAAATTTCGTCTGCAATCGTATTCGGAGCCTTTCTCAGCACTTTGGAAAGTGAATGACAAGGCAATGCAACATCGGCAAATGTTGAATCTGTAGAACCTGCAAGAAGGTTATTCCAATCAGACTCTTGGACGCCAATTTCGGACATCACCGGACCAAGAAGTGGACGGATTGCGTCTACCAAATCTCGCATATTCTAACCTCAAGTAAGGGAGTACCTCAACAATGCAGCTATTCCTCCAAATGAGGTTTGTAGAGTTGCGCCTTCTTCTGAATCCATAGAAATCAGGCTAACCTTAGCAGAGGTATGTCCGGCTAATTCCGTCAATTCGTCGATTATATCTCTAGTTCTATCTGGATCTTCGCGTACATCTTCCGAGCCACACTTTGGGCATTCGGGTATTTCTGAGCGACTATTTTGGGTAGCCTCCCATTCATGTGAACATGGCTTACAATACCAACCAACTCGCCTCTTCCTTAGACCTTCAGACAATAATAGAGTGTCGACTGCACCTTGGTCTAATGCTGACCGAATCATCATCTCACCGTAAGTTGCTTTGGGATGTGCCTGCATTACTTCGCGAAGAAAATTATCCACTAACTCACGTTCAGCATCCAACTCTATCTGATCCATTAGATTGCCAGCACGCTGAACTAATTCCCTGAGGCCACTTTCATTAGAATATCCCACGTCAAAGAATGGTTCGCGAATCAACTTCTTTACTTCGTGATGGAAGTAATCATTCTTGACTACAAAATCCTTAGTTTGCCCGGGCCCACCGACTATGATTCCTTTGATATCAGCCAAATTAGGGAGCCAATAATTGCAAGCGTGTTCTGTTGCCCTCTTGAAGAAATTATGAGCGGCTTCCTCAATTAGACGCTCAAAACGCTGAGCGGATTGACCTCCTTGGCGGTGTTTTCCCATTATGTTAGATTGCAATTCCTCTTGACAGTGAATTCTTTTTCCACTTGCAATTCCATAAGCTGCCTCTCCTCTATCGATTACAAAGAGACCGTAAGAAGTCCTATCGATGAGCATATCTTCTAATTGGGTTAATTCAAAAGTCGAATCGCAACGATAACGGAAAGAAGTGAAAATTTCTGGTGGATCATCAATTACTACAGTAACCAATCGTGTTTTGTTATTCCCAACAATAACATGACCAACGAAAATAGCGATTCCGTACTCTCCGGCGTTCTTGTATCGATTCAATACTGAAATGGCCGATTCGATAGCGTCCCCTACGTGTTTTCTAGTTAATTTTGACTTGATATTCGCGGCCTGGGCACCTTCTTGGCCAAGTTGCCCGCGAACGTCACTAATTAGACGATCAGGGGGGATGATTACCGTAACCAATTCCGTGCCCATACCTCTCATGTTCTGTAGCTCTTCTAGCGTCTTCTTGGTTCGCAGTCTGCGCTGCTGCATCTCCAAGTCATCTGCCATGGCTAAGCCTCTTGGCGGAAGGCCGCAGTGAGGGGCATTTCAACCCTCTCGCGCGTATCCAGCGAAGGCATTGAAAGGGGCACTCATCCCCGAATGCACGATGGCGACCATAGTACTCGCACTTGGAGGGAGCCTTCTGAGGCCGGAAGTGGAAGAGCGACATGCTTGGTTGGAAGAGTTAGTTTCCATCATCCGAGATAGGGTTTTGGTCGATGATAGAATTGGAATTGTCGTTGGTGGAGGCGCCCCTGCTAGAGAAGGAATTACACTGGCAAGACCCATCATCGACAACGAGGATAGACTAGACCGAATTGGTATTGCGGCAACTCGGCTAAATGCCACCATAGTTAGAGAATCTCTAGCAGATGCTGGAGTTACGGTATCGGGAGCAATCCCGCGTTCAATCAACGAGGCTACAATGTTATTCGATGAAAGACCAGTAGTGGTTATGGGGGGTACTAAACCCGGCCACACTACTGATGCAGTTGCAATTCGTCTAGCAATTGCTAGCGGTGCTGAACGCTGTATTATCTGTACTAATGTAGACAGAGTCTATGACTCTGACCCTCGTGATAATCCAAATGCAAATGGACACGATTCACTGACCCATGAAGAGTTGCAAGAAATTGTAGGGCCTGCAGAGCATACCAAAGCTGGACCATCCGGAGTTGTTGACCCTATGGGGGTTGCAGACGCCACTAAAGCCAATTTGACCCTCTGCATATTAGATGGCAGGGACCATTCTAGAATAAAATCTGCAATAGAAGGAGAATCATTCCACGGAACTATCGTAGAAAGCGAAGAGGAGGAGTAGTTCCGATGGGTAGGAAAGATAGAATCGCTAGAGCCGCTACTCAAACTGCGTCACAAGCAAGGGAAACCGCTGCGCGTGAGAGAGGAAGAAGTAAGCGAACAACCAGTGCCTCTGGAGTTTCTGCTCATAGGCACTGCTCAGTCTGTTGGGCACCAATTCCACTAAAGGCAGAACCGCCGGTGTGTAATGATGCAGAATGTGAATCAACATACGAGAAAAGAGAAGCATCCCGTAAACGTCTAACTCTCATGTTGTACTTATTCCCTGCAATTGCCATTCTACTGGCAATTATGACTGCAATTTAACCCGAAGTATCGTTAGGTTCAACACCAATAAACAAAGAGAGAATGACATGCGGATGGTGCGAGTTCTGGGTGTTCTACCAGGATTTGTCGGATTTGTATGCCTGGTATTGCTAACTGCTAGTTTAGTTGGGATAGAAATTGATTCCACTCGCGTACAGGCTACTACTGTACCATGTTTGGACGATGACGCTGGTGGTTGCCCAGTTGGAATGACTGGGTCTGATTTCCATGTACCTTGGGGTTTCAGTTTGATCGATGTAGAAGTAAACATCGCGTGGGATGAGCCTGAAAAGGCTTGGATAGGAGTTGTCGATGCAAAATACGCCGAAGAAGGAAACTGCCCCCCCGACTCCAATGGATTGACTAGCTGTGAAGCGGAGGATTTCGAATTTGTCGCAGGAGGTCCTGAGGATTCAGATGAGTTCACTTTCTCCCTAAAACCAGGCGACTATCGATTTACAAGTGGAGGAAGAGATGGTGCTAGTCTTGACAATCAATTAGTAACAATTACATCAACGTTCCACATTTCTCAGGTTGGAGAGATTCTCCTTGGTGTGATTGGGATTCTACTGATGATTGGGGCCGTAGAAATGATTTATCCAATTGAACTATTTTGGAAGAAGTATGTCAAATCATGACTCGATTGACTACTCGCTTCGTCGGCTAATTGAAGAACCAGTATTATCTCGACCGTTTGTGGCAGTAACCAAGTGTCGCTCCTGTGGGGCAGAAATTAGAGCTGAAGGGCTTCCTCGATCCTTTGGAGGATACAACATTTACTGCGTGACCTGTGGAGCTCAATTCAGAGTAGATTGAATCAATCAGAAGACTTCTTTCTTCCACGTCTCGGTTTCGGCGCATGCCTCATAGCCGCTTCCCTTCTTGCTTCAATTTCTTCAGGTGAACCCACTGGCTCGATTTCTTCTATTTCTCTATGCCAAGTATCTGGCAAAGCAAGTGGATCCGTTACTTCGTCAGCGGCTATGAATTGGATAAGTTGACCCCGTAAATCATCGATGCCATCTCCAGTAATTGAACTAATTCGCAATACCCCGTTTTCATTAACTTCATGCAAATCGGACTTTGAATACACCTTCAGCAATGGTCGTTCAGCAAGTAATTCTGTAACTTCACCAAGTAGATGTTGTTGATCTTTCAAACTCATACCACTGGATTCAGATGGGTCGATTAAGAATAATACAATGTCTCCTACATTTTCCAATGCCGCAATCGCTTGCATCTCGATTTGATTACGTTCGGTCATTGGCCTATCTAGAAGGCCAGGTGTATCGACCATCTGGTAAATTCGTCTTCTATGCTCAAAATGTCCGACATGTAGGCGCTTAGTTGTAAACGGGTAAGCGGCAACTTCTGGCTCCCCACTAGATAATTCTGTGATTAGAGCAGACTTGCCAACATTTGGAGCCCCTGCGACCACAATACAAGGCTCGGCAGCATCAATCGAAGGCAATTCTCGTAAAATGTTCCGAGCCTCACCTAACCAGAGGATATTATCTCCAATTTGGTGAATAATCGATGACATCCTACCATATGCATGACGTCTTTCTTCATGGAAAGCCTCTATGTTACGGAATTTTAGCATCTTGGATTGAGATTCACCAGCAATTTTTCGTACTCTTTCTGCAGCCCACTGAATCGCGCCAAGATTTTGCCTAAATTCATCAGCTCCCACGGCCGCATCAACCAAGGCTTGGTCAAATTCTGACTGAGCATTGAGGCTAGGCCATTGATCAACCCATTTTAGGAGAGTTTCAGCGATTGTATCACTGGCTGCTTGTACCATTCTAGCCATCTGTTTTCGCACCCTATGGTACTTGTCTGGGTCCTCAACCAAGTCGGATTGCTTTCCAGCACGACGAAACGCCTTGTCTAGAACTTCCTGAGGATACAGAACGGTTGGAATCTTGCGCCATTCAACAGAAGCCACGACCTCTCCTCCAGTCTAGCGGCCGCATCCATACTTCTTCAAACAGCGTGCTTTTCTATGGCGGACTACACGCGACCCTATGACCGGTGAACGGCGCGGTAAGAGAATTGGAGATTTGCCTGCATGGGCAAAGCGATTTGCCGAAGAATATGGCGGAGAGGAATTGGATGGTCGCGGGGATGTTTTCTTCGGCCCTCTAATCGACCGACGTAGTGGCCTCAGGAAGGACGACCTAATCGAATTACTAATCGATGCACGAGCACTAAGAGCAGATGATGATCCTTGGGTTAGAGGTATGTTACTAGCCACTTCCAGAAATGCTGTAGAAATGTTGGACGAATTCGGTCAATATCGCTCTATTGCAAGAGATGTGATAGTGGAAGTACGACTTGTAACACATCTGAGAAAACCATACATTGAGGATGATGAATTACTTACCTTTGAAAAAGAGGACATGCGAAGGCGATCTAATGTTCACGAACAGGCGGAGAGACAAGCCGATGGCGGCTCAGACGATAGTCACTTGTGGGGCTGAAGAATGTCAGACTTAGCAAAGAAAGAATGCATACCCTGCAAGGGAGGTATCCCTCCAATGGGTCTTGAACAAGCCGAAGAAATGATTCGGCAAATTCATTCAGATTGGAAATTAATCGATACACACCACATCGAAAGAGTCTGGATTTTTCCAAATTTTGAGTCTGCTCTTCAATTTGTTAACTCCGCAGGTGCAATTTGCGAAGAACAAGATCATCATGCTGATTTTGAATTAGGTTGGGGCAGGGTCAAGGCGATGATTTGGACTCACAAAATAAACGGACTTACCGAATCTGATTTCTTCCTCGCAGCTAAGTTTGACGAGATTTAAGGTGAAAATATGACGAAGGATTTTCGCCTTCACGCATTTGTTTGTACCAATCAACGCGACCCGCAAAAACCACGAGAATGCTGTGCTGCGAAGAACTCTCTCGATGTGATGACTCGCCTTAAGCGAGCGGCTAAATCCGCTGGAATCAAAGATGTTCGAGTCAATAAATCGGGGTGCTTAGACAAGTGTGAGCAAGGAATTTCTTGTGTAGTCTACCCAGACGGAATTTGGTATACTATACCTGACGATGACCAAGCAATAGCCAAAATTGTAGACCATCTAGCGGGAGGAAATGTCGCTGATGAATTTCTGATGGGCGACTAAATCAAGAGGAAATCATAGCCGAACTGGACGGGTGGCACCACAGGCTTGACACTTTAGCAGAGTTGTTCGATCTTCTTTGATGAATCGGGTATCAGGTGCCTTACACTGTTCACAGAGAATGTATGTTTTGACATATCCAACAATTTTCTCTTTGATTCTTTTTGGCGGAACCCTACCTTTGAGCATAACACGAACTTGCTCTCTAGTGCCTGATGTTCCCAATTCATTGATGAGATATTGATAGACGTGATTTGCATCCCTATCCATCGCATCTACTATAGCGGAAAAATTACGAATTATTGTTTGATTACCCTCAACTAAAATCTCAGGATTAGGCATAGTCCATCGATTTCTTTCGCTGATGTCCGTCGGAATTCTATCCCGTGCTCGGTCGAGCAGAGCATCATATTCGAAGTCACTCATCTGTTCGGGCGAGCAACGTCTCCCTTTTCACCCCACCGGATAGGCTCACGCCTAGGCACTAACCGTCAAAGACCAGTTTAGCAACGGCGGGGTATGGACGAGGTCATCGAGGTCAAGGTGGCAAAGGTCCACGAGGATGCACAGTTACCAACTAGAGGTAGCGCTCACGCAGCGGGTTACGACCTGTATGCTTTGGAAGATACAGATGTTCTATATCGCACTGCAACCTTAGTACGAACTGGCTTACATGTAGCGATTCCAATTGGCTATGAAGGTCAAGTTCGGGCTAGATCATCTCTCGGCAAGAGAGGTTTGATTCCACCACATGGAATCGGTACCATAGATGCCGATTATCGCGGGGAGTTATTTGTCATGATGACATGGATTGGGGAAGGCGATTCTTACACAATATCAAAGGGTGAAAGAATCGCTCAATTACTGATTACTCCAATCCCTCAATCAACCTTCAAAGAAGTGGACTTGGAGGAACTTGGTGAGACTGATCGAGGAGATGGTGGATTCGGTTCTACAGGAAGATTCTGACTATCTTTACACGGTTCGTAGAACCGTGCTTCTACATATTCAACATACGAATCCTTGATACGGGTCGGATGGAGCGGTCCAATTGATGCCACTGAGCATAGACGAGCTTCGCAGAAAGGTCGAAGAATACCACAACAAGGGCCTGAACAGTCAGCAAATAGCAGATGAGTTGTCACTTTCTCAGACCACCATCCAATGGCTTTCCTCCTCAAATGTACCACTTGATGAAGAAACTCCCTCCGATATCAGGGTAGGATGGCGTTCTGTTGCGGTTAAGGCTGCAAGAGTGGAAGCCGTATCATACGTATTCTGTGACATAATCGAAGAAGAAATTGGAGAAGAAGTTGATACGATGGTTGGAATTTCAATTAATGGAATTCCCTTCGCCCAGGCAATTGCTGGGCAGATGGATCTTGAGTTGGCAGTAAGTCGAAGTATTAGCGAATCCGACGCCGGTCATCTATCCGAGGTATTCGCTTATGTTAGTGGAAAGAGAGTTGTCGTTATCGACGATGTTGTTTCTTCTGGAACTACCATGAGAAAGACCGTGCAACATCTTCGTGAATCAGGTGCTGACGTCAAACTCTGTTTGGTTTTAGCAAATAAGACCGAAATGAACGATATTGACGGAGTCCCGTTGAGAGGCCTAGTTAGAGTGGTCACTGTCTGAGGTAGAATCAATGCACTGGGCGGACTTTACCGCTGAAAAACTCAGCAAAGAACGAGGCAATAAGCAAGTTGCATGTTCAGGAATTACACCATCGGGTGAATTCCACATTGGTCACATTAGAGAGATTCTCTCTGCTGAAATGATACACAGAGCCTGTCTCGATAAAGAATTGGATTCCCGGTACATATTCATCGTCGACTCAATGGACCCGCTTCGCCGTGTATACCCCTTCCTTTCGCAAGAATACGAGAAATACATCGGTTGTCCTCTTGCATTCATTCCTGCACCAGATTCAGACGGAAATCCTGACCCTAATGGCCTATCATACGCAGAACATTTCCTCGGGCCATTTTTAGATGCGCTTGCAGAAATTGGAGTGTTTCCTGAAGTAATTATGAATCACGAGACCTACTCGAGCGGTCAATTTGCTGAAAAGATAGATTCTGCTATAGAACAGGCTGAAGAAATTCGAGAAATCATTGAAACCATTTCTGGTAGAGAATTGGATGTTAATTGGTTTCCATACAAACCACTTGGCTCGGATGGTAGTATGGATGGTGTGACTGTTACCGGCTATGAGAAACCATTTGTTCATTGGACAGATAGGCATGGAAAATCGGGTTCTGCAGACATAAGGAAAGCGGAAGGAAAGTTGCCTTGGAGAATAGATTGGGCGGCTCGCTGGGGGATTCACGGAATTACCTGTGAGCCAGCAGGAAAGGACCATGGGGCCGCTGGTGGATCATTTGATACAGGATTACCGATTTGCAAATTATTGGGCTCCGAACCACCCTCAAAGATGGTCTATGAATGGATTCAGGTAAAAGGAGCGGGGCCGATGTCCTCCTCTTCTGGTAATACCGTTGGCCCAATAGAAGCACTGAATTTGGTACCACCTGAAATTCTACGATATCTAATCGCGGGCTCGAAGATGAATCGGCATATCGATTTCAACACCGGTTCAGCACTATTTCAGATGGCGGATGAATACGAGAGATTGGTTTCTGACCCACCAAATCCAGATAATGAAGAGCTTACAAAGAGACAGCGGGTTGCTGCTATAACCCAAAAAAGAGCAATAGAACTAAGCCAGATAAATAGAGGAAGCGACCCTGCTGATTCTCTCGCCGGAGTTACTTTCCGACACTTAGCAATGCTGGCACAAATCAAAACTTCTGATGATGATGTTTGGAATTCACTGAGAAATAGTGGCCACCTTAGTGGTGAGCCAAATTCCGCCTTACAAAACCGATTAGAAAGGATGCGGAACTGGATTGGAAGCATACACTTCCCAGAAGATGCAAGAATCAATATTCAAAAGGAAATTGATGAAAATTCGCGCTCACAATTAAGCTCAGAACAATTATCATTCCTTGAAAAATTGGCTGTTGAACTTAGAGATTCAGAATGGTCCGATGAAGCAATTGGAAACACAATTCGAATGACATCTGCCAACTCGGGAGTCAGTGGAAGAGAGGCCTATATTGCATTGTATTGGGCAATGTTGGGACGAAGTCATGGACCAAAGGCTTCAGCGCTAATTTTTGAAATCGGAAAGAGCGCTGCCATAGAATTGTTCGGCTCATAATTCAGGAGTCATCATTCAATCTCTCAAGAAGGACAGTAGTGCCAATAAAGCCTCCAGCGAAACCTGCACCGAATAAACCCAATTCCAAAATTGAAGAAAAAATTGATTCTAATGAATCAGCAATCCATCCAATAACATCGGAAAAAATTTCCAAAAAACGCCCGAAGTTGATGGTGATTATACCTGAAACTGCCAAGAATCCCAGAAATGATACTTGAGCTAATGCGATAATTCTGATTGCCTTCAACGATATGCTAGCTAAGAATGCTGCAGTCGCACCGAGAAAGAAACCTACTATACCCTTTACTCCGTAGTTAGTGATTAACTCGATTTTTCTCCCTCCTAATTTAGAACCGCTATATCTAGTAACCTTGGTTCTGGCATACCCTCTTTGGCCTCAGCAATAGCTTGTACTTCCATCCGTGCTCCAGCCATCGTTGTCACAAATGGAATGTTAAGTTCAACCGCAAGCCTGCGCATCATATTCCCATCCAATACCGCTCCGCCAGTACTCCTAGGTGTGTTTATGATTAGCTGAATCTTACCCTGGCGCATTAGATCTAATGCATCCGGAGTCAAACCCTCAGCGATACGATAGCAGGTCTGAACATCTATTCCTCCGGAATCTCGGAGGACGTGAGCGGTTCCTCTTGTAGCATAAATTGTGAATCCCATCTCCTCTAATTCTTGAGCCAAAGGAATGACGTCGTGCTTGTCGGCGTTCTTGACAGTGATGTAGACTCCACCATCTGTCGGAACTGGGATTTCAGTTGCCAAGCGCGCTTTCAGATATGCCGCGGCGGCGCGTTTGTGGCTTCCCATCACTTCTCCAGTACTCTTCATTTCTGGACCAGGGGCGGGGTCGAGGCCACGTAATTTGATGAAAGGGAATACCGGTGCTTTGACACAAACTGCCTCACTCTGTGGCTCTGGGAAATCTAGGTCTGCTAATTTTTCACCCATTGTAAGACGGGCAGCAATACGGGCTAGTGGAACTCCGGTTGCCTTGGCTACGAATGGGAATGTTCTCGAGCCACGAGGGTTTACTTCCAAGACATAAAGGGTCTCTCCACGAATGGCGTATTGAATATTGAAACAACCCTTTACTCCGAGTTGAATACCAATCTTTCTTGTCCAATCTTCGACTTGTGCTAATACTTTCTTTGAGACATTTTGTGGAGGTATAAAACAAGTTGAATCCCCTGAGTGAATTCCTGCTTCCTCAAGGTGTTCCATAATCGCTCCAATTAGCACTTCGCTACCGTCACAAACCGCATCGACATCTAATTCGATAGCATTGCCGAGATATTCGTCAACCAACAATGGGCGGTCTGGTGAGAGAAATGCTTCCTCCATATATGCATCCAATTGTCGGTTATTGGAAAGTATCTCCATACCTCGCCCGCCAAGAACGTAAGAAGGACGAATTAAAACTGGATAGCCTATCTCTTGAACTGCTTCCCTAACTCCTTCCGGCGTACTGGCAGTAGCCCCATTAGGCATCCTTAGACCAACACGTGCTGCAAATGCTTCGAAGCGTTCCCTGTCACTAGCTTCATCGACTGCATCCGGAGTTGTCCCCTGCATGGCTAAGTTGAGACCCATTCCTTCGAGGTGAGGAAGTCTACCAGCCAATGGAAGGGCGAGATTGATTGCAGTCTGGCCACCAAATTGTAGTAAAATGCCGTGTGCTTTCTCACGCAGCAATACCTCGGCTGAGTGTTCCAATGTTAGTGGATCGAAGTATAGACGGTCGCTGGTATCGAAATCAGTAGAAACTGTTTCGGGATTGTTGTTGATGATAATCGCTTCATGTCCTAATTCTCTTATCGCCCCAACGGCATGGACACAGCCGTAATCGAATTCTATTCCCTGACCAATTCGAATAGGTCCGCTGCCCACCACAACAATCCGTTGCTTGGTGAATTCATCGATTCCTGGTACGTGATCGATTCCAGTAGGAGCAGAACCTCCCTCGTAAGTAGCGTAGTAATATGGGGTTACAGCGGCAAACTCTGCTGCGCAAGAATCAACCATTCTGAATCTTGGATGAATTCCTAATTCGTGCCTCCTGGCCATTACCGAATCTTCATTCGAATCCTCAGGTAAGGTCTTGAATCCACTAGCTGGGAAGCCAGCGAGTGCATCTGCTATGTGTAAATCTGTGAATCCTGCGCCCTTCCATCGGCGCATCTCTAAAACAGGTATTTCTGATGCGCTCATTCCCAATTCTCCTGCTGCACGTATCTCTGTTTCAAGCGCGGCCATTTTCTCAAATCTGTGCAGGAACCATCGAGTAATACCTCCCGATACATCTCTAACGTCTTCGATTGAATAACCTCGTCTAAATGCCTCAAATAAGGCACCCATCCTTCTATCGGTAGGGACTCTCAACCAATCGATTAAGAGGGCTTCAGGCAATGGTTCACTTGCTCTTTCATCCATGGTCTCCCCACCGGAAGCATCGGCCATTGTGAGTGGCCTAGGGTGAGGTTGGCCATACTCAAGACTAGCCCATGCCTTGAGGAAAGCCTCTTCGAAGCACCGACCTATTGCCATAACCTCACCTGTTGATTTCATTGAGGTACCAATAGTTCGATCTGCGGTTCGGAATTTATCAAAGGGCCATCTAGGAATCTTAACTACACAATAATCCAATGTTGGTTCGAAAGCAGCAGTAGTGCCTTCACCGGTAATTGGGTTAGGTAGTTCATCCAGAGTATAGCCTACAGCGATTAATGCCGCCATTCTAGCGATTGGGTATCCCGTTGCCTTGCTGGCTAGTGCAGAAGACCTTGAGACTCTTGGATTAACCTCGATTACTCGATATTCTCCAGTCGATTGTTCGACTGCAAATTGAACGTTACAACCGCCTTTGATATTCAGCCTTCTAATCAGGCGAAGTGCAGCATCGCGTAACATCTGATGATCTCTGTCTGAAAGTGTCTGCTGAGGGGCAACGACAACCGACTCTCCGGTATGTACACCCATAGGGTCAATATTTTCCATTGTGCAGACAATGATTGCGTTATCTGCACCATCCCTCATAACTTCGTATTCATGCTCTTGCCAACCAAGGATGCTTTCCTCGATTAGTACCTGACCTATTGCAGAATGAAGTATACCTTGGCTAGCTATCTCTACTAATTCGCCCATATTGTGAGCAGTACCACCGCCAAGGCCACCCAAGGTAAAAGCCGGTCGAATCAGAAGTGGGAAACCTCCCAGACTATCGGCGGCTTGCATAACTGCCTCAATCGAATCACAAGCAATAGCCTTGCAAACAGGCAGGTCGATTTCTTCACACACCTGTTTGAATAAATCTCTATCTTCGGCCTCATCAATTGATACTAAGTCACAACCGATTAATTCAACTTCCAATTCATCTAAACTACCATCGTGGGCAAGGGCAGAAGCGATATTGAGGGCTGTTTGTCCACCCATTCCGGCGAGTAGAGCATCTGGTTTCTCGATTTCTAAAATTCTCTTTACAACCTCCGGCAACAAAGGTTCGATGTAAATTCGATCCGCCATTTCAGGGTCATTTTGAATCGTTGCCGGATTGGAATTAATTAGAATCACTTCGTAACCATCTGCCCTAAGTGCTCTACAAGCCTGACTACCGGAAAAATCGAATTCAGCCGCTTGACCAATACGGATTGGTCCACTACCTAAAATTACGATTCGTTTCAAATCGTCTCTACGAGGCATCAACTATCCCCTCCTGAGGTGGGGATCGGAATTCCTGCTAAATGGTCCGCTACCATACTAGCAAATCTATCGAATAGAGGAGATGCGTCATGTGGACCTGGGCAGGCTTCTGGATGATATTGGATTGTGAAGGCCCTTTTCCCAATCAAGTCTAGACCTTCTACAGTTCTGTCATTAGCATTGACGTATCTAACCTTGAATGGGGCCTCAAGTTCGTTGCCCCCACGGGCTGAACAAGCTCCTGATGGATGAGGGGCAAGCATACCTTTTTCGGGATCCTCGACAGCAAACCCATGATTCTGACTGGTGATATACACTCTTCCAGTTTCAAGGTCCACTACAGGTTGATTTGCCCCTCTGTGTCCGTATCTCAATTTGTAAGTTCGTAGACCTGCTGCGAGCCCCATTAACTGATGGCCGAGACAAATACCCATAACCGGTAAACCGGCTCTAACCGCGGCGGCTAAACTGTCTCTAGCGGTTGTGGCTGCTCCCGAATGTGCTGGATCACCTGGGCCATTTGAAGCGAAGAATGCATCCGGTTTCCATTTCAAAATCTCATCGAAGGTTGTAGTCGCAGGAAACCAAATTACCTCAAATCTTTGGGCCAATTCTCGAAGAATATTGTACTTGACTCCACAATCTATAGCCGCCAAACGAGGAAGCGATTTACCTTCCTCATCAACAGCACCTGGATTGATAATGACCGCCTCATCACATGTCACTTCGGCCACTAAATCCTCAACATCAGGAGGTATCATCTCGTCAAGTCGAACTAGCATTTCTCTTTCTGCTTCAGCCGGACCAAAGATACAGAGAACCGTTCCGTGTTCTCTGACCCGGCGGGTTAATTCCCTTGTGTCTATGTCCTGGATACCTGGGACTCCATGAGCAAATAGAAGATCATGTACACTCCCTACTGCATCTCTGTGATCGGGGACTTCCATCAATTGTCTACAAACAACACCCCTTGGCCAAACTCCCGCAGATTCTGAGGTTCCTGCATGTACCCCATAATTTCCAAGCAGGGGCCATGTAAATGTTAGAACCTGTCCTGCGAAAGATGGGTCGGTTAAACTCTCCTGATAACCAGCCATTCCAGTAGTGAATACTAATTCTCCTTCAGCGATTTTGGGTGCCCCAAATAGTCGCCCTCGATAGCGTGTACCATCAGCTAATAGCAATAATCCATCAGCCCCAGAAAGTGGCTCTGGAGTGTTAGAATCTAACAAAGCGTCCGCCGCATCGGGGAAACTTGGCGGATTGCTAACTCCTGAAACATCAGCGCCGGGAGTGAATCCTCTGCCGGGAGGGTTCTCCGACATCAGCGATGCTGCCTGAAAGAGCCTATTAATCATTGAGAGTGATTTCACTCTTCTTCAAGGCTCATAACCTTCTTTCGATCTAAACTAGGCACTACCTGAATTTCTCCACCTTGAAAGTGCTTAGATTCATCGATTTGACCTATCAAAGATTCGAGGAATACCCCCAATGCAGCCACTTCTGAATGTGGTTGATTACCAATAGAAATGTTGAAGTTTGCTAACCTGAATACTTCACCAGGGACTTTAGTCCCTCCAACTACAATTACCATTGGGCGATTTCTTTCAATTGAGGAAAGAGATTCCCTCCAAGATTCTCCATACATTGTGAGGTGTACTATTTGTCCTGGTTTACCGTCTCCTGCATCTTTGGCGAATCGACGAAGGAAAGACATTGGATTGGCTTCGTATCGACATTCAAACTCGCCTCCAAATCTCTCACTTACTGATCTCCAAGTTTCTATGGCAGATTCATCTTCTTCTCCGGCGAGAATTACTTCATCCGCACCAAATGCTCTAGCAGTCAAACCGAGATGGCTGGTAATGCGCTTGTCACGCTCTCTTCGGTGCCCTAATCTCAGAACTGAGACCCTTCGGTTCGAAGCAGCCATGTGATTACGCAGAAGGGCCGACTTCATCAGCCTGACCCATGTCAGATGACTCACTAAATTCAGGAATTAGGTCGACTGGCATGTTAATCATTTGCAACCTAACCCATTGAAGTAGCCAGGCATCGATAAATAACTTAGCAGAGTAATGAATCATTATTGCCAAAGCAAGAAGTCGTAGGCTGGCGAATGTTGCAGTTTGAGTATCTACGTCGTTTGTAAGTAGGGCGAATCCAAGTGGTTCCAAGATATAGTATACTGCAATTACAACAAGTAGTCCACCTAAATTTGACATTGAAGCGTGTCCTCTTTCTCTCCCAACGCTCCAAACCACGGTTGCGAAGAAGACTACTACAGGAACCATCTTTGCTAACATAGAATAGTCAAAATCACCCAATAATGAATCAGGTACCTCTGCGTTGTTTAGGGCTTCTGAGCCCTTCTGGACGGCTATCCACCAGAATAATCCAGACATCATCAATAATACCCCGGAAAGCCAGCCGCGATTTGTAATCATATCTCGAATTTCATGCCTATCTTTAGGCTGTAAACGCTGTAGAATTGATTCCATTAATTCCAGTGCATCATTGGTTGGAAGTTCTTCCTTTGCAGCGGCTGCAATACCTTGTTGAGAGGTATTTTCAACCCTATTAGAAGGCTCGTCGCCCAAAACCATCGACGGATTGCCGCTCCGTCACATCATAAAGGGTGCGTCTAATGGGAGGTCTGAAATGGCCGACTGGAGACCTATTCTAAATCGCCGAAGCGATGGTTTTCCAAGAATTATGGGGATTCTGAACATAACCCCTGACTCATTTCATGCTGATTCAAGAGTTGATTCAGTTGACGATGCTTTGTCCCGGGCCAAACAAATGGTAGAGGATGGGGCAGATTGGCTAGATATTGGCGGTGAGTCTACAAGACCCGGGGCAGAACCTGTCGGCATAGATGAAGAAATGAAGCGGGTTTTACCAGTAATTAAGGCGGTTAGAAGCGCATTTCCTAATGTTGGAATCTCAATAGATACCAGACGTGCTGCTGTGGCAAAGGCCGCCCTAGATTTAGGAGCAGATATGGTGAATGATGTAAGTTCCTTATCCGACCCAAATATGGCAGATGTGATCATAGAAAACAAATGTCCCGTTTGTATAATGCATATGCAAGGATTACCAGAAAATATGCAAAATAACCCAAGTTACGGTGATGTAGTATCAGAAGTTCGTGAAAGACTTGACATAACTGCCAAAAAGTTAGTTGATTTAGGATTAAATCCAGATATGATTGTCACAGATCCAGGGATAGGATTTGGCAAATTACTTGAGCATAATCTATCATTATTGGCCGCTGGAAAAGAAATTGCCCCTAAACAAGATATGCCATTAATGTGGGGAGTAAGTAGGAAACGAATGTTTGCTGACCTGATTGGTCGGAGAGATAGTGAAGAGAGGTTAGCCGGAAGTTTAGGAATCGCAGCAATGGCTCCATCCAAAGGAGTCGATATCATCAGGGTGCACGATGTGCGTGAGCACGCAGACATGTATGCGGCTATGCTAGCAATCGATTGAGGTGATTTGATGGGGCAGAATATAGTTGATATCGACGATAATTTACGAATCATCGGAACGGCTCACGTTAGTACTGCATCAGTGGAATTAGTTAGAGAACAAATAGAGGAATGGAAACCAAACTTGGTTGCAGTTGAGCTCTGCGATTCTAGGTTGAGGTCATTGCAACAGCCTGACGATTTGGATAATGACGATCTATTGAAAATAATCAATGAAGGAAAGGCTGCAATGATATTGCTACAATCTGCTCTAGCCGCACAACAGAGACGGATGGGGATGGAAACGGGAGAAAAGCCCGGAGCCGAATTACTCGCTGCTATCGAGGTGGCTGAGGAGAATAAGATAGATCACGCCCTTATCGACAGAGATGTGGTTATCACCTTACGACGGGCTTGGAGAAAAATGGGCTTGAGAGAAAAATGGCGAGTTTTGAATGCACTGCTATGGGAAGAAGACGATGAAGAATTTGACCTCGATGAATTAGTCGAGGACTCCGATTTATTGACAACTATGATGGAAGAAGCAAGAGAGGCGGCTCCACGTGCTGGAGAAGTTTTGATTGATGAGAGAGATGCGTTTTTAGCTGGCAGAATTCAACAAATCAGAGGGAAAGGAAAAGTTCTGGCTGTTGTAGGTGCTGGACACATAAATGGAATAATCGAACACCTACAGAAGCCCCCTATGGAGACCACATCAAAACTAAGTGAATTATCTTCAGAGCCGCCTAAACCAGTTTGGCCTAAGGTTGTGGTTTGGGCTATTCCTATCTTCCTCTTATCTGTAGTTGGCTACCTATTTTGGAATGGAGAAACTGAAGCCTTGAAAGATACAATCTGGTATTGGACTGCGGCAAATGCAATACTAGCTGGATTAGGTGTCGCATTAGCCCGAGGGCATCCTCTCTCGATATTAGTTGGAGCATTGGCTAGCCCGATTACGAGTTTGAATCCGACTTTAGCAGCAGGTTGGTTCGCTGGATATACCCAACTGAAGATAGCCGCCCCAACTGGAGGAGATGCAACGGAGTTTCTAGCGCTACAAAATTACAGTTTATTCTATAGAAATCGTGTGGGAAAGGTACTGCTTGTGACCGCATTTGGAAACATAGGCTCAGCCCTCGGTGCATGGCTCGCAGGCGGTGCAATCGTGGGCATGATTATTGGGTGAACTGTCAACCAACGAATTATTGGGCGTAGCAGTCAGTTATCTTCCAACATAATTATTGGGTGAAGGGCAATCCTACACCTCACGGGAAGTTATTTTAAAACAGTATATATTGGATAGGTGGCAGCTTTTTGGGGGAAAAAATGATTGGGGGTAGAGAGTGATGACTGAAACTCTTTTTCAAAAAATCATTGATTTAGAGGGTGAGATTAAGGGGGTTCTCTTTTGCATAATTTTAGGGATTAGTGCATACTTCCTAGACTCTTTTCTGTCTCAAAATGGACTTTTTAGTCTAGGTTCTGGGACTCTTTCATTCATTCTTGGAGGAATCACAGCTCAATTAGTCTCACACCTCAAAAAAGGGGGGCGATGGATGATAGAAAACATCCTTCCTTTTACGATAATATGCCTTGGTTTTGGCCTAGATATTTCACTATTATTCGGTGACGGAGCAGGTAAAATTGGGGTCATAATCGGAATATTGTCTGCCCTAGTCTGCCTCATATCATGCCTATTTATAGGTAAAATATTCCAAGTTCCCCTAGAGACTTCACTGACGATTGGCTCTGGTGGAGCAATTTGTGGCAATAGCGCAGTAGTTGCAGTTTCTTCTCCTTTGAGAATAAGCCAAGAAGTCCTGGCATTGACTCTTGCAACTGTAAACATTCTAGGAATAATCACTTTCATAGCCATCCCCATATTATCTACAATACTGGGAATGGACCAAGTTAGTGCCGGAATTTGGGCGGGTTCGACGATTCATGCAGTTCCTCAAGCAATCTCAGCAGGTGAGGCCATCGGGCCTGAGGGAATGACTATTGCAACTACCGTTAAACTATCAAGAGTATCTCTGCTGGTTATTCTTGTCCCAATTTGTGGCTTTGTTGCTAATGGGGTTCAAAACCAAAAATTCTTCGAAAAACAAACACTAGCAATCCCCTACTTTCTACCTGGATTCATTTTAGCATCAATATTGACTACATGGTTTCTTCCATTGGAATATTCTGAGGTCCTCTCCGACCTCGGGAAGATGAGTTTAGCGCCAATCATGGCCTGCATTGGATTTTTCTTCACTAAAAGTGGGATCGGAAGGGATGGAGTAAGGATCTTGACTATTGGTGTATTATCTTCTATTGTAATGATAATATTCAGTTATTTCGCGGTATATTTACTCGTTTGACATGTTAGCGTAAGAGGTTGATTAATTGGAGGAAATTATAGCTCTAGTAATCATTCTGAGTATAGCGTTTATGTTCGCTCCGCTTGGTCTAGGAGGGGGGTTTCTATTTGTTCCAACCCTTTACTTCATTTTAGGTTGGGAACTACAATTATCCATCGTTTGTTCATTAATTCTGGTTTGGTTCGTCAGTATAGGTTCACGAAGAGCTCATGATGAGGGGGGATTCACTGTTGCAGGAGTAGGAAGAAAAGGTAGGATTATAGCCATCGGTGGGGCAATTATCGGGGCTTTAGCCGCTGATCGAATAATTGCTGAAGCCGGTGAAAACATAATCAAAATTTTAGCAATTGTTTTGCTTATATTGGTAATTTATCGTGGCATAAAAAAACTAATTGAAGATCAACATAATGATATTCATGATGAGGAAGTTACTGTTGGAGGAGCATTACTTTACAAATACAAATTAGGATGTCTCGCGGGTGGATTATCTGCAGGACTAATCGGAATTGGAGGAGGAGTTATCTTCACAATGTTGAACAGAATTGTCCTTGGCTTAGGCCCACACAAAGCAGCAGGAACTTCTTACTTGATTGTCATGAGAGTTGTCCCTGTAGCGATAGTATCTCATTTACTGTTTAACCCGTCATTAATCGACGAAATAACCAATTTCCATGTACTTGCTCTTGCTTTGCCACTGATTGTTCTTGTAACCGCATGGGCGGGTGCGAAAACCGCAATCCGTATGCTGCCACAAAGGGCTCTAACTTTCCCTTACTTGGTAGCAGTTAGCCTTTCTCTAATACGATATTTGATCGATGTTGTCGAGAATCTAAATTAGGCAGTGGCGGTATCCATTGGGACATCTTCCAATCCCCAATCAGAGGCACTCCAAGCTCTTTCGTGAAAGTAGTATAGAACCATTTTTGTGAGTACTTCAATACTGGCAATTCCAAACCCAACGGTCCAACTTCCAGTTAGTACTCTTGCTATTAGTATAGTATCAGTAGTAGCCACTGTCCTCCAAGTAAGTGTCTTGACAAGGCTACGTGTTCTATTCGCGTGTCCTGTACCGGGTATGTGTTCGGCCATGAAATGACTAATTGAGGCACCTAGTTAACCCCTTCCTAACCTAGTGTTGTTAAATTTACACCGATTCTAGGATAATTGCAATTCCTTGCCCGCCGCCGATACAGGCGGTTGCAATTCCAAACTTCTTGCCTTCTCGCTTGAGTGTATGTGCTAGAGTGAGTGTGAGGCGGCTTCCAGTTGCTGCTAGAGGATGGCCTAGTCCAACTGCGCCTCCGTTGATGTTTACAATCTCATGTGAAATCCCTAATTCTTTCAAGCAGGCAACTGCTTGGCCCGCAAAGGCTTCGTTGATTTCCCATAAATCGATTTCTTCCACACTCATCCCCGCTCTTTGAAGGGCTAATTTGCTAGCCGGTACAGGCCCATAGGCCATTATTGCAGGTTCAAGGCCAACAATACCCCAGTTGACAATTCTAGCGAGTGGCGTGTCACCATCGGAGGCGGCCTGAGATGCGGACTTCAGCACTACAGCTGCTGCCCCATCGACCACTCCAGATGCATTTCCGGCAGTAACCAAGGAAGTAGGACCGAAATGTGTTCTTAGCAAAGCTAGGGATTCATCACTTGTGCCCCTTACGAAGTGATCTTCTTCGTTTGCTGTGACTAATCCACTAGGTGTTTCAACATCAACAATTTCGTCAGACCATACTCCATTATCTACACTGTTTTCAGTTCTTGAATGGCTAATTGCTGCAAAGGCATCAGCTTCCTCTCTAGTGACACCAACTCGTCGACAGATTTCATCACTAGTTTGGGCCATGAAGGAGTCACAAGTGGTGTCTAGCAAATTAGTGAAGAGATAATCTTCCATATCTTTGGGAAGTTCATCACCCTCTCTTGGTGGCCGTCCTAATTTGTAGGTAGAGCGCATTCCTCTGAGTACGTGAGGGGCTTGGCTTAGGTTTTCCATTCCACCGGCGACCACAGTGTCAGCCTCACCAAGCATAATCATTTGAGAGGCCGAAATTATCGATTGGATCCCCGAGCCACACAATCGGTTTAGAGTAAGCATTGGAACCTCTTGTGGGATTCCTGCATTAAGTCCTGCATGCCGAGCCCCAAAAATAGCCTGATCGCTTGTCTGTAATGCGTGACCCATCACTAAGTGGTCGACTGACTCTGGACTAGTGCCAGTCTTCTCAAGGGCCCCTCGAATTGCAATGGAACCTAACTGCTCAGCAGTTACATCCGCTAATCTTCCACCAGCTTCACCGTCTCCACGCTTCCCCCCAAGCCACTCACAAAAGGGAGTTCTAGCCCCACCAATCACTACGACGTCTTCGCTCATCGTTACCGCCGAGTTAACACCCGTTCAAGAGTCTGACTATCCCTGAGGGATAGTCCGATTCTCGATTAAAATCAATCGTCGTCAGACATCGAACCTAGGTAATCAGGCAGGTCTACTCCGGCATTTGACGCGATGTCATGTAGAGGAGGTAGAGACTTTACGAGATTGGAAATAAAGTTGGAAGTGGAACTTCCATCTCCATCTCCGCCTGAGTCCCATACAGTGATGCTGTCGATCTTCAAGTTACGAATTGCTTCGACCTGTGCTGATACCATTTGGTCAATCTTCTCAACCATCAACAGTGTAGCTGCGGCCTTTGCATCTCCACCAGCACTGCCTACAAGACCTTGGTAACCTGCGGCCTTAGCTTCCAGAACCTTCTGAACACCAGAAGCCTCAGCCTCGTAGCGAGCAAGAATCGCATCTGCTTCACCACGAGCGATGCGGCGTTGTCTTTCCGCTTCAGCTTCTGCAGCAATCTCAATTTGCTGCTTCTGAATCTGCTCGCGTACAATTTCGCTAGCCTTCAAACGCTCTTCTTCTTCTGTGAACTTGGCTTTTTGAATCTCAGCCTCGGACATAGCGGTTGCAACCTCAGCACGCTGGTTTGCAGATGCCTCGGCTTCTGCAAGATCCGCATCAGAGTTGGCTATCTCAGCCTTTGCACTGTTCTCACCGGAAACAGCAAGCGCTTCTTGTTGACCTACGTAAACACGCTGATCCGCTTCTGCAGTCTTTCGGCCCTTCTCAGCCTCTGCAAGGTTCTTTGCGACCTCGATCTCCTTTGTTCGGTTTGCAGCTGCTGCACCGACCGCACCGTCACGCTCTGCGTTTGCTACGTCAACACGTGCATTCTCAACAGCGGTTGCGGCGGCCTTCTTACCGATGCTCTCGATATAGTCGGATTCGTCAGTAATGTCCACCAGGTTAACGTTAATCAGATACAGTCCAACTTTCTGCAATTCTGTATCTACGTTCTTTCGAGTAAGCTCAAGGAATGCATCACGGTCTTGGTTAATCTGCTCGATTGTCAAGGACGCTACGGTTAGACGTAGTTGACCGAAAATAATCTCCTTAGCCATTTCTTCGATGTCATTTTGCTTTAATCCAAGCAAACGCTCAGCCGCATTGGCCATAATTTGCTTCTCTGTTGAAACACCGATTGTGAATGTTGATGGAACGTTAATTCTGATGTTCTGGAGCGAAAGAGCGTTCCTTAAATCGATGTTAATCGTAATTGGAGTCAGTGTAAGGAAGGCGTAGTCCTGAATAAGCGGCCAAACAAGTGCTGCACCACCGTGTATTGTCCTACTCGCCTTACCCTTATCGGTACGACCGTAAACTACCATTACCTTGTCTGGAGGACATCTTTTGTACCTCTGCGCAAAGAATATTACAATTGCAACCAAGAATAGTATGGTCGCGAACATCATTATTGTTAGTAGTGCACCAGCTTCAGCCATAGCAATCGCTCCGTATCAGCACAAACGCTGCTGACTCATTAAGGCTGTGCCGGCACAGTCTAGTATCGAAAACTGTAAACAGGGTCTAAACTCTCTTTACAATCAGAGTTGAACTAATGATATCGACAACCTCGATAAACTCGCCTGTGGCTATACCTTGGCCATCTTCTGATTTTGCATTGTAGGTCTTCTGAGCGCCGCCAACTTCGATTGTAACTTGGCCAACGTCGCCTTCGGGGATTCGGAGATAAACCGATCCTTTCTCACCAATCGCCTGCTCCATTTCGATATTGCCACTGGCTTCTAGAGAAAAGAACAATTGGAATATTTTTCCAGTTCCATACATCGAAGCTAATCCGGCAACCCCGCCTACTCCTATAGCTAGAGTATCTCCGCCGTCGGACTTTAATGTGTATAATCCAGATAGACCAAAGAACATCATGAACGCCATGACTCCTTGGAAAGTCATAGCGTCGAAAGCACCATCAGAACTCATGATATCGAATTCAATACCAAATAGCCCCTCAAACAAGCCCTCGCCGACTCCACCTACCAACATCAATAGGAACCAAAAGAGGAAAAGAACCCCTCCAATAAGCGCAGATGCGGCGAAAATCAATTCTAATGTTGATCCGGATTCGCCGAAAACAAGTTCTACCAAATTGAAGTCGTCTAGGGATACCATCGATTATGGCTGGAAGGCATTTTGCTTTGATTGCTTCGCCGGATTTAGGTGGATATTCAGACTTTATTCCTACGTCTGAGCCATTCCGCGACCCCACGATCAAAATTCGTCACAGGGCCAAGAGATAGTCCTGTAATTATCGCTGTGACGACTTTGCGTGTAAGGGATGAGGAAACGTACGGTTCAGTAATTGTCCATACCAATAAAGCAATTAGAATAATGATAATTGGTATCAACATCCGTCGAAGGAAAATATGGTACCCCCCAAGCATATCATATGCAGGATTGTTGATTACATCATCAACTCTGTCCGACATGCCCTTACTCGACAGGAGGTCACCTCAATTAGCCAACCAGAATAGGGCGGCCAAGAAAGTTAGGGCGGTTGGTCCTCCATACATCACGGCCTTATTTACGACAGGAGTAGCGTCCTCTCTTCTTAACTCGCCAGTAACTGGATCACGAACTAGTACCGTCTTTTCTGATTTGGAGTATCTGTCTGTAAATTCTTTGTGATTTCTAGCGACAAAGAAAAGGAAATACACCCCTAAAGCAAGCATACCACTACCAGTGCCTTGGAGAATTAGTGCAACGAGTGCAGTTTCTATTTCTGATGCAATGATTAGTTGTGCAAATCCGGTGAGGAAGAAAATCAGAGAGTCAACCCTTGCCATCAAATTAGGCGAATGAGTGGACCATCATCAATCCTTTGCCGTCATAATCATATCAAACAAGACTACTTGGTTTCTTTTCCCAGACGGCCCAAGTACCCCTTGCGTGAGCGATTTTTTTTCCATTTTGGTCTGTGATTTCACCTTGTAAATGGGCTAAATTTCGACCCCTGCGCACTACTTCCCCAACCGCAGTAAGATGAGAACCGACATAAGCAGGTTCTAGATATGACAAATCCAGTTGTGCTGTGGCACACCACTCTTCTTTCGGTAAAGTAGTCACTAATGTACCACCCATCGCTGTATCTAACAACGTAGCATGCAGTCCTCCGTGGGCTACACCTCCGGCGTTTAGATGATCTTCTCTAATCGTTAATTCAACTATACACTTACCAGGAGTAAATTCTGTAATTTCAAATCCTATTGTTTCGGCCAATTTAGTTAATTTTGGGGCACTTAATTCATCTGTCATATTTCAGCCTCAATCATTGCTTGCAGCTAATCCAGTTTGTACCGACCACAACCTAGAGTATAGTCCGTCGGCATCAACCAATTCCTCATGCTTACCTAATTCAGTAATCTTGCCAGAATCTAAGACTGCAATCTTGTCTGCATTTCGAACCGTGGAAAGGCGATGGGCGATGATGATGGTTGTTCTATCTGTGGAAATTCTTTCAATTGAACGCTGCAATGCTGCCTCTGTCTCATTATCGACATTGCTCGTTGCTTCATCGAATACCAGTATTGGTGCATCTTTCAGAACCGCGCGTGCGATTGCCAAACGTTGACGCTGGCCGCCAGAAAGTCTGTGCCCGTCCTCGCCGATATCGGTCTCCCATCCCTCTGGAAGTTCATTGATGAAATTAGTAGCCTCTGCTATACGAGCCGCTTCCAATACCTCTTCCTCACTAGCACTAGGTCTGCCATAGAGGATGTTTTCTCGTACCGTTCCAGGAAATAGAGTGGTATTTTGTGAAACTAAAGAAATTGAGCCTCTTAGTGAGGCTAATTTTAGTTCCTTAACATCATTTCCATCAAGACTGACCGAACCTTCTAGAGGGTCATGGAAGCGAAGAAGTAGACCGACAAGAGTGGTTTTCCCTGACCCTGTGCTTCCAACCAGTCCAATGGTCTCACCGGCCCCAATATTGAGAGAGACTCCATCGAGAACAGATTCTCTTTCGGGATAAGAAAATTCAATGCTGTCAAAGTTAATCTCTCCCTTCGTTTCATCCAATTCAATATCACCTTCAACTAGACCGATTGGAGTATCCAGTAGATTCAGAACTCTGTCTGTTGATGCCATAGCCCTCTGATATAAATCGAAAGTTTGGCCGAGTCGAGTTAGTGGCCAGAGTAACCTTTGGGTGATGAAGACGATTATCGAATAAGCTCCAATTGACAATTCGCCCTCTAGAGCTAACCAACCTCCGACCAACATATTCGCTGTAAAGGCAAATAAAATCGCCATGCGAATTAGCGGGACGAATGAGGCAGAAAGGCGAATTGCATCTCTATTTGCATCTCTATATGAGCGAGAGGCTACTCCTACTCGCTCAACCTCTCGCTCCTCTGCAGTGAATGATTTGATTGTGGTAATTCCACTCAAATTATTATTCAGCAGTGCATTTAAGTCGCCGACTTCTTTGCGAACTTTGGCGTATCGAACACCAATTCTACGCTGAAACATAAACGAGCCACCGACAATTATTGGGATTGGCAATATTGCATAAATCGCCACGGAAGGTGCTAGAATCAACATCACACCTCCTACTACAACAACCGTTGTCGCAACCTGAAGCAGGTCATTGGCGCCTTGGTCAAGAAATCTCTCAAGTTGATTCACATCATCATTCATTATTGCCATCAAACCGCCAGTGGTTTGACCGGAGAACCATTGCATCTCGAGATTTTGAATATGCTCATATGCGTCCATTCTAAGTTCGTGTTGAGCATTTTGGGCAAGATTTCGCCATAATACTCCAAACCAATATTCGAAGAGAGATTCAAGGACCCAAATTACTACCGTAAGAGCAACTAATATCAAAAACTGATCATAAGGGTCTGGATAGCCAAAATCGGCAAGCATAGAGTCTTCTTTGTAGGTTACAACGTCGATAGCCATACCGATTAGAATGGGTGGTGCAAGGTCCCAAAACTTGTTCATGATTGAACAAAATGAGGCGAGCCAAACCTGCCATCGATACTCCCTCAAGTGCCCTAACAAGCGCAATAGAGGGTGGCTCTGCTCTGACATGTGTATCTCTGACTATGGACAGTGCTTGAATCTGCCCTTAGGAATAGGAGTGTGTTGTATCCAGAAAAATACCATTTAGTCAGATGAGACAGGCTGCAAGTCGACTGTAAGATTAGGGTTCTCATCTTTTATTTCCTGCTTTCTTACCTCTGCTTGGAGAGTTAGTAATTCAAAATAGGCATTCTTTGCTTCTGTGTAGCGTGTCATTGCCTCTTGGTATGCAACCTTCTCCATATGGTAGGTCTGACCATCACGTGCTGCGGCATCCATTCTGTAAAGGAGGTAAAAGAAAAAGCTAGTTGGTGCCCAAGCTCCTACAAGAAGTAACCAATTCTCATCGAAGTTGAATGGCCCTAGGCCCATGAATTCAGAATTTGCTCCTACAACCATGGTCGAGATTATGGAGACTGGCCATAGTACTAGGTTTACCAATAATAGTACCCATTCGTACATTTCATACTCAGATCTTCCGCGTGGCCTCTTTGGTCTTGGTAATGTTTCAGTTGTATCCGTCATGTCCCAATCTAGTTCGAAGAAATCATCCGTCTGCTTTGAGGCTTCGCCCGTTTCATTTTGTTCTTTTTCAATTATTTCAGAGTGTAAATTAATTCCGGAGTTAACTTTTTTCGGTGTGTTTCTCTTGAATTTTGGAAGTGAAAAAAGAAAACAAAATAGCAAGGTAAACAACACCACCGAAAATAACTCGAATGGATAAATCTGTGAAAGACTAGTACCTTCATTGATTGGAATAGAAATCCTTCCAATTAACGAAATACCGAAGGCAGAAATAGCGAAGTAAGGCGCGAATCTCTGCCTAAAGAAAAATCCTATAGAGGCAACAATCAACATCATTGAGACAAAATCTAGGACTCCTATGTACTCGGATTCACTCCCGATGAATAGTGGATAGGAAATTATTGCACCGGGAATTAATCCCCAAAAAAAGACCAATGAAATAGCAACAATGGAAATTCCAGTTAGGTCAGAAAACCCTTCCAATGTTCTGTTTAACAATGTACCTTCTGCAAAATAACCAATCCAAATTACCGAACTCAGCAATACAATTGCTGGAAATGTAAACTGTAGATGATTGATGAAAGCCGTAGATATCCTCTTCAGTATCCCTTTTTTTGGTTTCTGATAGACTATAATATCGGTATTTACCGGATTTACATACTCTTGACTAAATTGATTCGCGAAAGGAGGTGATGTGTCCCTAACTATGCGGGTCTTCTGTTGTTTTTTTTCCTTCTTCCTTTCTTTCATATTTTCCTGACGTTTCCGTAAATCGTCACTCATTTCTTCCATTAGATTGTTGAATTTAGAAGATGTGGAAGTAAATTTTTTTGCGGTTTTCTTTGAAGCATCTTGAGAAAGTTCATCTATCCTTACAATCAACTTCTTCAAGCGTTCTTCCAATGATTCGTCCTTCGAGGCCTCTACCATCAAAACATGGAATTCTGCCACCTGTCTTCAACCCTTAGGCGGAAGATTGCAAAATCAAGCATTGGAATGGGTTATGTCTCCTGTCCAAGATTCCGCCCAACTATCATATGTTTTGATTGTAACAACATTTGTCGAATTTGTGCGAATCTCGTAGTAATCAGAGGCTGAAAAATATCCATCTCCTGAATAATCCCAATAGAGGAACTCCCACCAATCGCCGTATACATCGGTTTGGTTAGATGTCAAATCTGCAAGATTAAACTCCGCAATGGTTGATTCGGATTCGATAACCTGGAAAGTCAACTCTACCGGATTAACCTCGGAGGTAAATCCTAGAGGCACATATCCAGCCCAAATTGTAGTTCCATCCGATAATTGCAACGGAGGTTCAACATTGAATTCGATTGCCGCTCTAGGTAAATCCGGTTGAAGGCTCAATTGCACATCGTCTCCTTTCTCGATACTCAATACAAAGGCAGAATCATCGTTTCCATACAATTCGACCCCAATTAGCTCAGGAGGCATTCCTTTCAAGACTAGAATTATACTATGGGTTTCATTTTGAGCACTTGCGACCTGTTCTAGAGATTGGACATCGTGGGTTATTGTCCATTCGAGATCTGAAATCGATGTGGTGTCAAATCCAAATGATGGCCAAAACCCATCAGGGTCTTCAGTGGCTTGTTGGGCGATTTCATAGAACGGATCCTTGTAGTCAGGAATTGCATCCCTTCCCTCATACCAAACATTACCCAATCTAATATTGGTGGTTTCGGTACCTTCGATAACTTCAGTATCGATAGAAGTGGTTCCAAGACTGAACCTCATTGCGATTGAACGAAGATTTTGTTCGTCATCTTTTGCTACATTCCAATGTATTTCTCCCAGTTGAGTTTCCGTTTGGTAAGTTGTGGAGGATTTTACACGCAACTTAGAATTTTCAGACGCCAATAACAAAACATCTAGAGAGTTTGGATTTGAAAGTAATTCGTTTAGAAGATCATTATTGAAAGGAAAACAATCGGTGTCTTCACAAGATTCGATTGGGACTTCCAAGCAACCCGAAGAACAGGAAATTATGAGCAATATCCCCAGCAACACCGCCCGCATTGAGATAAATCCCGTAACTTATCTCTGATGAGCCTATGCTTTGCAGGTCAGCAAGTTATGGCTAAATTAGACCCCAATGATTGTCTCAGACTCAATGCGTCGCCCCTATATGGAGTGATTATTGCGCCTAAAGTGAGAAGGGGGTATATTGGTGATAGGCAACATACTCGTAGTCTACAAGAAAAACTTCGAGGAAGTTCATGACCAAGCGTTGGATTCAATTAGAAACGAATTGGATATTCTTGTCGCCGAGCGTGGAATTAGTGTAGATTATTCTGCTAGAGAAACCGTTAGGCGCACCGATTTCATTGAATGCGATTTAGTAGTTGTATTAGGTGGCGATGGGACCCTAACTTCGATCGCCCATTCTGTAGATTCCGACACGCCTGTAATGGGAGTAAATTCCCATCCAAGGTCAGAGGATGAAGAAGGATCATATGGGTTCTATATGGGTAGTGACCCGACAAATTTCGCAGCTGATATTCGTTCTGCAATTGAAGGGACAGCAATCGTTAATCGGCTACCAAGGTTACAAGCAGAGATTGAAACTACAAGCGGAAACAAAATCCGTTGCGACCCTGCATTGAATGATTTGTTGGTCGCAAATACACACCAATATCAACCCTCAAAATACAGAATTCAACGGGGCCAGAATGTCGATTGTAAACAATATTCATCCGGTTGCCTCTTCTCAACATTCCTTGGCCAAGGTGCCTGGTATCGTCATGTTGTAGATATCGAAGGGACCACGTTCCCTCTATCGGAAGTTGACAGCCACTACCTATTCGTGGCTAGAGATTTACCTCGAGCAGAAAGAAGGGAAGATGGTTCTTACTGGGAGTGGACTCAACAACCTACAGTTATGACAAGCGATATGCATCGTGGATACGTAGTGAGCGATGGCTGGGATGAAACCCATTTTACTCGTGGCTCTACAATCACTATTGACATTCAAGGCCCTGATTTGCAACTACTGACTTTCAGAAGCACAATGCTAGACCGAGTCGCCAATTGGCTTGACAACTGATTCACAAGATTTGCTCGAGGAATAATTTGGTTCGATCATGCTTCGGATTATCGAAGAAATCGTGAGGAGTATTCTCCTCGATCAAATGACCTTCGTCAAACAGAATGCATCGATCTGCTACTTCCTTGGCGAATCCCATTTCGTGAGTAACAACAATCATTGTGATGTCTCTTCGAGCTAAATCCTTCATAACATCCAGCACTTCCTTAATCATTTCAGGGTCAAGAGCGCTTGTTGGCTCGTCAAACAACATGATTTTTGGGTCCATTGCCAAAGCCCTAGCAATTGCAACACGCTGTTGTTGACCTCCAGATAGACCGCTTGGATACTTGTAGGCCTGCTCTGGAATTCCAACCCTTTCTAACAGTTCCATCGCCTTTGCCTCGGCCTCATTTTTGGTCATTCCTTTGACCTTCATTGGTGCCAGAGTAATGTTTTCCATAATTGTAAGATGAGGGAATAGGTTGAATTGTTGGAATACAAATCCGACTTCTGACCTTATGTATTTCAGATCCTTAACTGAGGTATCTTCATCTATTGTTATTCCATCAATCTTGATTGTCCCTCCACTATGAGGCTGCAATCTATTGAGAGTCCTGATGTACGTAGACTTACCAGACCCTGATGGTCCAAGAATGACGATAATTTCTCCTCGTCTAACTTTGATATCCACTCCTTTCAAGGCCCAAAAATCTCCGAAATTGACCCTTACTCCTTCTGTTTCTATGATGTATTCCATGTTTTCTTCACTCATGCCATCTCGCCTCCGCCTTCTTTCACTAATCCCATGTCCTTCTCAATTCTAAGGGAAATTCGTGAAAGGTAAAATGCGACAACCCAGAAAACTATCGCGGTAACATAAACTGGTTGTACGAAATCTCCTAGGAACCTCAAGTCAGTGTTTGGTGCATTCTTTGCTAGTAGGAAGAAATCAAGGATGTTGATGATTAGCAGCAAAGTAGTGTCCTTCCATAAACCGATAAACACACTGACGATTGAGGGTAAAGTAGTCCTAATTGCATTGGGCAACTCAACAAGCAACTTAGTCTGTATTGGATTCAATCCCAATGCTACAGCCGCTTCCTTCTGCCCAGAGTCTACTGCTTGTAGCCCTCCTCGAAGAACCTCTGCAATGTAGCAGCCACCAAACAGGGCGAATATCAACATCATCCTGATGATATTGTCGAAGTCCTCTGGGTTCTGGAAGGTTGGGTCTACTATATCCGGAAGAAGATACATTGCAAAGTAAAGCCAACAAATTAGTGGGCCAGAACGAATTAACTCGATGAATAAGATTGATGGTGTTCTGAAGAATGGTAACTTACTCTGTCTACCGAAAGCTAGAGCGATTCCTACAAAGAATCCCAAAACGCATCCTGCGGCTGCTACAATTAGATTGACGAATAGACCGCCCCACTGAGATGGTTTCAGTCCGGGTTCAGAGAAGCCCTGTGCAAGTTTACCTAGAATTGGAACGGGATCATTTCCATCAGGGCCTTGGAAATGTGCCAAACCGCATTGCCAATCTATAACCTCTGAACCATTTGTGAAGTTGCCAGTGCCAACTCCTTCAGAATCGACAATCTCAATCTGATTGTACTCGTAATTTATATCATCACAAGCAAACTTTTGAATCGATTCTGGAGGATCCATTATGATGAAAATTGAGAAGAAAACAACTACTGAGGCTGCCATGAAGTATCCTCTAAGTCTGTTAGCCTGGAACTCCTCTACAGAAACAGAATATCGATTTGCTAGTAAGAAGGAGACCATAGCTAGTATAGTTGCGAACATTAGCCTCCACAAAGTCCCATCAGAGTCGTAATTGATGAAGGTTTGATTATTTGCTATCAATACAAGACCTAGTGAGAAGAAAGTGAATGGAACAATGAAGTTTCTCGGTTTCTCCGCCAAGGTTCCATAGATGCCACCTACTATTGCCCAGACCATGTAAACCATAATCCAGATTCTCCAATTCTGCGAGGGGAAGTAGTCCTGAGTCATACTCTCGGTCATCAATTGTCCGATTAGAACCAGCACTCGATTTGCCCAGATAACATCCCACTCGACTTCTATCAATGCAAAGTAGGAAAACCAACCCAATACTTGCAATATAATTAGGGCTGAAAATGCACCTAGAGTTGTTGTGACTGGAAGTCTAAAGATTCCTTGTAAAATCAATCCAAGAATTAGCCCGAGAGAGAGGCCTCCAATTACAAAACCAAAGATGAAACCAATAATGAAACCGCTGTTAGCTTTCAATGCAGCTACGGCTTTTTCACTAAGTAGGTCATTTATTTGATTAGAAGCAAGAATATACGAAAGGGGATCTGAAACGAGACTGTCCCACCTTGGGACTTTAATCACGATTAGAGCAATCGTCCAGTAGAAGAAAGTGGTAATTAATGAAGAAATTGCGGCATAAATCCACGACTCTATATCAGTGGAACCTTCTCTAATCGCTAAGTACTGACTATCAAAGAAATGGTATCCTGAATAAAATAAGCAGACTATAGTAACAAGCCATGTAATCCTAATGCCTGTTTGCTCATCGTGCCAGTAATTTCTTTGTTTGCCAATTACAGCATGTTCAATAGAAATAATGCCGGTATTGGGATTAGATTCACTTAGCGCATAGAATTTTTCTCGATATTCCCAAATTAGCCATACTACAAATGCCAATGCGACACCCATCCAAGCGTCTACGGCTCCATCTCTGCCCTGAGTGATATACCAGGCGAAAACAGTACAGAGCGAGACAAGCAAGCCAATGTAGAAGACCCATGAGTCCTTTTCTTGACCAATTGTTTCATCGCTCATATCTTCACCTTCGTTACACTATTGTTGTAGAGATTCATTACTACGGAAATCATCAAGCTACCAACCTGATAAGTGAGGAGGAGGATTATGAATAGAGGAATCAGTTTCCCTACATTATTCATCATGACATTGATTACATAGTAGATGTCACTGTATGCTACGATTAATGCCAAACTTGAGTTTTTCCAGACATTCATGTATTGGCTATTCAGAAGTGGAATCATACTTCTTAGCGCCTGTGGCAGGATAACCAATCTTAGCCTCTGATAAGGATTCAAACCAAGGGAAATAGAGGCTTCGACCTGCCCTCTCGGCAAAGACTGGATACTTCCTCTAACAATCTCCGCCACAACCGAAGCAGTAAACAGGGTTAGACCCAAAATCATCGCTAAGAACTCAACAGTAATCTCAAAGCCCGATCCTTCATCAATGTGCCATTGCCCCGGAATTGGGCTTTCCTTAACGTAATTTGGAATTGAAATATCTCCTGAAAGAATTAGTCCAAGCGAGATTGCAACCCCCGCGGCCCAAATGGTGAATCTGCGTCTAACTCCCTCGTCGGAATCATCAACCCCTCCTCTATCTTTCACCATCCAATATAGTCGAACAAGGAGGAGAACTCCGATTGCCAAGACTAACCTAGAAAGCTCAATTCCCGGGACGAAGATGCCTTGATTACTGTAATAGATTAGCCCTCGAATGTTAGCTTCATCGATGAACATTGGGAGTGACTCGCCCATTTGAGAGGCGATTAGGAAGAGGAGAACTGCTAGAGGTAGGTTTCGAAATACCTCAACATAGATAGTTGCCAACGATGAAGCAAGTTTGTTTGATGATAGTCTTGTCACACCAATAAGAGTCCCAAGTATGGTACAGAAGAATATACTGAGCAGGGTGACTCGGGCGGAGTTTTGAACTGCCGCCGCCCAAAATCTCCATCTGCTGTCGACATTATCCTCTACATCGATAGGCCATGTGTTTATCTCGAAAGTATTCTCTAAGTTCATGAACTCGAAACTAACGTCCCACCTTTCCATGGTTACTTGGTTTGGATGATGCAAAAGGAACATCACTTGAGTTACTAGATAGATGAAGAATGGCATTAATAAAAGGAAACCAATACTAGAAATTCTTCTGTCTTGTACTTCGGGATTAGCATTTTCTCCTGTGTATTGAATCCACCAAAACAGAGCGATCAGAGTTATAGAGATTGTACAAAATTGAACAAAGTTGGACTCAATCTGTGGCCATGCGGCCAAGTTTAAGCATAGATAAACGAATACCAATATGGGCAATGCATAGGAGATACTTTCTAGAAGAATTCTTGGTATCTCTTGTTTATCATTTCTTGATTGATACAATGATATCGGACTTGAGAGAAGTTCGGGTATTCCTCCTTGGTAGAGAATAGTTGCTGAAGCAACTGCTGCTCCAATATAGAAGAGAGGAGTCTGTTCTGGGATATAGAATCCTAGAGAGGGAATTATTGGGATTGCCAAAATGAATATCAGAATTGCAAACAGAGTTGTTGCATATTCATTCCATTCGGGAAATTTCGTTTTAGGGCTGACAAGCCCAACCATAGTTAGAGGCCTTAGAATAAATGCACTGTAGATATTCTTGTATTCATTAAGAACCAAAATGAAGCAAAGGAGTATCAAACCTCCGATGGCCATAGTCAAATGATCCGAAGAGTAGTCTGCAGGGTTATCGAAGCCGGATTGCCCATCCGATAATAGTAGGATGTTGCTGATTGCAAGCCCTAGGAATTTTTTGCAATAAATGTAAATCACAAAGGTCAGGGCTAGCAATTTTACTAACGAATTGGTTGCTGCACGAGGGTTTCCTCGAGCCTTGTATAGAGTATCGGTGATTTTAGATACGGTTTCCTCTGTAGTTTTTCGAAAGTTCATACTTACGCCTACCGAGGGAAAAATTGTGTTCTCCCGAGGAGGCAAGCCCCCTCGGGAGAATTACGTAGTCTGGATCTTGATTCGCTTATTTTCGAATCAGCGCATTGGAGGAGCGAACTGAAGACCGCCCTCGCTTACGAGTGCGTTTGCAGTTCCTGCTCTGCTCAATAGGCATCCAGTCATGGCGTCTGAACCACTGGTTCCATCATACGAACCGTCGCAGAATGCGTCGTCGTATGCCTCACCGTAGTTTCCTACAGCAGCCAATACAGCCTGCATCCAGGTGTCTGCCAGTGGGTTGTCGGCAGTTCCTAGACCTAGGCCTTGGTTCAGTAGCCTGTTGTGACCTGGGTCGCCGCCTTCAGCAGCTGCAGCAGCAGCCATTGAAGCGTAGTTTGCGGAAGTAATTCCGAACTCCTCAGCGGTTACCATTCCATACCAAACCCATGCGACAACGTCATTCCAGTCGTCGTCGTTGTCACGGGTTGCTGCGCCTAGAGGCTCCTTGGATAGAATCTCAGGAGCAATCCATAGGTCAACAGTATCTCCGTTAGCATCAGTAACTGATCCATCGTTGTCCAATTGCCACTTCTTGGCTACCATTGCCGACATATCTCCAGTGAATGCATCGCATTCTCCGTTGATTAGCTTCTGAGTACCCTCAGCAGCGTCTAGGACACCAACAATCTGCATACCTACGCTGTTCGAGGTATCGAAGTCAGCGAGGTTACCCTCGGTGGTCGTACCTGTTCCAACGCAAACCTTAGCGGTTGCTAGGTTGGTTGCGGATGTTGTAGCAGCCTGAGGGAAGGTGTCTCCACGGATCAAGATACCCTGTCCGTCGAAGAAGTTCATTCCGGCAAAGTCTGCATTTAGGTCAGCATCACGGCTTGTAGTCCATGTGGTGGTCCTGATAAGAACGTCGATCTCTCCAGAAGCAAGCTTCTCGAATCGGTCCTGTGAGGAAGCAGGTACGTACTCGATATCGGTCATTGGGTCAAGGCCAATTGCAGCAGCAAGTGCTCTGCAGTAAGCAATGTCCAGACCGGAGCGGACTCCGGTTGCCGAGTCGAGGTAACCCATTCCATACTGGGATTCCTTTACACCGCACTTCATTGAGCCACGCTCATGGATTAAATCCAGAGTACTCTGAGTTGCAGCCGCAATAGCATCTGCATTGTCAGAGGTGATGTCAACAGATGCAACACCATCAGCGAAACCCGCTGCAGTAGCTGCATCGACATCTTCCTGGGTAATCGTATTGCCAGCCTCTAGGTCAGCAATAGTCGCCTGAGCAGCTGCCAGATCCGATTGTAGACCTGCAATAGTTGCAGCGTCTGCCTCGGTCTGTGCAGTGAGGTCGTCGATCTCATCTTGCTGGTCGCTACCAGCACAGCCCGCTAGGGCCGCAGTCATCATTAACAGCATCATAGTTGTAGCGAGCAATGCACGCATAACTGTTGGTAGAAGGTGAATTTGCTATATACCTTCGGTATATGACATCAAAAAACACCAATTAGACAATGATTGGATATTGCAATATTCTCAGGATTCTGTTGAGTTTGCAATTTTTTGAAAAAAAAAAGTTGGAAGGACGGGGCGCCGAAGCGCCCCGCCCCCCCGG
>CEUV01050610.1_pt1 | contig 38148 bp, 34 predicted proteins | sample 356401 | NCBI WGS metagenome assembly CEUV01 (sample SAMEA2622710, study PRJEB7988) | marine metagenome | isolation source: saline water (ENVO:00002010), including
ATCAATCTCGGCCTCATTCCTGGCTATGGGGGAACACAACGACTCGTATCTCTTCTCGGCTATGGTAAGGCGCTTGAAATGGTCTATACTGGAGAAATGATTGATGCGAATGAAGCACATCGAATCGGTTTGGTGAACCATGTGGTTGAGGCCGAGGCCTTAAACGCGAAGGTTGTTGAAATGGCGTGTCTTATCGCCAGTAAATCCAGCAATACGCTACGGGTTGCAAAGCAAACACTTCGTTCAGCTCTCGATGAAGGTTTGACCGAAGGGGTAGCCACAGAAGCACGAGCCTTTGCTGGCTTGTTCGATACAGAAGACAAAGAAATCGGTGTGAAGGCATTCCTCAACCGAGAGAAAGCTCAGTGGAAGCACAAGTGATCAAAATCCAACAATGAGTTGCCAGGCGATGGCAAAAACGGCTACATCAGCGATGGCGTGAGCAACCCATGCGATCCATACGCTTCGATATTGAACGTACAGCCATGAGAAGATGACGCCTCCAATGAAGACGCCCAATGATGCAATCGCATTTCCAAGTGGATCGATAAAGAAAGCGAGGGCGATGGTATGATGGAGCGTAAAGATGGCTGCTGAAAGAAGAATTGGCCGCCATTTCCCGCCGACAAGGGTTTCCAGTTTAGACGTAATGAACCAGCGAAACACGTATTCTTCCAAGACCGAATTGATGAAAATCCAAAACAAGATTCCAACTGCTAATTTCCATGGTACTGTCAGACCGAATGGTTCGAGAATTTCGGCCAAATCCTCACTTCGGATAACAAGGTCACCAAGAAGGAAATAGGCGATTGCAATGACGATGGCCATGCCAATACCCAACAGGGTTGAAACCATCCAGCCTCCATTCTTGGGTATTGAATAGGAACGTTGCCCACCTTCGACCTTGAGATACCAATATGCTGGTAATCCAAAAATCCACAATTTCGTAAAAATGAAAACAAAGGCTGCGATGATCCCCGCCTTCAAAGCAAAACCAGTGATGACGGATATGGTCGGAGCGATACCGACAAGCAGAAGACCAATCAACGCACGTTGTTTGATGTGCGCTGATGTTGGTGCGATTGATTCCATTAACAGGCCTCAATCTTCGTCCATTTCCATCTTCAAAGCGGCCAACGCACCGGATGGACTCGGCAAGTCCGGTAATGGGAGCGGGTTTCCATCTGGACCGATGAGTGGTGGTAAGTCCCCAAGTGTTGGTTCAGGTTCTTCTTGCTTTGAATCGACTGCTTCAAAGCCAGCATCAAGTTGAGAACGGAACTTGAGGATACGTTGGTCATCGATGCGAATGAAGGTTGCTCCATAGATGTGACCAGGGTCTGGCTGGAGCGGTTCATCGAGCACAGTGAGGCCATGTCCTTCGTTCTGGAGTAGGCCAACAATGTCTTCGCGGACAGCGTGCTCTTCCCACATGCGTGAGGTTGATGCACGAATGTCTGCCATCTGGGAACGGCGACGAGCTGCAATGCGTGCACGAATTTCCTCATGCCTCGAAGCACGCTCTTTGACCGTTGCTTCAATATCCGCTTCTTCGACAGATTCGGGACTGACCTCAACAACGTACTCATCAGCAACATGGACTGTTTCGACTTCAACGACGGGTAAATCATCCATCTCAGCCTCATCATCGCCTGTTGCCTGCGCCATAGCTGCACGTTGTGCTTCTTGGGCTGCAAGGATTTTCGCCGCTTTTCGCTCCTTGAGCGACATGGTTGTTGCAGGCGAAGGTGTTGCAGCAACCTCTTCTTGCACTTCATCAGCATCGCTTTGTGCAACTTCAACCGCTTCTTTAGTAGCAACCTTTGTTGTTGCAGTAGGCGGTGTTGGAAGTTCAAACGATGGTGATCCAGAGAGAATGTAGACCAAACCAAGTGTGATCATGACACCGATGGTAATCCACTGCTGATTCTCGTCCATTTCACCAACAGATACGAAATAGAACAACAGGGTTGCAACAAACGCCAGTGCGATTGTGTTGCGTAAGAACCCCATGCCTATCGCTCCATCCAAGAACTTCCTGCTTATGACGATGATGCCGTCTCGCTTGTTGAAATTTGTTCGATAAGACCGTCCAATGCTTTGCGACGATGACTGAATTGTTCCTTCACTGAGAGGTCAACATCGGCGAACGTCAAGCCATTGGTTGAATGTACGCTTCCATCGATGTGAGCATCATATGGAACAAAGATTGGATCGAAACCGAACCCTTCGTTTCCGCTCGCATTCATTGCAAGAACGCCACGGCAAATGCCTCTTGATACGTGGACGTTTCCATCGATAAGGAGTGCTGCCACAGCTTGAAATTCTGCACCTCTTGCTGGCTCTTCGCCCATCAATCGAAGCATCCCATCGCATCCAATCGTCTTGAGAACATAAGCAGAATAGACGCCAGGAAAGCCATTGAGATGGTCAACGAATAAGCCTGCATCTTCAACCATGAGTCCGTCGTTTTGACTCGGAAGATGAACGCGTGCTTGTTCAAGTTTTGAGCGAGCAACAATCTCCAAATCATCGCATTGTGGTTCGCTGATATCAACACCCTCGATGATCAATTGTTGAACATTGAATCCGAGCGGTTCGAGTGCATGCTTCGCTTCTCGGACCTTTCCTGCATTTCCGGTCATAAACCAAACCGTGCGCATGGCGTAGCCTTAATGCCCCTCATTGATGGCTTTTCGGTTCAATTCAAACACGAACTTCATGGTCTTCGACGTCAAGGAACATCCATGTTGCAACAGGTAGCCATGGTTGCACTTGGTGGAGGAATCGGAGCAGCACTTCGTTACTTGACATCCGAATGGGTCTCAAATGATGGCTTTCCTTACGCTACGTTGACAGTGAATCTCGTCGGATCGTTTCTCATGGGTGCTATTGCCATCGGCCTTGCAGAACAAGTGATTTCCAAGGACCTCGCCCTGCTCTTAGGAACTGGATTGCTCGGAGGGTTGACCACGATGTCTGCGTTTTCTGTTGAAACGATTCAGTTGATTGAGAATCAACAAACAGGCCTTGCTGTTGGTTATGTTAGCCTCACGATGCTGTTATGTCCACTCCTCGCATTGCTCGGTTGGAAACTCTCTGGAACGATTTTGACCTCAACCTGAAGTTTAAGTGGAAGGATAGCGAGGACGGAATGATGTCAGCCGACCACCTCATTGCGAAACTGAATGAAGCGCTTGGATGGGAACTACGAGCCATCAATATGTATGCGCATTATGCTGCCTACATTCGTGGCATTCATCGACTTCAACTCGAACCACACTTCACTGCTGAAGCCAACGAGTCGATGGTTCACTCAAACATTGTACGTTCAGCCATTGTCAAACTTGGTGGTGTTGCAGTGACCGAGCGAAATCAAACACCGATTGAACATGTTTCATCCTATCTTAACATGTTGGCTGAATCGCTGAAGACCGAGACCAAAGCTGCAGAAGTATATGGTGACTTGATGGTGATGATCGAGGAAGCCGGTGATGCTGAACTGCTCGATACGATCGAACAGATCTATCTTGCTGAAGTCCGCAGTGTGGAAGAATTGCGACGACTTGCTGAGTGATTAAACACGAATGCTTAACATTCGCTCTAAGGCGAGAAGCGACCCTTCTTGCACCTCTTTTGAAACCGTAATCTGATTGTGTACCTGTCCTTCTGCAAGTTTTTCCAACAAGTCCATGAGATATGCTGGATGAATCATGTACATTGTTGAACATGGACAGATTTCAGGGTCGAGACATTCGATGTGTTTGTCTGGATGATCGTCTGCTAAGCGAGCGACCATGTTGATTTCTGTTCCAATTGCAACGGTTGATCCTTTTGGAAGATTGTTGACGTAATTGATGATGTATTGTGTTGAACCATTTGCATCCGAAACATCGACCGTTTCTTTCGGACATTCAGGATGGACAACGACGACGCCATCCGGATGACGTTCTCGAAAATCTGCAATTTGGCTCGGCTTGAATCGCTTGTGAACGGAACAAAAGCCATGCCATAGAATGATTCGAGCGTTGTCAAGGTCGGAACTTGCACCAATTCCAGGCGTCCATGTTGGCATTTGTTCCTCGGTAATTCCCATCCGCAGGCCTGTATTTCGTCCAAGATGTTGGTCGGGGAAGAAGAGCACTGCACCGTTTGGTCCTGCTCGATCGAACGCCCACTTCAAAACGCCTTCTGCATTCGATGAGGTGCATACAACACCTCCATGTCGGCCGACGAAATCTTTCAGATCAGCACTGCTGTTCATGTAGGTTACAGGGACGAGATAACCGTCGTCTTCGCCTGCAAGCGATGTCGGGTCATCTTTGGTAATTGGATCGAGCAGGTTTGTGCTTGACAGCATTTCAGCCCATGCTGCTTCAACATCCGCAAGTGTCGCCATATCTGCCATCGAACAACCTGCTCGAAGGTTCGGAAGCATGACCACTTGTTCATCTGAAGTGAGAATATCCGCAGATTCTGCCATGAAATGAACACCACAGAACACGATGTATTTTGCATCCGATTCTGCAGCCTTTTGGCTTAACATGAACGAGTCCCCAAGGAAATCAGCGTGCATGACGATGCTATCCCGTTGGTAGTGATGACCCAGAATCAGAAGGTCATCACCAAGTTGCTGCTTCAACTCAGCAATACGCTCAGCAATTGCAACATCTTCAGGCGACATCGACGTCGATGAGAAGTCGACGGCGCACATTGCAAGAGAAACCGACATGCGTATCACTTCTTCCAAACCGCCTTCCAATTTCAACCCATTGCTATGCGTTGAACTTATGAAAAGGAGACAATTCCGCAGATACAATGGCATTCAATGCGGATGAGCGACTGTACCTCGGTGCAGAAGCGGAAGTGTGGCGTGGCTCATGGATGGGCTTGCCTGCTGTTCGCAAACAACGACGTCTTCGTTCATGGCGACACCCTGATTTGGACGACCGATTGGGTCGCCGACGCATGATTGCTGAAGCCCGATTGATGGTGCGTCTGTATCGAAGTGGCCTCAATATACCTGTTCTCTACGATTGTGATATCAAGGAACAACAACTGGTCATGAGCAACATTCCAGGGCGACCACTTATCGAATTGTTGAACGATGCTTCCATCGATGATCAACGTATTCGAGAACACCTTCTTGCAACTGGTCGAAGCATTCGGTTGCTTCACCGTCAAGCGATCGTGCATGGTGATCTTTCGACCAACAACATCATGATTACGCCAGAAGGTGATGCCGTATTGATCGATTTTGGTTTGGCCAAGATCGAGTTTGAAACCGAATTGTATGGTATTGATTTGCACGTTTTATTCGAAATCCTTGGTGCATCGCACCCACACCGTGGAGGTGCGATGGAGGCGATTTTGGAAGGGTATGCTCAATGCGAGAAGGAGTTGGGAGTTGCCGCTACAACGCCAGGTGGAGATCCTGTTTCGATGGAAGATGTTCTCGAACGATTTGACCTTATTCGGACTCGAGTACGCTATCATGGATAACCTTGTTTGGTCGTTCTTCATTTTGACGTTGCATGATGTAGATGAAGGTAAGGGCGATGAGCAAAAGAACCGACCACTGCAAAACGAGGCTCGAATAGGTTGCAAGTTCGGCACCACGATTGAGAACGTTGAACGTCGTTGTTCCGTCTTCTTCAACTTCAATGTAGACGAGGCCATTCTGTAATGCGATTGGATTGATTTGATCGATTCTATCAGAGGTTAATTGTTCAGAATAATTTGTTGCGAGATTCAATTGATGAATTTCCCAGTCGCCGTATTGTTCAGCACCACCATCATCGAATTTGTAGTGGTCCTTTGCTTCCCATACGACATAACCATAGCCAAGCGAAATGTTTCCTACTGGGAAGATGGGGTCAAATCCGAGCCATTGTTCACCGGTTGAACGATCGTACAAAACCAGTCGGTCCAGTGCAGAAACGTTCATTCGGACTGCAATGTATTGTGAATTAAAACTCATTTGAACGATGCTTGCGTTTGTTTGATCAACTACTTGGCCGCTCCTCTCTTCAAGAACGGAGTTCTGTTCAAGCGTTGTTGAAGCGTTCATGACAATGTTCTGAGAACCAGAAGTTCCTATCGAACCAAGATGGAGAATGGACGGGGCTTCCTTTGAAACGAACAGGAGTTCAATACCAGACACGGACATGAGACCCATGGTTTCCCCATCGGGTAATGAAGGAACAAGGAGAGCGTTTCCGTTTGAATCAAGAGCATAGAGTTCATCGTTTGCGAGATAGACGATGACGGGTACGTTTTGGACAACTGTAACATGTAAGGATTGAATTCCCTCTTGTTGAAGCTGGAACTGAACCGTGTTTGGTTTCTCAACATCGATGAGGCGTAATTCGGTCTCATTGGCTAATGCGAGATAATGATCGTACAATGCGTAATGCGAATCAAATTCCATGGACGGTTGAGCAACAGTGCTTGGCTGACTCTGTGGATCAGCGACATCATGAATCAAAACGATCGCTTGACCTTCTTGGTCATCCATCGTTGCAGACCAACCTTCGGATGCGACTGCACCTTGTGCTGATTGAACACCCTCTGCAGGAAGTTCGTTGTTCGTCAAATCCCATGTAATCACCGCTCCAGTGAGAATTAAAATGACGACGATCAATGTCCCAGTTTCTCTGCTGGTTGGTTGAAGGAGTGAACGAGCGAACGATTTCATGCGCGTATAGACGAATTTTACAGAGTGCCCTGGTCGTGTGAGGGCAGTTGCTAAACGACTGTTGATGGTTCGCTCGTCAAAAATTTTCCAAACTGTATCATTGGTTCGGTCTGTCAGCCTTACCGCAATCGTTGCTAAGATCATACCACCAATGATGTCAACGAACCAGTGAATACCGAGATAGATGATGGCAAAGGCAGTGAGAATGATGTAGCCAAGCGTCATGTTCTGATAACGTCGCCATCGTCCATCATGGTCGTTCTTTCTGAAGGTCAACCAAATTGCGAATGGAACAGCGATATGCAGTGAGGGCATACAATTGGTAAATGCATCAATACGTCGGAACCAATCTTCAATCTCTGGATTTAATGTGTACGCAATGGCGTCCATATCTTCGATGTAGAACCCAGTCACTCGAACGTTGAAAAACAAGTAGAACGGAATTGCAAGCAAATAGACCCAAGCGACACACAATGCGACACGATCGGCCATCCACCGATCGTCAAAATAGGTCACATAGAAGATGGATGCGTATGTGATGAACATGAACCCTGCAATGTAGAAATGAGTCATCACAACATCGAGCCATTCCGCTCGGAATGTTTCTTGAAACAAGACCACTAAGTCGCCTTCTATGGCGTAAATGTAGGGTGTCATGTCGAGACCGGTTCGTGCCATAATAATACGATCGATTTGGTCGAGGAAATCCTTTGCATTGTAGATTGAGAGAGCGATTAACAAATGCAACCAATAGCGTCGAATGAAATCAACAAAGCCGCTCAACGTCAACCGTGCCCATGGAGGCTTGAAGTAGGGCATCAAGAAGACACCAACGGCCAAGGCCGAGATGAGCCAAGTGAGATAGACGCCATCCATCCTAATGCCTCCTAGATGTGTGGTGATGGCTCTTGCTCAAGAAACCAGCACCTACTTTTCAACGGTTGGTGGTCGAATTACCACGCACCATGGACGTAAGGGCGTCCATGATCGGGATCTCTTCGATGTGCAAGGTCCCAGATGCGTTCAAATCGATAAATGCCACTTGAACATCCTGTATCCCATTCAAACGAAAGCGCATAATTTCCAACGGGACGAACCAATGGTTTCTGTTTAGGATACGCTTCAACGGTTCGACGGAGTTGCATGCTCGTTTCATCTTCATTACGGAGTGGTGCACATTTTGCGCAAGGACAAGCATGTCGCAAATCATCGTAGGAAACCGTGAACGTTGCTCCATCTTCGTAGGTGAGTTCCATATCTGTATCTCGGCGTTCGAGACGTCGAAGTTCAGGGATGTCTTCGGTCATATCAAAGCCTCAAATAATTTCCAAACCGGATGATGTTGAACCGTCGAGTTGCGATTGAATCGAAGCGACGACATGCGAAAAGGCAGTGGCTGAAGCCCCTTCAGGTTCGCTTACAATACGGTGAACGCCATCGTCTCCACCACGAACAAAGCCTGGGTCGAATGGTAGAGCGCCCAAGAAGGGGACTCCGAATTCTTCCGCAGTCGAACGACCGCCTCCTTCCTTGAAGATATCCAATGTAACACTGAATCGTCCTTCATCATCACATGTTGCACGCAGTGTACGTCCAGCAGGTGCTGCAATTTCGATGTCAGAACCAGGTGTTCCCTTTCCTTGGATGGTGTATCCACTCATGTTCTCAACCACACCGAGAACAGAGACTTTGAGCGATGATGCAAAAGAAATTGACTTGCGACTATCGAGGAGGGCAACATCTTGTGGCGTTGTTACAATCACCATACCATCAATATCTGGCAATGATTGTGCAACGGTCAATGGCTCATCGGACGTTCCAGGTGGGAAATCGATGATGAGATAGTCGAGATTGCCCCATTCAACATCGCCGATGAACTGCTGAATGGCACCGAGTTTGATCGGCCCACGCCAAACGACGGGCGTATCTTCATCCTCAAGAAGGAACGCCATTGAGATAACTTTCACACCAAGATGCCCTTGAGCGGGATGGATTCTTCCTCCTTCAACGTGAAGTTTTCGTCCATCCAATCCCATCATCTTTGGAACGTTTGGACCCGTGATATCGATGTCCAAAATGCCCACTTTGTGACCTTGTTGCGCAAGAGCGAGAGCAAGACCGGTTGAAACAGTTGACTTACCGACACCACCTTTTCCAGAAAGAACCATGATCTTGTGTTTGATTTTCTTACCGATTTCAGCCATCGCCATCTTTCGCTTCATTTGCGCATAGGCTTGCTCCATCTGCTTTTGAGCAGCCGCATCGGGAGCTGCTGGAGCTTCGCTTGGGGCATCGTTTCCAGGGTTGTGCATTGAAACCGGTGAATCGGACATAACCATTCCACTTGTTCAGTATACTTCAATGCGTTTATTTTGCCCGCAAGAAAAAGAACCAAACGCCATGCGTAAGCGATGTTAATGACAAGGCGATGAGACTCGCTCCAACTTCGAAGTGCATATCCGTGTATGCATAGGCGATTCCTATGGAGAGAGGAAGGCTGACGAGGTAGCCATACACTGCAGAGTTAATTTGATGAGAATCCAAGATTGAATTGATCGACCATAATGCTGGTCCACAAAGGAATGTCATTGCAACCAAGATGAATGCAACGATTTGAAACAAGGTATCCAAGTCGTTTGCTGCAAAGACGATGTGAAGAACAAACAGCCCGATGTAGAGACTTGCATAGATGCCAATCGTCCGCATTTGCCTCCCTTCCTACGTGTTCTAAAGAGTCAACCTTGATAAGATACATCACACTCGTTTTGATATGCGATTGTTGTTTGTCTGTGTTGGGAATTCATGTCGTTCGCAAATGGCTGAAGGTATCGCTCGTCATCTTGGCCATGAGGCTGCAAGTGCTGGCACACATCCTGCACATCAAGTCTCAGCAAATGCGATCAAGGTTTTGGAATCGAAAGGGATTCAAACGGATGGACTTGAACCAAAATCGGTTGATTTGTTCAAGGCAGAAGATTTCGATATGGTCATCTCCATGGGTTGTGGCGTCTCGTGTCCTGCTATGCGTATTGACGAAGATTGGGGATTGGATGATCCAGTAGGACAATCGCTGGATGTATTCGAAGCAACTGCAATGGAAATTGAACGACGACTCTCGCTCTTGTGATCACTCTTCTTCCATCATTTCGCCTTCACCAAACAAATCGATTCGCATGCTACTGACCGTTTTGGTTCGTCCTTCATTATCTTGAAGTTCCACTGAATCGGTTTCGATGTGAACGATGGAAACCGTTTCTGGTAATTGCGATGCGATGATACCGTGACGTCGTTTGCAGATCTCAGCAACATCGACCGCTCTTCCAATCGCTTGACCTCTTGCTTGCAAGCGCACCAAACGATCACCATTTCGCATCGCTACTAACACGGCTTTAACATACGAGAATGAGGGTTTTTTTCCAACATAAACAACTCGAGGCTCAGTCATAGAATGCCATTGCCCACACAGTATGTAAAGCCTCTTTCATCAGAATTTGGTGCGAGCGCCGGGACTCGAACCCGGGTTCAGGCGTTGGCAACGCCCGGTGATAACCACTACACTACGCTCGCTGTAGCAACCAACCCACAAAGCAGGGGTATAAACGATTGTCGGCACAATTGGATGCTCATTGGAATCCGAATCGGTCTTCCTTTTCATCGGATGATTGGTTGAATCGGAAGTAGACCAGAAGGCCGGCCATAAGTGCAAGCACGCCGACAACGATAGCGATGATGGTTAACGACACACCTTCCTCATCTGAACCCAATCCTCCATCATCAGCTTTTTCGACCAATACAATGAACGATGTTGGAGGTGTTGCATCACCATATGCATCGGATGCTTGAACAAAGATTTCATGCGCTCCAAGCGGCGTTGAGGTTCGAATGGATGCTGATGCAGTGTAGATGCCATCGTTGGCGACTCGATCGAACCCTTGACCATTGTCGTACAAGGTCACCCAACGCTCATTTTGTCCGATTTGTTTGAGAACGCCCAAATCTGCGCGAACCAACAAGATGCCATCGGCATCTGCAACCCGAATTTCGATGCCTTGCTCACTACTTGTATCACCTCGAATCAATGCCTCATCTGTAGCGAGCGCCAGTGTTGGCGGTGTGTTTTCGATGGTAATGGCAAGGTCAACATCCGTTGAACTCGGTTGGAAATGATGTTCCGATGATTGGGTTTTGGTCACCAGAATACTTGCACCAAGACTGTCGGTTAATCGTACCTTGAGAATGCGTACACCAGGCGTCATCCCTTCGGGGATGACAAGTTCACACGTCCACAAATCCAACTTGATGCAACCGATTTCTTCTCCACCGTATTCACGCAGGTCAACAACGATTGCTTCCACGCCGTGATAGTCGAGAACTTCGAGTGTCATCAGCGCAGCACCACCTCGAACGACCGTTTCTGGGGAAATCGTAGCACTAAGAATTCGAGGCGCTTGATTTTCGATGGTCATGTTGGTTGATAGAACGTCAACTTCTCCCCATTCATCGATGACTTCCACGCTGATTGGAACATCCCCAAGGTCAAGCCCTGCAACCGTGACCATGGTCGTCCATTCGTTATCGCCGATGGTCTGGTCGCCATCAAGTCCACGATCGTTCATCGAGACCAAGCCCAAACCGATCGAAGACAAATCGACGATGACACTCACGATGTTCCAGTCTGGATCATCGATGGTTGCAACCAAATGCGCAGGTGAAGCGCCTTCTCCAAACACCAAACCTTCCAACAATGAAAGGTCAAGAATTTGAGGTGCAGTGTTATCATCAGCCGAAACGATGCTTGGAGAGAGAATTGCATCAACCGCTTTTGATTCATTGAGGAGTGCAACTTCCCCATTTTCACCAAATTCAATTTCAAAGGAACGTGTTGTACTTGCGAGGAGTCCCGTCAGCGGCCCTTTGTGAACGATGGACCCCTGAGCCGTTCCGGAAACACCATCGCTGTAGATGCCCGTCCACTGGATGACACTCAGATTCTTCGCATCTCGTGGCTCAATTGCTTCTTGTCCTGCAGTGACTGTAAGGACAATTCCATCCTGATCGAGAAGGCGAATGACGTCACCAGATTCCATCGGAACAGGTGCAAAACCCGCTTCTCGTCCGACCGAAATATTCCCCAACGCTTCCTCGACTTCAGGTGGTTGTGGGTCTTGTTCAATCGGACTTCGTTCAGGACGCTCGTCGCCACTCGATGGGTCTGGGCCTGTTTCGGTCCATACGAGTCGAACCGTTCGATTCTTCCAATCGGCATTCGTTGCTTGATAGATGTAGGAATCGTTGTAGTAGGTTCCAGCCCCACTTCCCCCGAAGAAATTGCTGCCGCCAACACCCGTCACATTGAACCAGGTTTCACTATGAATGACATTGACATCGTGCTCCACGAGTGTATGATTGAGTTGCTTACCTGTCTGTTCAATGGTTTGCACAACGCCGAACGTTCCTTGAACATCGCCAGACAATGTACCATCGACATGGACATCATCGATCAACGTGATGCCATCTTCGACTCGGTTGTGGAAGGTGTATACCGTTCCATTGACAACCATGGTCGAATTTTCTTCCTCATCCTCAAAACCGAATGTTCCATCGCCTCGAACAAGGTTCAGTTGGTCCACTCGAACGCCGTTTTCCCAACGCTCAAGCGATTGGAATTCATCCAGATCAAGATGGAATTGTGAACCTTCATCCGTCAGCAACATGTCCGCAGTAGCCTCGATTTGCGTGTGCTCAAGAACTCGTATGCCGTCGATGTCCGTCGTCTCCAACAACAAGAGGCTAATGTCGCCATCGACATCGAATTGTGCTCCATCATCATCGACGCCGTTGATCAATAAAGCGCCAAAGGCTTCCAATCGAAGACGTTCTGTTACAACATCTTCGATGTTTGAACGGTTGAGCAATGCATCAACCACAGTCGCATTAATGGTCGTCACCAAGCCATCTTCCTCGAGTTGGAGGAGGATATCACCACTTCCTCGAGCTTGAATGACTTGAGAAGTGAGAACGCCAGATGTGACGGTTTCATTCTTCCAGAATGATTCAAAATCGAGCGCTAACTCGGTTGTTGAATTGTCGGTGGTTTCTGATGTCAACAACGTTCCATTGCCGAGTTCAAAAGCATTGAGCACTTCTCCAATACGCTGTTGCCATCCGTTACCTTCGAACACGAGAACGAACGACTGATTGCCTTCAGCCGTTTCGTAATTCTGCTCCAGTGACCAGGTCGTACTGGTCGTTACTTCGTGATCGGCCATGGGTTGATTCCATGAGCCTACAGTAAAAGTCCGTTCAACAACAATGGGTGATGAAAGCGGTACACCGTCATGACCATTGATGGTGACTTGAATGGAGATTGTATCGTTCCAAGCGATTGCTGTGTCAAGGACTATGCGTGCGGTGAGCGCTGGTGTATTCTCAAGGAATGTGGTTTGAATCGTAGGGCTCAAATCGCTTGAATCTCGAAGATGTTCAATGGTAATATCGTAATCATGCGAAGAGGCATCTCCGAATGTCAACACGTACGCATGCTCGTTACTCAGAGCAGAGGAACTGTTCCAATCCGTTGTGATCGAGACCGAAGGAGATTCCTCAGCGGAAACGAGAACCGAGAGTGGCGTTAGCAAGAGAAGCAATACGAGCGCAATGCAAGAGCTACGTCCCATAGGGTGTTCTTAGCACCGCTCCTCTCTAAGGGTGTTGGCGGATTGCATCAACAATCAAAGGTTCAAGATGTAGGCAAATAAGAGTGGTACGACGATGGTTGCATCGCTCTCAACAACGAACATCGGTGTGCTTGCATCGATTTTTCCCCACGTGATTTTCTCGCTTGGTGGTGCGCCTGAATAACCGCCATAGGAAGGACGAGATTCGGAGATTTGGCCAAACCATGACCATAGTGGCACATCTCGTTCGAGATCTTGATTGAGCATGGGGACGACGCAAATTGGGAAATCACCGGCGATTCCTCCCCCAATTTGCAAGAATGCGAGTGGTGATGTTTGTTGTTCGTACCACGTTGCAAGGTGTTTCATGTACTCGATTCCAGAAAGAACGCAATCAGCATCGATTACCCCTTCCATCGAACGAGCTGCGAAGATGTTGCCCATGGTCGAATCTTCCCATCCCGGGACGTAGAGTGGTACATTTTCTTCAGATGCTGCGAGAACCCAAGAAGATGAGGTGTCGCCCTCACAGGCATTAAGCAGAGACGCCGAATTGAGAACATCGAAGAAGTAGTGATGTGGAAGTTGCCTCTTCTTTTCCTTAGATGCCTGCTTCCATGCTTCCACTATTTGCGATTCTAGAACACGAATTGCTTGTTCTTCAGGGATGCAAACATCCGTGACGCGATTCATTTTCTTGTTGAGGAGTTCCTGTTCATCACCAAGAGAAAGTGTTCTCCAGTTCTCGATGGATTCGTAATGCGGGGACGCCATCATGCGGAATACATCTTCCTCAAGATTCGCTCCAGTACAGCTAATTCCAGCAACGTGACCTTCCCGAATCATTTGGGAAAGGAGATGTCCAATTCCTGCAGTACTCATCGCACCTGCCAGCGTAATGAACATCTTTCCTCCGGATTCGAGATGATGCAGCAATGAAGTGGACATTTTGCCCAATTCACCTGCGTTGAAATGGTGGAAGTTTGAATCAATGAGGTCTCGAATGCTCAAGTTCACGCCTCCGGTAAAAGGAATCGTTCGACTCGCTTCTCTTGCATCAAAACCAAGGTTGGACAGAGGTCTTCAAGTGCTGATTTCAATTGTGATACGATCGAGTCTGGATCGGTTGTTCCGCATGTGAACGCATCAATAGCGAGAAGCCCACGTTCGGAATAACAGTGTGCGCTTACATGGCTTTCATCGATCAAGACGGCAGCTGCAAAACCTATCGGAGAGACAGAGCCATCGAAATTTTCGACATGCGCATGGACTTCGCGTGCTCCACTGTTGGCAACGGCTTCTTGCATAAGTCGAAGCATGTGATTGCCATCAAACGATGAAGGTGGATAGAAGGCAGTATAATCCAAGAAAATGTGGTGACCTTGTGCTTTTTTGCTCATGGAATCATCTCCTTACTGATTGGAAAAACGGTTGATTTGTACAGGTTCACGAACCGCTCCATGCGGTTGATTCGTGGCCGTCCATGTTCCATTTCGACGCGAACCAATGTGACTTGATACGACCTTTGTTGCGAGCATCGCTGCTGTAAACTGGGTTAATGGGGAATCTTGTTGAACGCCGATTTCATTGACATCCGCACTGATAATCGTTGCATTTGATGCATCAAATAGCGTCTGAATGGTCTCGTGGACTTGCCAAAATGTGAGGCCCCCAGGAACAGGTGTCCCCGTGGCAGGGACGAGTGAACCATCGAGACCATCGATGTCGATGGTAAGGTGAACAGGCCCGGCAATCGCAGAAAGTGTTTCAAGCCATTTCGACCAATGACTTGCCCCATTGCAAGGCGATTGTGTATCTTTGGCAAAGAAGGTCGTAATCCGCTCATCTGTTTGCATTCGCTCATGTTCCTCTTTGCTGAAGGCGCGGATGCCAACTTGGAGCAGTGAACCGATTCCAGCATCCAATGCACGGGCTGCTGCACATGCATGCGAATAGATTTCCCCATCCAATTCCTCCCGAAGATCACCATGCGCATCGATTTGAACGACGGTGAGGTTGGAAAGATCGTCCTTGACAAGTGGATGGTGACGAGTCGCTTCCATGATCGAGGGTAAGATGCCATGCTCGCCTCCCAAAACAACAGGAAAGCAATCCCCTCTGAACCATGGAATGAGATAGCCTGCCATCGAATCGAGTTGTTGCAAGAGTGTGGGTTCATGTCCATCCCATTCTGAAATCGTGTGAATAGAAAGACCGGCTGGAAGATCTTCACCAAGTCGTTCATCGTAGAGTTCCACCTGTGTCGATGCCTCAAGACAGGCACGAGGTCCTTCCGCAGTCCCTTGACCGTAGGATGTCGTCAACTCGTAGGGGAGAGAAAGGATGGCAATATCGACATCGCTTTCACCTTGGTCAAGACCAAGAAAGGTCGGGATGCCCTCGTCCTCCATGATGTCCGCGCCTTCTTTTGCCTTCTAAGTATTACCAAAATGTCCCTATCTTTCACTCCTGAACCCTGGTTTACAAGGAAAACAGCCGATGTGTTAATATACCTCGACGACCAATATACAATAGTGTTCTCGGGGGAAATCCGGGGGCGGGGTGATGTAAGATGGGAATGACACTACAATCGTTGACGCAAGCAATTCAGCAGCATATTGATGAAGAGATGGATGCAGAAGTAGCAGCTGGTATGGCTGAGCACGCACTGGGATTCTTTGGATTCTACAATCGAATTATCGATAATGCCCTCGAACCGACCGACCGAAACTTGTTCTACATGTTCCAGGATTACAATCTCTTGACAACTGAATCCGAAGAAACCACCCTATGGGACGGCCGAGAGTGGCGAATCCACTACTGGAAATTCAAACCTGATCTCAAGGAGCGTGTCGAATCCTACATGCAGCGACAACGCAAGACCGAGGAGATCGACCCTTTCGCAGATATCTATGGGACTGATGGGCAGTCCATCTGGACGCGTGAGTCTGAGAAGGTTCAGAACCCGAATGCCTTCACCAGCGATTGGTGAAGGAACTTAGCAAGCGTTTTTGTCTCACGACGATGAGGCTTTACCATGCGTACAGCCATCGGTCTTGTGCTCTGCTTTTTTTTGGCGGGGCTTTCACCATTGGCAGGTGCTTCTTCCTCATCCGATGAAGAATGGCCAGGAGAGCCTGTCGACAATCACCTCCACATGACGTGGGCGGCCCTGACCATGGAAGTCAACGAGTGGGCCGACAACAACCCAGACATTGTGAAATTGATCGATGCAGGGGACTCTGAACTTGGTAAGACGCTCTGGGTGCTGCAAATCTCAGATTGGTCCATGGAGACGAAAGCCAACGGTAAAGCAAAGGAAATTGTCTACATCGATGGAGGACATCACGGTAACGAGTATTTGGGAACGGCGCTTGCATGGCTATCAGCACAATTCTACATCGAGGGTTGGTCCGAAGGAAATCAAGAGGTCGTCGATGTGCTTCAAAGCACTGAACTTCACATACTCATCATGCTCAATCCTGACGGAAACGACTTCGACACACGGTGGAACATCAACCAAGTCGATTTGAATCGAAACTACGATCACTACTGGAACACTTGTCCTACAACCCAGCCTGGAAGTTCAGCGTTTAGCGAGGCGGAAACTGCAGCGAATGCAGAATACATCAACACATACGTCACAGACGCTGACCTCTATGTTACTATGCACACTGGCGTTTGGATCATTCTCTACCCATGGGGCAAGTGGCCTGAACAACCTTCAGATTGGGAATTGTTCCACGGTATTCGTGACGAAGTCCACGCCAACATTTCGGACATTCCTATCCAAAACGCCAACCAAGGACTGTATCCAAACTGCGGTACGAGCCGAGATTATGGATACGGTGTGATGGGATTCCCAACATTCACGTTCGAAACAGACGATGAGCAATTTATTCCAGGATCTGTTGAAGCATTGAACGAACGATTGGCTGAAGAAATGGATGTGATGCGCTATCTCATCACCAATGTATGGTACTGGAGAGCTCGCCTCGATGTTCAATCCATCCAAGTGTCAAGCGATGAGGTGATTCTTGATGTCGACAATCTCGGAATGGCTTCCACCGCAAACGCAAGTCTACAGTTTGTGAATTCCGACGGCGAGGTTGCATGGACTTCAACGCTGTTTACTGTCAATCAAAGCAATTCAACGGTTGCCACCTTCGATGCGAGGAATCTTTCGTACTCCGAAGACGGATCTTGGCAATTGTATTATCAAAAGCGTGTGGTTGACGCAGCAAAATGGGTGACTGAACCCCTTGCTATCAATGCCACAATCCTCAGTGACGACGAGGACTCAAGTTTCCTCATCGGCTACGGTTTGTTTAGTCCAACGACAATTCTTGCGGGCCTAGTCGTGATTTCGCTTCTACGTGATGAGGAAGAAGAATCGCCATAAATCGCTAAAATTCACTCGCAAGGTTTCAAGTGCCTCAAGGGGTTGGGCGTTATCGGTGAAGCAATGCAAATCAGCGTAAGTCCAAGTCATAACATCGATGGAACCCTCATTCTACCTCTCTTTGAAGGAACAGATATTGTCCCAGAAGCCCATGCAACAGGGTTGCATGTTGCGCTCAAAGGTCAAATCAATCGAGTGCTCGCTGATGGCGATTTCAAAGGTAAGGCAAAATCAACGATGACGCTGTTTGGTAGTGAGGGTGGTAAAGCCATGCTCGTCGGTCTTGGAAAGGAAGAAGACGCTGATGTTCACGCCTATCGAAAGGCTGGTGCTGCTGTTGTCGCTGCTCGAAAGAAGACCCACGGAACCGATCTCACGGTTCGTTTCTCCGGCGCAAGCGTTGAATGCATGGGTGCTTTTGCTGAAGGAATGCTCCTTCGAGACTACTCCTATGATGAGTACAAAATGCAAAAGGAAGATGACAAGGAAGCAGAACGCAGTGTCCGCATTACTTGCGATGAAGGCCAAGAAGATGAGCTCGAAGCCCTCGTCAGCATTCACAGTGGGGTTGCATCCGGTGTGCATCTTTCACGTGATCTCGGCAACTGTCCTCCAAACGATATGTATCCTGAAGCATTCTCTGACATGGCATGGGAATGGGCCAAGCAATACAACAATGTCGAAGTGACCATCATCAACTACGAACACGCTATGAAAGCAGGCATGGGCGGTCTTGTCGCTGTCGGTATGGGTTCATCTCGTAAACCCTGCATGGTCATCTTTGAAATGAACAAAGAAAAGCCAGGTCGCTGCCCACTCCTCGTTGGAAAAGGAATCACCTTCGATACAGGTGGTATTTCGCTCAAGCCAGGTGCAAACATGGACGAAATGAAGTACGATATGGGCGGTTCTGCTACCGTCTTTGGAACCATGCAAGCACTCGCATCAACAGGATACGATGGAAAGGTCGTCGGCATTACCTGTATGGCTGAGAACATGCCTGCTGCAAATGCACAGCGTCCTGGTGACGTCATCACAACACTCTCTGGAAAGACCATTGAAGTTCTCAACACCGATGCGGAAGGTCGACTCGTTCTCTCCGATGGCTTGTGGAAGGCTGGAGAATTCGATCCTGAATTCATCATCGACTTTGCAACGCTCACTGGAGCATGTGTTGTCGCTCTTGGTCACGAAGCAACTGGACTATGGTCCAACGACGATGACTTCCGCACCAAGATTCACGAAGCTGGGAACGCAGTTGACGAATTGGCTTGGCCAATGCCACTTCTCCCTGCATTCGAGAAGGAAATGACCGATTCGAAGATTGCTGATACTCGTAACCTCGGTGCTGGCCGATGGGGTGGTGCAAACACCGCTGCAGCCTTCCTCAAGCAATTCGTTCCAAATCGAAACTACGATGAGGATGGGGAGCAAATCACTTGGGCCCACATGGACATTGCTGGAACCTACTGGGGTGCAAAGACGAACACCATGGTCGGCAATGGTGCCACAGGAATTCACGTTCGCACCATGTACCACTTGATCACCAACTGGAACAACTGAATGTGATGATATGAAGCAAGCAATTCTCTTGTTGGGAATTGTCTGCATGTTTTTGACATCGGGTTGTCTTGGGCTTGTTAGCAATGAAAAGGTTCAGACTTCGCTTATGGTTGAAATCAATGAAAACATTCTCATCATTGAGACTGTCTACGAACAAGGCGAACTGGTTTCATCCACAACAGTCACCTTTGACATTGATTTTTCAAAATCCACATCAGATGTTTCGATCGAAACCTTTGGTCTTGAAACAGACGATGGTCGATTCATGGCCTTCAATGCTGATGAACAGCAAACGGCTTCATTGGAATTCTCACAACATGGACGGTACAGTGTTACATTGTTTGCGATCGATTCGACTGGAGCAAACGTCACTGAAACCAAAGAACTGATTGTTGAACAAATGATCTCATGGAGCGAAAATGATGCTGGAGCACCAGAATCATTGTTCTTTGATGCAACACCTGGAAACGATGGAGATCCACCGTCCTATCTCATCCTCAATTCGACCGTAACCAATCCATCACCATTGTTGGAACTGAATGGAAGGGATGTTGACATTGAATGGGCAGTATTGAATATCGATGGACAATGCATGGGCCATCGAGAAATCATCGAGAATGGAGATTCATTCACGTGGAACACACTTCACTTCTCACCGATTGAGAATCACGAAGTTAAAATGACCATTCACGAAGGCCAAGATTCCGTTGATGTTGAACATCGTATTGAATTACGCTACACTGAGTAACTACCCAACGATGGCGTTGATGACAACCGAGAAAGACTTTGTATTGCCTTTTTCTCAATTCAAATTAGGTGATTTTGTGATTACTGTTGCAGATGTCGAAGATGCTCAACGGAAGTGGGGAGATGGAATCGTAAAGATTGCAACAGCACACAGTACTGGAGGCAACTACGTAGACATTGCCACAAAACATGTTGAACATCTCTACGCGTACGATCGTAGCGAAGTCCTCTTCAAACCGACAATGGCTTCGATTGATCAATTCCGCCCAACGTTTGAGAGTGCTTTGTCCTATTTTGTTGCCTCAAACGGTGTATGTGAAGAAGACAGTGGATTTGCAATCAAAGGCTGGACAGCTGTACGGTTCGAGAATTCAGGCATAATCATCAACCAATCGAACGCTATTGCCATGGGCAACTATTACTTCACAGGCGAGGATGGAAATGAAACAAAGGTCGAGTACACATTTGGATACATCCGCGATGATGCAAGCAACCTTCGCATCGTTCTCCATCATTCCTCGCTACCAGCATCATCGTAGATGTTCATTTGAGTTTAAGCCAATCAATATACTCAGGAATGTCACCTGGCCTTCTGTATACAAGGGTAGCCAATAGAATAAACCAGATGAAGTCCAAATCCTTTCAAGAATTCAAGACGATATATACCAACACCGACCAGAAAACCAACAATTGGTAGCATTATTCCCAGGCACAACGCATCATCGTCGCCTCCCTCCACCACTGAATCAACGACACCCAGGTAGCAAACCACGGGAGCATAAAACAAAGCAAGCGCAAGAAGGTTCGTTTCTTGTTCTGGCGCTTGTGTGATGACATGCGACCTCTGTGCCCCTTCTGAACGAATGGGGCGCGGAGTGTTGATGACGACTGCTTCAGGCTTGACCGGGCTTTGATTCGCGATTTATGGAAAGTCAGGTTCATATACCACACCGCACTCGCTACTATGTAACCTCAGGTTAAGTAGTGGTGAAATCGGTGGCTGGAGACGATTGGGAAGAGAAGATGTTGGATCAACTTGAACGCCTCCTTTCCAACATGGGCATGAACATGTCCAGAGAGCAACTGCGTGCGCTTCTCCAACAATTTCGTGCTCAATTTGAGAAGATGGGCATCGATGAAGAACGCATTGCGAAGGGCGATGTCAACTTCAATTTCGACTTGAGCAATCTCCAGAATTTCTTCCAACCGGGCATGGATTTCAATGAGTTGTTCAAGAACATGGGCGTCGATGTTCGCGTTGATGCATCACCTGTTGAAATTGAAACACCAGATGGCGAAGAAGATGACGATATGGTTCTGCCCGCTGACGATGTCTACCTCGAGGGATGGAACATGACCATCACCGTTGATTTTGCCAAGAAAGAACTCGAACAAGACCAAGTCGAGTTGAATCTCATTGATGGAGGCACACTCGTTGAAGTCCATCGGACTACACAACTTGCACCTGTTGCACGCATTGAGCTCCCACATGCCTGCGAGGACGTTGTTGACTTTACACTCAACAATGGCATCCTCGATATCACCTTGCGATTGATTCCTCCTGAGGATGCCTTCGCAGCACTTCCACCATCGGACGATGGTGACGATACCATTCCCCTACGCGGCGACATTACCATCGATCTAGCTGACGATGACGACGATGACGACGATGATGGAGGAATCCCAATTCTATGAACGGAGATGGAAAAATGAGTAAAGTAATCGGAATTGACCTAGGAACAACCAACAGCTGTGTAGCCACCATTGAGAACGGTGAACCCGTTGTCATTGCAAACGCCGAAGGCGCACGAACAACGCCTTCCGTTGTCGCTTTCAACAAAGATGGCGAGCGATTGATCGGTATCACAGCAAAGCGCCAAGCCGTCACCAACCCAGACCGCACCATGATCTCTGTCAAGCGACACATGGGGACAGACTGGAAGACCGATATTGACGGAACAGACTACACACCACAGGAAATCTCTGCGTTCATTCTTCAGAAGTTGAAGGCAGATGCTGAAGCATATCTTGGCCATGAGGTTAAGCAAGCGGTCATTACCTGTCCTGCCTACTTCACCGATGCTCAGCGAAAGGCGACCAAGGATGCTGGACGAATTGCTGGCATGGATGTTCTTCGAATCATCAACGAGCCGACTGCCGCTGCACTTGCATACGGTGCGGACAAAGGTGAGGACCAAACCATCCTCGTCTACGATCTTGGTGGCGGAACATTTGACGTCTCCATCCTCGAAATCTACGATGTAGATGGACAACCACAAATCGAAGTCAAGGCGACCGCAGGAAACAACAAACTCGGTGGTGACGACTTTGACGAACGCATCATTGAATGGCTTGTGAGCGAATTCAAGCGTGAAACTGGCATCGATTTGTCCAAGGACAACCAGGCCATGAGTCGGCTCAAAGAAGCTGCTGAGAAAGCCAAGATTGAACTTTCAGGAACCCAGTCCTCGCAAATCAACCTCCCGTTCATCACCATGAAGGACGGAAATCCAGAGCATCTAGATATCACATTGTCTCGTGCTCGATTTGAGGATCTCATTGCAAAGCACATCGAAGATACGATGGCGCCTACTCGACAAGCCATGAAGGACGCTGGTGTCAAGAAAGGTGATGTCGACAAGGTCATTCTTGTTGGTGGTTCAACGCGTGTACCAGCTGTACAGTCCGCAATCGAAAAGGAGACTGGAAAGGCACCGTATAAGGGCATCAACCCTGATGAAGCAGTTGCTATGGGAGCTGCACTCCAAGCAGGAATCATTGCCGGTGATGACGAAGTTTCCGACATCCTTCTTCTCGATGTTACACCACTCACACTTGGAATCGAGACGCTCGGTGGCGTTACAACGACCATGATCGAGCGAAACACAACCATTCCTGCACGACGTAGTGAAGTCTTTTCCACAGCCAGCGACAACCAACCTGCTGTCGAAATTCACGTCCTACAAGGCGAGCGAGAGTTTGCAAAGGACAACGTCACACTTGGACAATTCCACTTGACGGATATTCCGCCAGCACCACGTGGTGTTCCACAAGTTGAAGTCACGTTCGACATCGATGCAAACGGTATCGTCAACGTCAGTGCAAAGGATATGGGAACGGGTAAGGAACAGTCGATTAAGATCGAATCCCAGACCTCGCTCTCCGAAGACGAAATTCAAGCCAAGATTGCAGAAGCAGAATCCTTCGCTGAAGAGGATAAGCGACGTAAGGCCAAGATCGAACTTCGAAACATGGCCGACCAAATCGTCTACCAGACTCGAAGAACCCTTGATGAGAACGAAGACAAACTCGATGCATCTGACCTCGAACCTGTTCGAGAGAAATTGACAGAACTCGAGGCACTCGTCCAAGACGAAGATGGGAAGCCAATCGATGATGAAGCGATGGATGAGGCTGCGATTCAAGCAAAGGTCAAGGAAGTTGAAGAGTCAATGCATGCGATCTCCTCGAAGTTGTACGAAGCTGCTGCCGCTGAAATGGCTGAAGCCGAAAACAGTGAAGGTGATGGAAACATCAACGTTGAAAGTGATGATGTTGTTGATGCTGACTTCGAAGTCGTTGATGAAGAAGACTGAAACATCGCACTTATGTGCAAGTCACCGTTGGTGTGGCCATGAGCGATACTTCAATCCTTGAAGAGACGGACCGTACGACGGGCCGTGATGCTCTTCGCAAGAACATCCAAGCTGCGATGGCACTTGCAGGTGCTGTTCGCTCAACACTCGGACCAAAAGGCTTGGACAAGTTGCTCGTTGATGATGAAGGACGTAGCATGGTGACCAACGATGGAATCACCGTGCTTGAATCTGCAAAGGTTGAGCATCCAATCGCACACATGCTCATCGCTGCAAGTGCTGCACAAGACCAAACCGTTCGTGATGGTACAACCTCAACGGTCCTTCTCGCCGCAGAATGGTTGCAAAACGCTTGGCATCTCGTTGTTCAAGGCGTTCATCCAGCAACGATTGCACGTGGCTACCGCATGGCTGAAACTTACTGTAAGGAACATCTACCAACGCTGAGTTTTGAAGCAACCATTGAGGATATCCAATCCGCAACCATGACCTCACTGGCTGGAAAACTTCACAAGAATATGCAATCGACCATCTCTGCTTGTGCAGTTGAGGCTGCAGAAACTATTGCAATGGAAACAAACGGAACGGTAGTCGCCGATCCAACTCGCGTGAAGGTTATCACACGAAGCGGTCCTTCGCTTGAAGAATCGAAACTCATTACTGGACTTGCTCTTCCTAAGAAGCGAGCACATGTTGAGATGCCTTCCTCACTCGGACCCGGCTCCATTCTTCTCGTCGATGGTGGGCTTGAACTTCGATCATTAACCAACGATGTTCAACTAAATGTTACGTCAACCAGCGTATTGCAATCATTCCGAGATGCTGAACAACAGCGTCTCTTGGACCAAGTGAAGTTGCTCATTGATTTGGATGTGAAACTCCTCGCATGCCGTGAAGGCATCGATGACAGCATGCACGCGCACCTTGCTGAAGCAGGAATCAAAGCATTCCGTCGAGTTGCAAAAAGCGATTTGGAGTTACTCGCTCGTGGCTGTGGTGCACGACTTGTCCCCACAATACATCAAGCAAAACAAAGCGATGTTGGCGTGTTCATTTCGAGTCGATGCGAACGATGGGGCGATGTTGATCACTGGATTCTCGAAGCGGATGAAGGGGGTGCAACTTTTGTTGCAACTGGAAGCACTGAAACGGTTGTCGGAGAAGTTGAACGATGCTTCGCTGATGCACTTGGAGTAGCTTGTCGACTACGGGAAAATCCACAATTAATCCCAGGTGGAGGTGCGACCTATATTGCATTAGCACGACGATTGCGTCGCTATGCTGAAACTGTACCCGGACGAGAACAACTCGCCATCGAAGCCTTTGCCGATGGACTGGAAACCATTCCGCGAGTTCTCGCAGAAAATGCTGGAATGGATCCAATCGACACGCTGTTGGAAATCGTAGCCATCCAAACAAAGGAAGAGGATGATACCATTGGATTGAACGTTGTTTCAAGGCAACCTGAAAACATGCGAACGTCCAATGTCGTTGAACCATCACGTGTTCTTGAACAAGCAATTTCGGGTGCGAGTGAAGCGACTATCGCTGTACTACGTATTGATGATGTTCTGTGGGCGAAGCAAGAAATTGGTGTTCCTGATGATGTTCAAGCCAAACTCGATGGAACAGCTCCTGACCGCAGATAAGTCATTATGGAATTCTCCGTTTGAGAACCACCTTATAAATATGCAAAATTCGGCGGATTGGTATGGTCAACGTTGGGATTGACGATGTGGCGATTCATTTTCCTCGCCTTTACATGGACATGCGTGACTTCGCAGAGATGCGCGGTGCAGACTATGGGAAATTGAACAAAGGGCTGGGCTTGCAAGCCATGGCCATCCCCGATGTTCACGAAGATACTGCAACGATGGGTGCTATGGCTGTCATGCGTCTTATCGATCGAAATGGCATCGACCCTCGAGATATTGGTCGCATGTATTTGGGTACTGAATCAGCATTGGATGGTGCGAAACCGACCGCTACATACATTCTCGATATGCTTACACAACGCTATCAAGACCGTTTTGGAGAGGACTGTTTCCGTAACTGCGATGTTGTTGACATGACCTTTGCTTGCATCGGTGCAGTCGATGCACTTCATACAACACTCGACTGGGCTGCTCGTTCGAGCGAAGAGGATGACCGCATTGGTATCGTTATTTTCTCTGATAATGCCAAATACGATCTCGAATCCAGTGGCGAATACACACAAGGTGCAGGCGGTGGTGCGCTGTTGATTCGCCAGAATCCTCGTCTCCTCGAAATCCCAGATTGTTGGGGTGTTTCGACGACACCTGTCCATGATTTCTTCAAGCCTCGTCGAAATGTTAGCCTCCGATCAGTCATCTCAAACGTCATGACATTGGCTCAAGAGACTGGTCAATCACTCAAGAAGGGAATCGTTGATCGAATGGTCAAGCATCTTCCCGAATCAACCGTTCGACGCCTCGGAATCTTTGCACATGGCGAAGAGTCCGTGAGCGTTCATCGCGATGAACCCGTTTTCGATGGCCAGTTCTCCAATCGATGCTATCAACAGGCTGTTCGACAAGCGTTCCACAACTTTAGCCAACGAGCCATCAAACAAAAGCGATGGGACCCTGAACTCGATACACAATTTACGGAACAATGGTCTCGCATCATCATGCACCTTCCGTATGCTTTCCAAGCCAAGCGAATGTTCCCTGACGTATTTCGACACGACCGCATGAACACACCAATGTGGCCTGCGGTCATCAAACAAATTGGCGAACAACCAGAGAAGCCTGAGACGGACGATCCTGAAGCCATCATGGCTTGGGAGAAAGAAATGGATGGTTATCGACGAGCCATCTCGAAGACACCCGAATACATGGAATTCCATAAGGAGCGAATCGAGAAAGGACAGCGTGCTTCAAGCCTCATTGGAAACCAGTACACGGGTTCGATTTTCTTAGCGCTTATGTCGACCTTTGAATCCGATTTGGAAGACAATTCCAAACTTGAAGGCGAACTGTTCGGATTGTGTGGCTATGGATCTGGAGCGAAAGCCAAGGTGTTTGAAGGCAAAGTTGCTCCTCGCTGGCGTGAAGTCGTTGCTCGATGGCAATTGTTTGAACGTCTTGCTGGACGTGTCGCCATCGACCAAATCACCTACGAAAATCTCCACAAAGGCTTGCAGGAAGAGAGCGTTGTCTCTCCTCGAGGTGAGTTTGCACTTGTCGAAATTGGTGAAGATGGTGCAAACGAAGGCGCCCGCACCTACAAGTGGATTTCTCAATGATTTCAAATTCAAACAGAAATCATTGCTTCTTCGACATTCCATCGAGCATGGCTTTGACCATCGAATCGAGATCGAATTCAGGCGACCAGTTCCATTCCTCTTTTGCAACAGATCCATCGATGGAATCTGGCCATGAATCCGCATAGTTCTGGCGGACATCAGGTGTGAAATCACATTTGAATCCGTCCACTTCGTTTGCAATCGCGTTTGCTAGTTCTTCCGCAGTAAACGAGAAGCAGTCGATGTTGTATCCTGCTTTCGATGGACCAAGATTCTCACTCGGCTCATCCATCAACATCAACGTTGCACGAATCGCATCGTCCATGTAGAGCATCGGTAATCGCGTATCGGGTCGAACGAAGCAATCGTAGTATCCATCGTTGAGCGCCGCTTCGAATATTTCTACGGCATAATCCGTCGTTCCTCCACCTGCAGGCGCCTTGTAGGAGATGAGACCAGGATATCGAATCCCGCGTATGTCAAGTCCATACTTCTTTTCATACTCTTTGGCAAGTTGCTCCCCCTCGACCTTGGTTTCTCCATACACAGTGGTCGGATTGAGGTCTGTGAGTTGTGGAGCATGTTTTGGTGCATCGGGTCCGAAAACGGCGATGGATGAAGGCGTAAAGACACGCATCGAACACTGTCGAGCTGCTTCAAAGACCGAGACTGTCCCCCCAACATTGACCTTTCGACACAATGCTGGATTCTTCTCACCCGTTGCAGAAAGCAAGGCTGCCAAGTGATACACGGTACCAACGCCTTCCTCTTTGCATACCTTGACGATCAAATCAGTATCGAGAACATCGAGTTGAATGTATGGGCCTTGACTCCCGTCAACCTGATCGACGGGTCGAAGGTCGGAAGCGATGACGGATGAAGCGCCGTGATGCTTTCGCAAAGCTTCAACAAGCTCGGTACCAATCTGGCCCAATGCTCCAGTGACCAGAATTTTGTCACCGGAAAGCCCCGACATAAACCGTGCTAATTCTGACGATACTTGAAATTAGAGATGAAGCATAGTCAATTCTCATGGCCAATATTGATATGGTATGCGCGACCGCTAGAAATCCCGTTGATAGGCTTGAGGTACGTAATTGTCAGCGGGGGCGTGCTCAGTGGACTGGGCAAAGGTGTTACAGCAAGTAGCATCGGCGTTCTTCTGAAGAGTGCTGGGCTACGCGTCACCTCCATCAAAATCGACCCATATCTCAACAGTGATGCTGGAACGATGAGTCCATTCGAACATGGCGAAGTCTTCGTTCTCGATGATGGTGGCGAAGTCGATCTCGACCTCGGAAATTATGAACGATTCCTCGACTTGAATCTCGCTCGGGACAACAATCTTACAACTGGAAAAATATACTCCAAGGTCCTTGAAGCAGAACGACGTGGCGACTATCTTGGCAAGACTGTCCAAGTTATTCCGCACATCACCGATGCAGTTCAAGATTGGATCATCGATGTTGCAAAACGTCCAGCCGATGGAAGTGATGAAACACCCGATGTCTGCATCATCGAACTTGGTGGAACCGTCGGTGACATCGAAAGCGCACCGTATCTGGAAGCCTTACGTCAGTTCCAATTCCGTGTCGGTCGAGAGAATGTCACATTCGTTCACGTCTCGCTTGTCCCCGTTATGGGACCAGTTGGTGAACAAAAGACAAAACCGACCCAACACACGGTGAAAGAACTCATGGGACTTGGTATCACGCCAGATGTACTGGTCTGTCGTTCAAGCCAACCTCTGAACGATGAAACTCGACAGAAACTCTCTGCATTCTGCCATGTTCATCCAAATGCTGTCTTTTCGACCCACGATGTTCCCAACATCTACCATGTTCCGTTGATGCTTGAAAAACAAGGTTTCTGCAACATCCTCAACATTGATTGTGACAAAACGGGACTTCTTGCAGACTGGAGAGCCATGGCGCACCGTCTCGATGAATTGACGCAGGAAGTAAACATTGCAATGGTTGGCAAGTATACAGACCTGTCCGATGCGTATCTCTCCGTTATCAAATCCTTGCAACATGCAGCGTTAGCTGTTGAGCGAAAATTGAACATTGATTGGATTGAAGCAAGCGACTTGGAAGGCGATAACAACTCCGATGCTTGGAATCTTCTTCGCAATGCAAACGGTGTCTTGGTGCCCGGCGGCTTTGGCGATCGTGGAATTGAAGGGAAGATTCTTGCCGCACAATACGCTCGAGAAAACAACGTTCCTTACCTCGGAATTTGTCTCGGTTTACAGGTTGCAACGATTGAATTCTGTCGAAACGTCTTGGGTATCAAGGATGCTACATCAACCGAATTCGATGCTGATGCTGCCAACCCTGCAGTCATCTTCATGCCTGAGATTTCAAAGACGCATCTTGGAGGAACAATGCGTCTTGGTTCACGACCAACCATCTTCCAAGTCGATGATTGTGTCACAAAGCGACTCTATGGTGGAAGCGATTCCGTCGACGAACGACATCGACATCGTTACGAAATCAATCCAGATCTCGTTGAACAAATCGAAGCAGCAGGTCTGAAATTTGTTGGAAAGGATGAGAGTGGACAGCGTTGTGAAATCTTTGAACTCGATGGACATCCGTACTATGTTGGCGTCCAGTACCATCCTGAATTCAAATCACGACCAGGACGACCGAGTCCTCCGTTCCTCGGACTTCTTCTCGCATCAACAGGTCAGCCACTACCTTAGGCTTCAAGGACACGAATGACACGGGTCGTTCGATACCCTTGGAGTAATTTCACGAACTTTCGTTGTTGAAATTCCTCATCAAGTGATACATCACCTGTATCGATTCGGACACTTGAAAGTCCAAGCAATTTCGATGGTGTTGCAACACCAAGAATCGAATCTAAACCGATGGCACGCAAGACATCTGGCGAGAGTTGAAGATTGCCTCGACCGATGAGGAAACCTTGTCCGCCCATCGGTGAAAGAAGAAGAAGTCGTGGCCCGTCATACTTCACAAGATGTTGAAGTAAAGTAGCCTCATTCAAATCAGCATAGATTTTCCCTTTGTGCTGAATGTCAATTCCAAGGAGTGTCAATTCAACATCAAGGTGTTCACCCATACGTCGAAGTGTACCACCACTTCCCCAGATGACCATCAATTCAGGGTCATCTTCGATGAGGTTCCCGATATGGTTTGCAAGCCCTTCAATGGTTTCAGCTTCACTTGCTCGCTCAACTTGTTCCTTAGCTCCTTGCATGAATCGAGGACTTGATGGCGTCCAGGCTTCTCCATACATACGCACCTTCCATTCACCTCGCTGATAAATCTCTTCGTCCAAATCCATCACTTCAGTAATGGCGACCATCAAATCGCCTTGAAGGAATGAAAGGAGTACTTCCGCTGCAGCATTTGGTGTCGTAGCAAAACAGCCTGAATGCATTTTCACCCCAGCAGGAACGCCGATCAGTGGCGATTCATGACCATTGAGTGCATTGACGATATCGCGAGTTGTTCCATCTCCACCTGCATAGAGAATGGCATCAACGTTTGCAGAAATTAAGTCCAAAACAAGTGCTGCTGTATCGTCCGCAGTCGATTCAGATGGCGATGGCTGGCGTTGCTCATAATCAACACCATCCATCCAATCGCCGCCCATTCGACCTGTCCATGCTACGAAGGTTGGGGTTACACCCATGCGATTCAAACTCGATTGTTGAAGTTCTAAGAATTTGGTAATGCATTGTTGCATCCTTGGACCTGAACGATCGACTGCACCAGCTTCTCGTGCTTCTTTTGCTCGACCGTCGCTTCCTTTGAAGCCAAGACGGCCTCCCAGACCAGCATCTGGATTGACGACGATACCGATGCGCATGGGCCTGCTAAAGCCTATTCATTTTCAATGGTTGCTTCCTTCTCTATCCATTCGATATCGGTCACTTTCAACGATGGTTGAATCGTGTAGTTGACTCGTACTGCATAATGGGTTATGATCCAAGCGAGAAGGATGCCTGCTGCAATATCGATTAGCCAATGAATGGCGAGATACACGGTGCTGAGTGTCACCAAACTCGCAAAAATGGCTGAAAGATTACCCGCTCGCTTGTGTCCAGTCTTCCAAAAGAGAAACGGTAGCGCCCATGCAAATGCATTGTGAAGCGATGGGAAACAGTTGTTGATCGAAGCGATGGCATGGATGTATCCAGATGTGTCATCGCAATTCGTGTACAAAATACCGCTCGCTTCATTCCAACCATACAGATCACAATGCAAACTACTCGTCACCCAAACCTCGTTGACTGGAACAAAGAGGTAGAACGGTAAGGCTGCAAGATAAACACCGCACCAGGTGAATGTGAACTTCTTCACCATCTCCGTATTTCCACTTAAGGAAAATCCGAAGATACAACCCACGTGTAAGAGCGCATACAAACCAACGTAGACCGTGACCATGGCCGTGTCCATCCATCCTGTCCGCATTGCTGCCTGGATGTCTGGAACGATGTTGCCTTCAATCGAATAGACGATTGGTGTCAAATCATAACCTAACCATTCGTTAAACGGAACGTCGAAGACATTCTCGATTCGCATCAAGAGCATCACTAATCCAGTGATGATCAAATAGGGAGCATGTCGATGCAGGTTGTGAAGATACGCGCGAATACGAGGATAATCCTTCACCAAACGATCCAATGGATGAAACAGCATCTCGAAGAAAATAGGCGTCGTCAACATGATCGTGTATGCCTTCGTAACAGGGTCTCGCCAACCCATCAATCGTAACGTTCGGCTGAAATCACCCTGGGTCATCGCACCGATGAACAAGATGACCAACATGCCGATGAGAAAGAAGACGCCATTGTACGAAACAGGAGGCAGTTCAGCCTCCAAGGGCTGAGATGCGTCAGAATATCGGACAGACGTACCTTCTTCCATTCTGATTGATGCTTGCATAAGATGGCTATATGCTTCATGGTCAAATCAACGATGCATCGCCCTGTTTACCGATGATTTCAAGTTCATGACAGATATGGAAAACTATGGTGAAAAAGTCCGTCCCTGACGAAATTGTTCTCGATGACATCATGAAAGAGAGCATGAAAGAAATGGGAAAGGGTGAGATTGAGCAGGAATCGATCGAGCAAAAGACACCCGATGAAACTCCAAAGGAAGAAGTTATGAAGCCTCAATTTGGGTTCAAACTTGGTGAAGTGAAAACACCTGAGTCCTTTGTCGTGGATTCTCAAAAAGAAAAGCCGAAAACAGAGAAAAAGGAACAAGTCATTCTCGACAAACCGTCGCAGAGTTTGGATGATGACATCATCGTTGAGTGGTGATTTCAAGCGTCGATTTGATGAAGAGGACCGTCGAGGCGTAGTCAAGAGGCGCTCCCCATGTCGATGGTCAACGTTACCCTTCCTGATGGAACAGTCAACGAATACGCTGCTGGCGTAACCGCTGGCGAAGTTGTCACCGATGCGCTTGGAAAGAAGCATGGTTGCCTTGCAGCACGCATCAATGATATTGAGCGAGACCTCTCGACGGCGCTAACCGATGATTGCCATATCGAAGGCATCCTTGCAGAGAGTGATGAAGGAATTCACATTCTACGTCACAGTGCTGCGCACCTGTTGGCACAAGCGGTCATGGAACTCTATCCTGATGCAAAGCCAACCATCGGCCCTGCCATCGATCGTGGATTCTACTACGATTTTGCCATGGAACCGATTGGTGAAGGCGACTTGAAACCTATTGAGAAGAAAATGCATGAAATCGCACGACGCAATCTCAAGGTTGAGCGTGTTGAATTGGATGATCAGGAACTTCGTGACCACTTCACATCCAACCCATACAAGATTGAAATCATCGATGATAAGTTGGAAGATGGTGATGGATCAACGATTTACAAGCAAGGTGAATGGTACGATCTCTGCCTTGGACCGCACGTTCCAAGTACGGCGAAATTGATGTTTAGCCGACTTACTTCAGTCTCCTCTGCTTACTGGCGAGGCGACCAATCTCGAGAGCAGTTGGTACGAATTTACGGCATTGTTGAGCCAACAAAGGAGGCGCTCAAGGCTACACTGCATCGAATGGAACAAGCGAAATTACGCGACCATCGTAAACTTGGCAAGGATTTGCAATTGTTCCATGTGGATGAAGAAGTCGGTCAAGGACTGATTCTTTGGACGCCTCGTGGAGCCATTGTTCGCCAACAATTGCAAGATTTCATTTCGCATCATCTTCGCCGACAAGGCTACGATCAAGTCTTCACGCCACATATTGGAAAACTGGATTTGTATCGAACCTCTGGCCATTTCCCGTATTATCAAGACAGTCAGTATCCGCCATTGGTCGAGCGAGATTTGATGAAGAAACTTGCAGATGAAGGCTGCTCGTGTTCCGAGTTATCCAATATGATGAGTACGGGCGACATCGATGGTTACATGCTCAAGCCAATGAATTGTCCACATCACGTCAAAATCTATGCTTCGCAAGCACGTTCCTATCGAGACCTTCCCCTACGCCTTGCTGAATTTGGAACCGTCTATCGATGGGAGCAGTCTGGTGAAATTTCTGGTATGACTCGCGTACGTGGTTTCACCCAAGATGATGCCCACCTCTTCGTTACTGAAGATCAAATTGCTGACGAAGTCATGGGTTGTATTGAATTGGTTCAGACCATCTTCGATGTGCTTGGAATGCATGATTATCGAGTTCGAGTTGGATTGCGTGATCCAAACAGCGACAAGTACGTTGGTGAATCCGAACGTTGGGATCAAGCCGAAGAAGCATGTCGTTCAGCAGCTGCGAAACTCGGTGTCAATTGGTCCGAAGAAGAGGGTGAGGCTGCGTTTTATGGCCCGAAAATCGATTTCGTCGTCAAGGATGTTATCGGTCGAGAATGGCAACTGGGAACCGTTCAAGTGGATTACAATCTTCCTGAACGATTTGATTTGTGGTACAAGGGAAGCGATGGAGAAAACCACCGTCCTGTCATGATCCATCGAGCACCATTTGGTTCAATGGAACGATTCTGTGGCGTCCTTATCGAACATTTTGCTGGTAAGTTCCCAACTTGGTTATCGCCAACACAAGTCCACATTCTAACGATTTCTGAGAAGCATAAGCAATATGCTGCTGACGTTGCTCAACAATTGAAAAACCACGGTGTTCGCGTCAAGGTCGATGATGGTGACGATACCATTGGAAAGAAGATTCGAACCCATCGAAAGATGCGCCCAGCCTACATGATGATTCTTGGTGATGGTGAGATGAACAACAATTGTGTTTCACTACGTTCACGAACTGGAGCACAGATTTCGGACCTTCCTGTCGAAGAATTCATCACAAGCCTCATGGATGAAATTGAGAACAAAACTGCTGAGCCCAGCTTGGTCCCTGAACCTAGCGAAAACTGAGTTCCGTGTCACTTTGATTCGCATTCCATAAAAGCAAACATGGTTTGGGAAAAGCATGACTGGCCCGGTGATTGTTGAGGGTTTTGCCTCCATCGCCGTTTTGCCATTGATTTTAGCAGGCATTATTGCCCTCTTGTTCTGGCGAACCGTTGTTCCTCGTCAATTACGTGGATTGCAGGTTGCTTTTGAAACAGGACCGAAGCGATATGAAGTTCACACGGTGACTGAATCGTTTACTGAAGCACGTGATCTTCTGCGAAGTCGAGGTATGCGATTTGGTGTTGCAACCTATTTGTTCGCTCTGACTGGTGCTCTGTTGTTGTTCTTTGAATACATCATCTATGCCCAAGGATGGAGTGATGGGTTCCATGCGCCAAACATCGCCCTTGCATTGATTCTAATCATCCTTCCAGCCATCATTTCCTCGGGATCATCACTGGGCGCACAAATCATCAAACCGATTGGACATGGTAAAGCCAAGTTGCAAGAGTCGAGTCGTGCTCGAAATACAGGATACATCGCACTCACCATCTTTTGGTTCATCGGTGTTGGTCTGTTTTACTCTCTCCTAAGTTCATGGGGCGTTTCCTTTACGCATCAATTGAGTGCTTCACTTCTTCTAGCGTTCTCGCCCTCGATTGTTGCCTACGGTCGTGTCATGGGTACATCTTGGCAAGCACTGCGACAATCATCGGCTCAAATTGCTCGAGGTAATGCATCACCGTTTCACAATCATGCACCCAATGCCCGACAACAAGTGATTGCTCGGATTGTTCATCTGAACACCTTGGCCATGCCTGTTGTAGCCATCAACACCTTACTGTCCCTCATTGCGATCATCGTTTCACCTGAGTTGTTTACCCATTCCGACCGCGTCATTGAACTTCCAGAATATCGTGAACAAGCGACGATTATGGAAGAAGGTGGAATTCTTGGTTTCTTCCTTATCGAGTTGTTTTCCAACATACCTGACCCTGGTTTGCGTGTTCCTTTGGTTACATCGATTCTGTTGTTTTTGTTGCTCAACGTTGCCTTGGTTGGTTTCCTCTTCGTTTACGAAGTTGCAAGGATTCTCTTCCTCGATGTTCAAGATGTATCTGGTCGAGGTGGAATTCGTTTAGCAGATAGTCGATTGCTTCGAGCTGAGCGTTCGCAACAAGCAAAAGTACTCAACTTCTGTTTCACTGGATTTGCTGGCCAATCAATGCTTCTTCTCGCTTTAGCAATGATCACGTTCTGGGATTCGAGTTTCCTTCCACAAGGAGGCGCCTGTGGCAATTGGGAGAATACATTGTGCATCTATGTCGAAAAGGATGCAATGGAGGAATTGACCTGGATGCTGGCTTCTGGTGGCCAGATTTGTTTCCTTTTCATATGGTTAACCTCGCTTCAGGTCGGTTCAAAACTGGATGACATTACCTTCGATGCGAGCATCAGTGAACAGCGTCAGATGTTGACACAGATGGAAGACATGATCTATCTCAAGCAACGTCCATTCACAGAACTCATCGCTCAGGACAAATGGACGCGAGCCATTGAACACTATGATGAAATTTTGAATCCAACTGAAGCATCGACACAAGGATTGGATTTACTTCGACAGACAGGTGCAAAAATGCAGTTGTTTGCAGGTTTGAATCGTTGGGAAGAAGCTGAAGAAAATGCTGTCTCTTTGCTTGCATTGCAAACCGGCCGAGATGCTCAAGTTGCGAGATTGATTCTTGCCGCTGCAAGTCTATGTCAACGAGATCTACCTGAGGCTGCGCCTCGTCTTGCCTTGTTGAACAAGAGCGATATTGAGGCAGCACGTTTGCAATGGTTTGCCGCTGTAATCGATGCAAAGCGAAGTGTTCCCAGTGCATCACAACCTGTTCTCGGTATCGACCCATTGATGCGTCGAAACATCGATTTGCTCAAGCGTACGTCTGAAGGAGAACCTCGAGCGAATACCACGTATCGAAACAAGCCTGCAGACCGCCTTATGTTGCTGGGCGATTGTGCACGTATGCGCTTAAGTGGACGCAGTGAAGAGGCCTTATCGATACTTGAATCCTTCATGAAGAAGCATGAGGAGCATGCCGAACTACCAACAACAACATGGTCACAAGGCCGAGTGGTTGCAGCATTGTTGCATCTTGATGCAAATCGACCAAACACTGCGGTTCGAATCGCTCGTGAACTTCGGAGAAGTGAACCACGCCATCCACATGTTCGCTCATTGATCCGTATTCTCAACGAATTGGGGCTCCTCGATGCGATGGCAACCGAACCAACAAAGATGACCATGTTGATCGATTCAGCAGGCGACTGGATGCGGGAATGGCCAATTCTTCATACGGTCCACATCTCACCACGATTGGGTTCAACACAAGCACGGAAACATGCAGGTCGAGCCAATGCTTGGATTGTTCACTCGAAGGAGCAATCCGTTTCCAAGTATTGGATGAAATCGAATCTGTGGAAGAAGATTCCATACAATGGGGAACAACAACCTCCACATGGACTCTATTTGCATCTCTATGGTGTGATTACGACGATTGCTGGTATGCCTGTTGACCTTGGATTACCAAGTGGTATCAATTACAACGATTTGATGTTACGAGACCTTGTATGATTAGACTCGCCTTCGCAATCGTTCCATCGAAGCATCTGCTTGTCCAAGTTGTTCGAGAGCTGCCTCAACTTGTCCGCCATTCAAGCGCTCTTCTGCAAGTGAAATTGCAGCCTCGGTTTGCTTCATATCCTCATCGGTAACAGCAATACTGGAAGCAGTGCATTGATTTCTCAAGATCTTCCATTCTTGGCGAACGAAGTCCAACAAGGCTTGTGCTTCACCTTGTTCATTTCCAAGGGCGTCAAGGTCAATGGTAAGTCGTTCAAGCAAGGTTGCAGCATGACTCCATTGACGTTCATCTGCTGCTTTTTGGACCTGCTTGAATCGATCCATCCATGCATCTGAATCATCAAATGCATCGAATCGTTCAGTGATTTTCTTCCGTTGACGGAGGGCTCGACGTACGCTTTCCATCGCCTCGCGTTCGATTTGAATCACGCGAATGACCCCTTCTGCGAGACCGATGGATTGGCCCGTATCGCCTGCATCAAGCGCAGTTTCTGCTTGTTCCAATCGATGCTCAAGTTCGGATGTATCAAATCCATCCGCAGCTTTGAGCGCTTTCGCAGCATCGTTGAGAACTTCGACTGCACGTTCTTTCGCATCACCATCTGCTTGAAGTTGAATAGGAATCACGCAAGCCAATTCGAACGCCTTCTTCGGCGCTTCACGATCGAGTTGTTTCTTGGCATCGCGAATTATTTGTCGAAGAGTGTCAATGGTTGCTCCCGATTGACCCGTAAGTAATTCTTCAGCTTCTCGAATCGAAGTTTCTGCTTGTTCCCACCAGGTGACGATCTCTTGGGCTCGACGTTTTGCTTGACGAAACAATCCTTCTGCTTCACGTAGCGAGCCAAGCGTCATCTCTCGCTCACCCATCTCGTAGGACTTTCGAGGGCGCTTTGCCAGCGGAGCCAGCTCTTCTGCATGTTGAATGACAAGGAGGGCCTCACTTCGTACAACATCGACATCTGTTGCAAGCGAAAGTGAGCGTTCGATGTCTTCCACTGCCTCTTTGAGAAGACGCATTCCAAAAGAGGGGTCGATGTGGCCCTCTTCCTTCGCAGTCATGACAAGGCTACTTGCTTGATCGACTGCTGCACCTTGTGAACGAAGAACCAACAGACGGTTTTCAATCGAATCGAGTTCCTTACGGAACGCTTTGCGTTCCTCACGCATATCATCACCAGCGAACCA
>CEUV01152230.1_pt1 | contig 38135 bp, 42 predicted proteins | sample 356401 | NCBI WGS metagenome assembly CEUV01 (sample SAMEA2622710, study PRJEB7988) | marine metagenome | isolation source: saline water (ENVO:00002010), including
GCCATGTCAAGGCAACGTCATAACCCCTAGACCACGAGCCCTAGGTAATCTTCCCACCATAGACGCGTATTTATTCACATCGGTAGGCCGAGTGTGTACTAGGAAATGATCTTGGAAATTTTACCGGTGCACCCAGTTTGTGAACAAAATCCTGCCAATCGTGTTCTCCCGTTGGACATCTTGATCTTTTGCCCATTCTTGATCGGTCCGTACGTCTTGCATTTGAGACAGAAGCCTTCAACTGAAGTCATATCCATGACCCAGTAGAGAAGATGTATGAACCCTTTGGCCAAGAATAACCAAAAATCACCCTTTGACCCCCTACTTTATGCATGGAAATCGATAATAATTGATAGAATATATGACATAATTTTTGGAAACAAGGATGCTGCAAGCCACATAAGAGGATTTTGAATCCCAGATAATATATCCATACCCAAGTCAATGTCGTATAACTACCATTATGCGACGCATGGTGTCATTGTTTTTCATCGAATTTGAATTGATTAAGAAATTGTACTTCGTCAACTTCGAATATTCCAACAAGAGGAGGACCACTCATGAACGATTCGAGCGGGCCATGTTCGGGATCGAGCTTCTCACTAACGATTTTTGTTATCTTCTTCATGTGTTTCCTCGAACCATACAAAGTCTGTACAAGGAAGAGGGGTTGGCCATCAACGGATTTAGCGGCCCACGCCAACAAGCAACCATCTTGCCTGCGTTTCATTTCCTGATGAGCATTTAGGATTCTCAAAAATCTAGCATCGACTTTTTTGTGCGACGAACAAACAACTGTTTCTAACCAAGCCATGATATACACCTAATACATATTCAAAAACTGATTGATATTTTATCCACTGTGCTAAGTTTTGTTTAATATTCAATATACTCGCCTTCGAGGCAAGTTGAGTGCACAGGTGAACTGGACGGAGTCATACACCAGCTTTCCCAGTGACGACTCTTGAGAATGTTGAAGTTAGCAATGGCTCCTTCCTTGATGACACCATGTTCTATTCCGTCGGATCGGGGAGTAGAGCGAGCAGCTTGTCGAGTTACACAGTACAATGCATCGTAAGGAGACATACCATTTCGTTGAACTGCCAAGGACCCGATGAATGGAATGCTGTTGGTATAGCAGTTGGGATTGAAATCTGTAGCCATAGAGAAAGGAATGGCCATATCTTGAACTGCAATGAAGTCAGGCCATTGATCGCCGTTGAAGTAAGGGGTTCCAGGTAGAAATCCTGTGATAACGCCTGCTTCTTTCATTGCAATTCGCGCTTCCATTGGAGTGTGATGAGCATGATCTGCAGTCATTACATTCAATTCAGCAGCAAGTTCTCCACCTCCACCATCAGTGAATTCGTCGATGTGCATGCGCAAATTGAGACCGCCTCGACGGGAGGCCCGAAGTATGTCTTCAGACTGTTCGATTGAAAACCATCCAGGCTCGCAAAATACATCTGCGGATTCTGCCAACTTAGAATCCAAAACCGCAGGTAATTGCTCGGACAGAATTTCCTCTGTGTAAGATGCGTAGGTTTGATTCGGCGTAACAGCATGAGCACCCATCCACGTTGAGTGGATGGATGGTAAATTCGTTTCGGATTTGAGACGATTAACAATGCTCAGAAGACGCAATTCATGTTCAGTTGACAATCCATATCCAGATTTGGCTTCAACGAATGTTGTGCCATTACGCAGTGCTTCCGATAAACGTGTTCTACCAATGTCCAATAATGCCCCATCAGTGCTTCCGCGTGTCGAGGATACAGTTTGCATAATGCCTCCTCCCATGCCAGCAATATCTGCGTAGGAGTGTCCCTGCATACGCAAGTTGTGTTCGTTAAATCGATCGCCTGACCATAACAAGTGATTGTGGGCATCGATAAAACCAGGAACGATCGCTCTGCCACCAACATCGACAAAATTTGCATCTGATGATTCAAATTCCTCTATTGAATCACCTATAAATTCTATCTTGTTGTTTTTTACAACAATAGATTTTCCAAAAGTTATTGGTGACTTATCATCCATGGTTTGCAACGAACCAATGTTGTGAAAGATGGTTCGCATGGTTGGGGGAACAGGTGAGAGTTGAAGAACAATCGCATGTAGGGTGGTCCATGGACGAGTGTAAATGGACCATAGGAATCGAATCCACCGCACATACATTCTCATTCGGGCTCGTAGACCCGAACGGCATTCCCTACCCCTCTGTTGGAGACACTATCAAGCCCCTTGAGGGTGGTATCCATCCTCGAGAGGCGGCAGATCATCATCGAGATTATGCTGCAGATTTGTTTACTCGAGTTTTAGAATCACAAAATTTGACATCAGATGATATTGGAGCCATCGCCTATTCTCAAGGCCCCGGATTGGGACCGTGTCTACGCATTGGTGCATCCGTTGCTCGTACACTTTCAAGCAAGTTGGAAATTCCACTCATCGGCGTCAATCATTGTGTAGCACACATCGAAATTGGACGACAACAATGCGATTGCGATGACCCCGTCCTTTTGTATGTCAGTGGTGGTAACACACAAGTCATCGCAAAATTGCAAGGTAAATACCGCGTTCTGGGAGAAACACTTGATATTGGCATAGGAAATATGTTGGACAAGTTTGCTCGTCAACAAGGAATTCCTTTCCCAGGTGGACCGGTTATTGAGAAGTTAGCGAAAGAATACATCGATGAACATCCTGATGCGTCACTCGATGGACTCGAATTGCCGTATCCTGTTCGCGGCATGGATCTTGCATTTTCTGGAATCTTGACCGCTGCTCAGCGGCTCATTGAGAAAGGACATCCACTTGGCGCAGTTTGTTGGTCTCTCCAAGAACACGCCTTTGCAGCATGCATTGAAGTTGCAGAACGAGCACTCGCTCACAGTGGTAAAAAAGAAGTTTTACTTGGCGGAGGTGTGGCATGCAACAACAGATTGAGAGAGATGTCTACTCTCATGGCCCACGAACGTGATTCAACCTCTCATGCGCCGCCGAGAATGTATTGCATCGACAATGGTACGATGATAGGTCTCCTTGGTTACATCGAATTGAAGACAGGTCGAAAGACTCCATTTGAAGCGAGTGGGATCGATCAATACATGCGAACGGATGACACGATTGTCAACTGGAGTTAGGCGTAGTTAGCGGATTGTTTTTAACGAGTCGACCGAGAGAATTGATTATTGGGGGATTTATAATTCGAGACCGACGCAGAAAACCGGATGAGCCATTCAATCCATTTGCTGCAAATGCGAATCAAGTTCGCCAAAAGAAAAGGAACGAACGTAGTCAATCCAACTCGCCAGGTCCATCAAGCCAACATCGCGTGGATCCTCGGCAAACCGTTGATGCGAACGACTTCCGAAAAAAACAGGAGGAAGCTCGAAAGAGACTCGGTGCACAACCAGCACCAACCGCTCCTACTGCACAAAAACCGGCCGTTCAGGCAAGTGCACTGAATGCTAAAACTGATACACAGACCGTTCAACAAGTATCCCGTGCCGATCGGTTAGCAGAGCTCCGGAAACAATCCCAAGAGTCTGTAAAAAAGACAGAATCCATTCTTGAACCAGAAACTCCTACTCCTGAACCAGAACTTCGGACATCAGTCGATATCGCTGTTGAAACCGAAGAAGAGTCGTCAATAGAGATTGAAACACCAGAGATCGTTGCTGAGACTCGTTTGGAAGAGACGATTCATGCAAAGAACGTGTTCAAACAAATTGTTACCAAAACGCCAAAAAAACGGGAACATCGACGTCGTCGAAAATCCAAACACGACGACACAGGCGGTGGACGACAGCCAAAGGTCAAGAAACTTAACCGTCAGAGATACAACGATTACAAATACGCAGCACGTGATATCCTCGAAGATGATCGAGTTGCTGATGAACATCGGTCCAACCTCTTGGGCCAGATTTGGGCCAAAGGAGAACGTATTGGAATTGAAGCATCTCTTGAATTCATTTCTGAAAAAGAAGAACAACTCATCATTGACGAACAGATTGCCCAACGATTAAGGGACCTCGTCAAGGCATTAACAACAAGGAGATGAAAACATGACGACCATTGACAAAGACGTCGTAGCAAGAGTCCACTACACAGGGACACTTCCTGAAAGTGGAGAAGTATTCGATAGCAGTGAAGGACGAGACCCTCTTACGTTTCTCGTTGGCCACAAACAAATGATTCCTGGTTTCGAGGAAGAACTCATGGGCGCTACAAAAGGAGAACGTCGAACCTTCACACTGGAACCAGAACGTGCCTACGGTGAGAAAATTCCAGAAGCAATCCAACAAATTCCAATTGGGATGTTTGGAGACATAGTGCCTGAGCCAGGGATGACACTCATGTCCGATGTAGGTCCCTTTAATGTCGCATCGGTTGATGGAGAATTAGTAACGGTTGATTTCAACCACAAACTCGCAGGTAAAACACTGCAATTCAGCGTCGAAGTTGTCGAAGTACGTGCAGCAACTGCAGAAGAAATCGATCACGGGCACGCCCACGGCCCGGGCGGCGTTGAACACTGAAATGCGAGGCTTGATGAAGCGTCTCAGCATGGACAGATTATGGTCGAGTTCAGAAAGTCGAATTGGGAAACCCTTGGTGGGCTTCCAATACCAGCGTATTATGCGCCGAGTGACAATGTAGAGCGCCCAGGCCATCCCCCATACACACGTGGAATTCATGAAAACATGTATCGTTCGCGCCTGTGGACTATGCGACAATATGCTGGGTTTTCTTCTGCGAAAGAGACCAACGAGCGCTTCCGATTGCTTTTGGAACGTGGGCAAAAAGGGCTGTCAGTAGCCTTCGATTTACCAACGCAACTAGGAATCGATGCAGATGATCCACTCAGTGAAGGAGAAGTTGGTAAGGTCGGTGTGTCCATCTCATGCTTGCAAGATATGAGGGATCTTTTCGCTGAGATACCGCTTGACAAAGTTTCAACATCGATGACCATCAATGCCCCGGCTATGATTTTACTTGCGATGTATTGTGTGGTTGCAGAAGAACAAGGCGTTTCAAGTGATCTGATCTCGGGCACCATTCAAAACGATATACTCAAGGAGTACATTGCTCGAGGCACCTATGTCTTTCCACCTGAACATTCGATGCGTTTAATCACAGATATCTTTGAACACTGTTCGCTGCATATTCCTAAGTGGAATACAATCTCAATTTCAGGCTATCATATTCGCGAAGCAGGATCCACTGCTGTTCAAGAACTTGCGTTTACCTTATCCAATGCTTTGGCCTACGTTGAATCGGCATGCGCGAAAGGTCTCGACGTTGATACATTTGCACCACGCCTATCTTTTTTCTTCAATTGTCACAATGATTTTTTGGAAGAGGTGTCAAAATTCCGAGCAGCCCGTCGTCTCTGGCACGATTTAATGGTTGAACGATACGCACCCGTGCATAAACGATCGACTCAACTTCGATTCCATACACAGGTTGCTGGTGTTTCATTAACCGCTCAGCAACCATACAACAACATCAGCAGAGTGACGATTCAGGCATTAGCTGCTGTTTGTGGAGGAACACAAAGTCTTCACACGAATAGTTTCGATGAGGCGTTAGGTCTGCCTACTGAGGATAGTGCAACTATTGCTCTTCGTACACAGCAGATTATTGCAGAAGAGTCAGGTGTGGCTGATGTCGTCGACCCATTTGCGGGTTCGTATCATATTGAAGCATTAACAAACGAAATTTACGACAAGTCTAGGAAAGAAATTGAGAAGATTGAATCGATGGGTGGTGCACTTCGAGCTATTGAACAAGGGTATCAACAGCAAGAAATCCATTCAACCGCCTATAGATACTTCAATGAAATTGAGCGCGGAACACGACGAATTGTTGGCGTAAACCATGGTACGATGGAAGAAAAAGTGGACATTAAACCAATGAAATTGAATCCAGAGGTTGCTGAGTACCAAAAGGTGCGTTTGGACGAACTTAGAAAGAATAGAGATGAATCTAAAACCCGACAGATTTTAGCTTCAATCACACATGCATCCAGGACGAGTGAAAATTTGTTTCCGATGGTACTCGAAGCAGTCCGAGCTGATGCTACACTTGGGGAGATAATGCAAGCTATGAAGGACGTCTTTGGAACGTATTCTGCACCAAGTGGATTTTAGGTGATACAATGAAACAGAAAATCACAATCGACCATATTGGAATTGCAGCAAGGAACCTCGATGAAGGGAGTAAATTTTGGAGATTACTTGGACTCATGGAGCACGGAGAAGACGAACTGGTAGAAGATCAAGGAGTAGTCACACGTTTTTTCCCTCTCGATTCACAAGGCAATGAAGCAACCAACATCGAAATTCTGGAAGCCACAGGACCAGACACACCAATTGGTCGATTTCTTACAAAAAGAGGCCCCGGCATCCAACAACTATGTCTGGCTGTAGATCATTTGGAAGCAATGATCGAGCACCTAATAGCAAATGGCATTGTTATGATCGATGAAACGCCTCGTGTTGGGGCACACAACTCCACGATTGCGTTTGTTCACCCAAAAAGTACAGGCGGAATTTTGGTTGAACTGAAACAGCGTTGAGAGCATGCAATAACAGAATGCTCATAATCGTCCTCGGATTAAGCCAATCGATGAGAACCTGTGTTGACCAAATCATGTCGCTACCGCACATTGCAGGACCACGTATTCGCAAGGAATCAGAATATCTCTCGCAACAATTGGAAACATTGCGACTCAACGGCACGATCAGCAATGAGGCCTTCCTTGATGCAGGTGCAATACAGGGAGCATTTGAGTTGCTTGGTACATTGGTCGAAATGGGTGTGTCGCAAAAGGAAATCATTCAAGAATTACGGAACACGCTCGATCGTGCAAAGCGACTTGAGGAAAAACATCCCGGACTCGATTTCGCAGTAGAGAGCGGCCGTGCATCTTGAGTGTGTTCCAGATGGAACCGTTGTTGAAGCTCACCAACGTCAAAAAGTCATTTGGCGATATTCATGCAATTGAGCAAGTGAATCTCGACATTCACAAGCATTCCGTCATCGGACTTGTAGGCGGAAATGGTGCAGGAAAAACAACACTCCTGCGACTCATGTCAGGCGTATATCGGCCGACATCAGGCTCGGTAGAACTCGAAAACAATCGTCCAGTATCAGAAATGCGTTCTGTATTAGGCGTCGTACCAGAGTCGACGGGTTTGTACTCGAAATTGACGGCTTGGGAGAACATTCGATATCACAGCAGGCTTCATGGAATCGATGATCAGTTAGCCTGGGACCGTACCTATCGATTTGCGAAACTCCTCGATATACACCAATCGCTTCATCGTTACACGGAAGGATTCTCTCGTGGCATGAAGCAGAAAACAGCTCTTTTGCGCGCCCTTGCCCATGGCCCACAAATCCTACTCCTCGATGAACCAACAGGTGGACTCGATGTTACATCTGCACGAACAGTTCGCCACCTTGTACGGAAATTGAAAGACGAAGGTGGAACCGTCATCTATTCGACACATCATCTTGCTGAGGCCCAGCAAGTTTGTGATCGAATCATCATCGTCCATAATGGCACCATACAAGCTGATGGAACGCCGGATGAATTGCTCTCATTGACTGGTACTGAATCACTTGAAGAAGCATATGTGTCCCTGACGAGTGAAACAGCAAGACCCAGAATGGAAGAAAACGAACAACCCTCGAAAATGTCTAGAATTTGGCGGCGTCTGTTCACACCAAAACATCGATTGGAGGTGGACGACGATGAGTAGTCCTAAGCGAATTGTCATCGTTGCCAAAAAGGAAATCATCGAGTTTATTCGTGATTGGCGTACGATTGTAGCACTCGTCCTCATCCCACTCCTGCTTTTCCCAGTGTTGTTCATTGCGTTCCCTGTGGTTATGCAAAACGAAGCCGCAGAACTTGAACAAAAGACCGTTGATATACTGATTCAATCAAACGATGTTGAAGATTCGTTGGTGGATCTTATTGAAAATCAAACAGCACTCGTCACTGTTATGCCACTTGACGAAAATCTCACAACATTGTCCGATGCGAATAATGACACAGAAGAGTTGCGTAACCTCGAATACGATGCGATCTTACGGTTGGAATTACGAAATGACACCTGGTATTATGCGATATTGCATTTATCGACATCAGAACAATCCAATGAAGCGAGAGGTCGAATCTTGGATGTTCTCATCGATTGGGAAGACGATTTACGAACTCAGCGAATTGAATCTGCAGGCCTTGATGTCGAGTCTACACTCGATCCGTTGCAATGGGATGGTTCTATCTCCAATGCTGATGTTGCTACAAAAGGGGAACAAGCGGGCATGCTGCTTTCCTTGTTTATACCGTTCGTCTTGGCCATATGGACAGCAAGTGCTGCCGTACAACCTGCCATCGACATGACCGTTGGTGAACGAGAACGTGGTACGCTTGAATCCCTTCTAAGCCTACCACTCACAAGAACTGAACTTTTGCTTGGAAAGTGGCTTGCAGTTGTATCGATTACAGCCGTTGGCGTCACCTTGCAGATTGGTGGACTCTTGTTCGGTATCGCCTATCTCGCAAGTGACTTCATCGATGTACCATCACTTAGTTTCGCTGCGATCGTATTGCTCGCATTGGCAGTTGGATTCTATGGGACAATGATAGTAGCACTCTATTTGGCCTTAGCTATGCGATCGAAATCCGTGAAGGAAGCTGGTTCGGTTCTTACACCAATCACGTTAGCGATGATTATGCCGATCTTACTAACACAATTCATCAATTTAGATGACGTGGAAATGTTTTGGTTTGGAGTGCCTTTCGTCAATGTTCTGCTTGGTTTGCGAGAGTTGTTGTTGAATCGTATCATCATCGAGCACGTCATCGTTTGGGTTTTGGTATCTTCATTGATCTGTATCTTAACAGTTCGATATGCTGCTAAACAATTCCATCGTGAAGACATCATAACTACGAAGTCATAGTATTCTTCAAATATTACTAGGGTATGCTCAGAGTATGCCCAAGATAAGTTTGGACATGCCGAATGAATTGCTGACCGACATCAAACAGCACGTTGGAGACGACAAGAAATTCATCAGTGTTGCAGATGCCATTCGTTCGGCTTGTCGAAAATTACTGGACCAATTGGACAGCATTGACATGCGACATGGGCGTATAGGAGGAGACGCTGATGGTTACAAGAAATGAAGCACAAGATGCAGTATACACGCTACTCGAATACCTCGAGTCAGACCCGGATCGAGAAGGCCTGTTGGATACTCCAAAGCGTGTTATCGATTCTTGGGAAGAAATATTTGCTGGATACAAAACGAATGCTGCGGATTTGCTTCAAGCAACCTTCAACGCTGAAGGTTACGACGGTATTGTCCTGTTAAGCAATATTGAATTTCATTCAACATGCGAGCATCATCTTCAACCGTTCAGTGGAAAAGCGCACGTTGCTTACATTCCGGTTGATCGCATTGTTGGCATCTCGAAACTCGCTCGAATCATCGACCACCATGCACTTCGGTTACAAAATCAGGAACGAATTACAAACGATGTTGCAAACGATTTGGTTCAACACCTCAACCCACTGGGTGCGGCTGTTATCATTCAAGCGTCCCATGGTTGTATGCGGTGCCGTGGTGTGAAGAAGCAAAACGCGATAATGACCACGAGTGCTATGCGTGGCGTTTTCTTTGACAAACAAGAAGCACGAAACGAATTGATGCAACTCATAGAAAATTCGAGTTGATGCATCATGGAGTGTGAACGCGCTGGCGGCCACGTTGGAGATGACCCTACAGACCTTGCGAAAGAATATCCAATTGTCGAGATATTCCATTCTGTTCAAGGTGAAGGTTTTCATGCTGGCATCCCGCATGTCTTCGTGAGATTTGGCACGTGCAACCTACGTTGCTCTTGGTGCGATACGGATTTTGACACGTTTGAATCGATGAATGCAATTGATGTCTTGAATGAAATCATGCAATACGATTGTGACCGTGTAATCTTCACTGGAGGTGAGCCGATGTTGCATGATTTGTGGCCTCTCCATCGATTGTTGAAACGAAGAGGTTACAACCTTTCAATCGAAAGCAATGGAACTATTGAGATTCCTGAAGGACTCATCGATTGGGTATGTATCTCTCCGAAGGATCAAGTGTATCCAAACTCGGTTATTCGACAACGAAGTGGACAGGAATTGAAAGTCGTGTATTGTGGCCAAGGGATGGACATGTACGATGATCTGAAATCTGGATTTGATTATCACTTCATTCAACCATGTTACATCGATACTGCTACAGTTGAAGAGAATGGCGTACTGTTTCAAAATACTGAACAAATTGTCAAAGAGCATCGTGGCTGGAGACTGTCGTTGCAGACACACAAATGGATGGGAATTCTATGAAAACGGTGGTTATGGCACTAAGTGGAGGCATGGATTCTACATGTCTTCTGATGCATTATCTTGCTCAGGATTATCGAGCAATATGCATTTCATACCATTATGGCCAAAAGCATTCGATTGAAATTGAAAGAGCATCCTCTACTGTAACTCTGTGTCAAGAAAATGGTCTCGATGTTCAACATCAGATTGTAGATTTGTCACCAGCCATGTCTCTCTTTGATTCTGCGTTAACGTCCGGAGATCAAGATGTACCTTTAGGACACTACGAAGAAAACCAAATGAAACAGACTGTTGTTCCAAATCGGAATGCAATTTTTGCTTCTATTTTGTATGGTTTTGCCCTTTCTGAAGCGAAGAGAACCGAACAGAATGTCGTTCTTGCACTTGGCGTTCACAGTGGCGATCATGCGATTTACCCAGATTGCAGGCCAGAATTTTACCAAGCGCTTCAATCCGCTTTTGAAATAGGAAATTGGGACAGTGAAATGGTCGAATTTGACCTCCCCTATTTGCACGGGGACAAGACATCCATCCTCCAAGATGCATTGGAAACTACACCGCAGTTGGGATTCGATTTCGATACAGTTCTTCGCAATACGATTACATCGTACAACCCGGATGAACAGGGCCGAAGCTCAGGAAGAAGCGGGTCAGATGTGGAACGAATTCTTGCATTCCATGCAATTGATCGAATTGATCCAATTGAGTATCAACAACCATGGGATGTTGTATTGGAACACGCACTCCGAGTTGAAGCGGAGTACAAGGGAGAGATTGGACATGAATCTTGATGAGCGAATAGCTGCCTTGTCAGAAATCTCGTATTATGTGACGCAGCAAAATGGCACTGAGAGGCCATTTACTGGAGTGTTAAACAAAGAGTACCGTCCAGGCGACTACTATTGCATTGTTTGTGACACCAAATTATTCACAGATCAAATGAAATTTGACTCAGGATGCGGTTGGCCGGCTTTTCATACCGAGCATCATGATGCTGCTATATCCCGAATCATCGATACTTCACATGGTATGACTCGCGTTGAGGTACGATGTGGCACGTGCGACGCTCATCTAGGACATGTATTCAACGATGGGCCTCGCAAACATGGAGGAGAACGATATTGTATCAATAGCGCTGCTATGCGATTTGAGGTGAAACAATGACAACGAGAATTCGAAGATATGTCGAAACGGATACAGGTCATCGCGTACCAAATCACAAAAGCAAATGTAGGCATTTCCACGGACACCGCTATCGATTTGAGGCTGAAATCGAAGGTGATATTGTTGAAACTTCAGGTGTAAGCGAAGAAGGAATGCTGATGGATTTCAGTGACGTCAGCCGCATTCTAACTGTTCACATTCACGATGTCATTGATCACGCATTCGTTGTGTATGAAGGGGATGAAGAGGCTCGAAACGTATTGTCCGGTTTATCATCGGAACATCGTACAGTTGTCGTACCCTTCATTCCAACTGCTGAGAATCTTGCCAAATGGGCATACGAACAAGTGCAGCCACACATTCAAACAGCCTATGGGAATCGGCTACGACTGGTCGCTATGCACGTCCGAGAAACTCCGAAAAGCTGGGCCTCATGGTACGCATAATTATTCTTCTTCGAGAATGACTCGCCGGCGCCGAGTGGATTTCCATTCACTGCTCTTTGTCGCATACTCAAGAGCTGTTGATGCATCGACGAAACCTCCAATCAATCGGTTTGTTTGATCCGTTTCAAGTCCAGATCGTTGCAGTGCGCGTGTGAGTGAATGTGTGAAGGAGATTCTGCGTTCATCACCGCCGGGTAGGAATTTGGCAATATCATGAATCGCTTTACGCAGAACCTTACGTTGCTCTGGCGAAATTGATCGTTCGATAGGAACGATATCGGGCAATGCCTTATCTTTGCCCTGTAATGCAAGGACACGATTACGATGAAGTTCGTATGTCAGTGTATGTACAGCATGGCTGAGATTTGTAATTGGATATCCTTCCCATGTAGGTAGCGTAATGAGGTAGTCACAACGAAGTAGATCCTCGGTACTCAGTCCTTTACCTTCCTCACCAAAGACCAAAGCAACCGACTGTTGAGTCGATTCTATTCTCTCTGCAAATTCCCAAGGATACATGAAATGACGCTTCTGGGTTTTTTCACCAATTTCTCTTTTCCCGGACGTTCCAACGACAAGTGAACAATCTGCGACCGCTTGTTCGAATGAATCGTAGATTATACAGGAATCAAGGACCCTTCCAGCATGTTTGGCACGATTGCGAGCTTCGATATCATCAGGATGACACTTTGGCTGAACGAGTCGTAACGAGTCAAATCCATGGTTCAGCAACGAGCGACAAACAGCGCCAAGATTGCCAGGATGTTCGGTCCCGACCAGGACGACGTGCATCGTGTATTCGGAATGAGGCAATGGCACATCACTACGTTCGCCCATCACTCCTCCTCCGGATTCTGAAGATATTCTGCAATCCAAAGGGGATTGCATGCCTGATAAATGAAAAACAGGAAGCCTCCGTTCTCTCTATCTTGCATAACCAGAGAGCGTCTACGGACGTTATGCGTGTTTCGTAAATGTAGGATGAGTTGCTCTAGCGATGTCTGATCAGTACCGTGGACAGAAACTGGAGTTCTATTCCAGTCAACCCAGATGGGCACGCTCAATACCCCATCAATCGGTTCGACGTTGCCGGTATCGAGTTACGTAACCAGCAATCCAGTTTCGCAGCTTCTTGGTGCTCACATCGGTGAGTTCTTCGACCATTTTCTTGTTGTGATCAAAGTCATCAGTGAACTTCTCACCGTGTTCTTCAACCAAACGAATCGCTCGAATTTTGATAAAACTAGGACGAATGTTTCCCATAATCAGGCCTCCTCGTACAATTTGACTTCGATTGGAATATCTGGTTCGTCGTGACGAATCACGGTCAGGCGAATTTTTCGTGGAGGATTCTCAATTCCACGTTCCCAGATTTTCTCGTTGACGGAAGGATCGATGTAAATCTCCTCTTCTGGAAGAACTTTGAGATGACGAATGACTTCGTCGCGAATAATTTGGATTGCACGAGGTGCACGCTTGAAACGAGTGATGTTCCATGCCTTTCGTAGCGGTACGACCAATTCAGATGTTGCTGCTCTTGCCATAATCAATCACCTTATCGTTGCAACTTGCTACGTCGCCAGTGGTGACGCTTTGGATGCGACACAGTGTTTCTGTTCGTTTTTAGCATGACCCATACTGGGACACGGCGGTTCTGCTTTCCTGCCTTCATCAGGCGAATTTTCTTTGCTGCTGGTTTATTTTTTGACATATTCGAGCACCCCTCTTACATTCGACGGATCGACGCATCTCTGCGGCTCTTGGATAGGCTTGCTAAGATTCTCTTCAACTGTTCATCGTTGACTGGAATGGTGATTTTTTGTTGCTCATGAAGTGAAACAAGTTGCCGCTTCATGAGATCGGCTTTGTTAGCATCAACCAATGAAATGTTGGTGAGTCGGCTACGTGCTTCCGACGTGAGAATCGACTTCATTGCTTGATCGAGTGCTTGCTGTTCTTGGGCTTGTACATGCGATTCAGCCTCTGCAGCTGCTTGCTGCTTGGCTTGTTGTTCGAGTTGTTGTTGGAGTTCCATCTGTCGACGTTGACGGAACGCTTCGAGTTCCATCGAATCATCGGCAGCTGCTGTCAATTCCTCACATCCAATCAATACTTATCGAGGCCTGGGTAGGCTTCTTCAACTTGAGGTCGTACACTGTGTGCGACTTCATTGAGGAGTTTGTGTCCAGCGGCTGTGATGATACGTCCGTTGAACAGCTGTGTTGCTTCACGGCCTTCTGGTTCAACCAAGCGACCTGGTTGAGTGGAGACGAGCCCTGCGTCTTCGAGTTGCTGAACAATGGCGCGAATGACTTTGCGAGATCCTACGCCTGGCGTGTTTGGTTTGGAACCGTTGTTTTTGCGGCCACCGTACTCTTGTGAGAGCGCTGTAACCCCAATAGGACCTTGTCGTGCAATCTTGCGCAACAGTGCAGCAGCACGAGTCTGCCACCAGTCCGTTTGAGTCGGAGGGCGCTCACGGGAGGAACCAGTCTTGACAACATCTGCCCAATCTGGCATCGAAATCGCAGCATTGCTCTTCAATTGCTCAGCAAGAGCAGGGATTAGGAAATTGGCAGGAACATCGTAAAACGTCGTCATAACTACACCAAGCAACCATGCGACTTATCTCCCCTATTTGAATAAAGCGGGCGATTATCCCACATGAATGAAGAGCATCATTGTGTTTTTGGCCACGTGCAAGTGTTCATGAATGGCTGGGTTTTGGATTGGTCAATGAAGAAGGCGTTGGCCCAAAACCCGAACCTCTTGAGAACGCTCATTGGGTTATCATTAACACTCATCATCTTGTTGTCATATGCAGTGTACGGAGCCACAATTTCGCCCAGTTATTACATCTACGAAACCGAAGCAACGGATTCATCGTTCGAGGATATCGAATTGACGAAGATTGTACAGAACAACGAAACAACATGGATTGGCACGGTCTCTGCCGATGGAGCGAATCTCACGTGGGTCAACATGACGGTCACTGATCTAGCAAGTGGTGCAATCGTCAAAATGACAAACGAAGGGAAGTTGTATTCGCATCCATTCCTAGGTGTCGATGATGCTGAGGTTGTGGTCGATGGTAAAACCGTTGATTTCCGATGTTCCGAGCATTGCATATACGGCGAATCGATCGAAGTTGAAGCTGAATCAAGTGAAGTGAACATTCAATCATTAACCTCCACTAACCCGGCTCGACGATCGAATGGTACAGTATTTGCTGATTCACTGGACGAGGCAGAATCGTTGGCGCGCAGTGAGGTCAACTACACACACTCACCATCACAAATCGTCATCCAAATTACGGAGCCAGGGGACAAATCGGTTCAGCCTCAGGTCAGCGTCTACACAGTCAACGAGGCCTTTGCGAGTGTAAAAATCTTTGAGATCGATGCGGCTACTGAGTTCCTTTGGGCTCTTGCAGCGGTGGTTGGGTGCTTCTCAATGGTTTTGATTCCATCCTTCACCGTCTACTTTGCTGCTCGTGCAAAGGAACGGAAAAACGAGGAAAAGTTGAGACTCATCGACGAAGAATCTTCGAGCGAATAAATCAAATACATAGGAGAGAATTAACGACCATGCCAAGGTTTGGTGTGGTCGGGCTACTGATTCTCCTGATGGTTCTTCAGCCCGTTTCAAACAGCGAATTGTTGGATTATCATCAACAACCTAGTAGCCCGAAAAACAGTGGTGTCGATCTCTCATCGACCGATGTCTCAATCTCTTATTCGAATCCAGGCGATGAATCACAATACAAAATGTTCTCTTCAAATCACCCGATTTTAGGCTTTGATCGGCCCAAGAATCTGTACGTCGTTGATTCTGTAAATGCTACACCAATGGATATCGAGGTGACGGTTCGAAATGATGGAACCACTGCTTCCGGCATCATCACAGTCAATATGTTGATTCTACACAACGAGTACGAACGATTTGAACTTGCAAACAGGACAGTGACGATGAACAGTCTTGCATCAAACGGCCAAGGTACAGCAACATTTTACAACGTCTTTGTCAATTATTCCGGGAATCATTCGCTTGTGATAACGCCATCGTTTCAAGGTGTAGATGACAATCCATCGAACGATGCACTCAACCGCCACTATACGGTTGCGACGATGTACTTTACCTGTACATCTCTCGTTGGATGGAATGCTGGCTCGTATTGGGGTACCAACACAGATACCGCCCTGAGCATGGGTCGGGCATGCCACGTTGGACAAGGACAGTCTAGTAATTATGCCAACAATCTGCAGACGGATCTTATGACACCCATCATGGACATGAGTGATATTGTAGCGAATCCTACAAGAACAAACGGATTGACGTTCTTTTACACGGGCAGCGCACAAGTCAATGACAACATGAAAATCTATGCGCTTGACAACCAAGGTGCATGGGATGAATTGGCAAACATCGCAGGCACCGTCGGAGCAACACTCGCCAACTGGAAAACGATTTCAAACAATCACATGGGTCACACCACACCACTGATTCCTGCTGATGTGAATTCACACTTTCATTCAAACTCTCGATTCAAATTTACATTTTCAAGTGATTCAACTGGAACAGATGTCGGATACTGGTTTGATGATTTTGTTCTTGTTTATGACCAAGCTGCGAGGACTGAAGAATACAACGCTGACGTGACAGGTATCTTCACAGACGGTTCAATTCCAGGCGCCTGGGGAAAAATTCGTTTGGAACTCACCAACACAGGAAACATCAGTGATTCGTTGGTGCCATCTGTTCCAAATCTGCCAAATGATTGGAACGTTGCATTTTCGTACCCCAGTGGTGCGGGTGTCAATCCAAACACAGGTGTTCGACTCCTTCCTGGTGAATCGCGTCAAATCGACGTGAAGTTACAACCAAGTCCAAATGCAACAGTCGGTTTCGTTCCGCTCACATTTGCAGCGATTAGTTTGCAGAATCCGATTTTCTCTGTGCAAGAATCAATGCAGTATCAGGTTTCAGCAGATCGTATTCCATTCATTCACATTCCCGAAACAAAACCAAAATGTGCACCAGGTTCATCGTGCGCATTCTTCGTCGATGTTGAAAACATAGGCCAAGCAACAGATGTGTTTGAACTACAAACAGCACCTAAATCGTTGGATGCTGGATGGAGTGTCAATCTTGCATTTGACCAATCCACATCCATTCGACTCATACCAAATCAGATTCAATCGGTCAAACTCGTAATGACGGTACCTTCTGGAGAGACACCTGAAAAAACAGGTGACTTTTGGTTGACGATGACAGCACAAAATGACACATCACGTACGCTTACAGAATCAATTGTCATTCAAGCATCGATGATATCCAATGCTTTGATTGGACTCGAAATCAATGCAACGGATACAACGATGTTATCCTCCGGAGAGAGGGTTCATATTCAGTACACCATTACAAATCAGGCAACACGACAGGACAGTTTTGATTTATCTGTTGACTTTATTGAAGCAATTGGATGGAAGATTGAAGCAGAACAACGTCCATCAATCGTGATCAATCCTGGGTCAACCGCATCGTTCTACATTGCAGTGACTGCTCCTGAGAACGCTCAAGCAAACGACATGGCTCCTACATTCAAACCAATTCTCACTTCAACAAGAAGTGGCATGCAATACAATGGGCCTGAGTACAGCAACATTGTGATTGAAACGTTGTATGACGTAGAACTGCGCTTAGTGGATGCGGAATCTGTGCTCAAACCAGGTGCTACGACGGTCATCGGTGTCGAGGCAATCAATAACGGAAATGGTCCGACAAGTGGGACGATACATCTTGTCGATGCACCTGAATCTTGGACCTATTCAATTCGAGTGGATGGAGTGATTCAGGAAACAAACAGCATCGACTTAGGTGTTGTATATTCAGGAGAGAATTCCATCGAAGTCGACGTCTTGTTGGACGTTCCGATGACGGAAGCAGCAGGGGAATTCCACACCATCACAGTCGAACTTCACCCCGACGGGCAAGATGTTGAGTTCTCAGATAATCATGTTTCAATCGACATGATTACTGGAAGTGTCAAGTATCCAGAATACAATGGATCATCACTCGATTATCATGCTATGGTCGGTTCAACTGTCTCGCTCAGTGGCACTGTTACAAACATTGGAAACGCTCTGGAATCCAGTATGGATGTTGGTTTCGAACTTTCTACTTCCCCGCCGACGAACAATGTTGTCGCCTTCTTAACCGCTGGCGTTGGTGGACCTACATCCGAATCGGGCAGCGTTTTGACGTTCCCGATGAGCGCAGGCTCCACTAAGACAATTTTTGTAGACGTTGTTGTAGGTGCAAATGTTCCACTCAACACGCGAATTGTCGTAACCGTATTCGTCGAAGGTGGCATGAATGCCGAAGGTGAAATCGTACGGAATGAGCATCAAACATTAATTATGGTTGATCAGCAAAGAAAGATTGCAATGGAGATGTCACAACAGGACAATCGAACGGATTTGACAGTCGGTGAATTTTGGCTGAACATGACGAGTTATTCGACTCAAACAGAGGACCTCTCTTATGCCATTTCTCACCCAGATAATTGGCAAGTTACCTGCGACGGAACACTCATTGCCACTGACCAGGATATCAACGTTTCATTGCCTTATTCGCGGAGCACCGAGAGCCTGAAAGACATACGTTGTGAAGTACAGAGAAGAGCCGGAGGATACTCTGGAGAAGTTCTTGTCCATGCATCAACATTGGATGGGTCAATAGAGTTTTCAGATGCTCGGACATTCAGCTTTGAACAGCCTGCACAAGAGGAATCCTTTTTCTCAAAGAATCTCAATGGCCCAACCATAGTTGCATCTATCCTCGGATTCATTGTTCTAGCAGCAATTATGGTAGTCATTCGTCGACAGAGAATCACAGTTGAGGAAGAGGAAGTTTTTGTCGCTGGCCCCCCAATTTCGCAACAACAGCTGGTTCAGCCATCTACCCCTGTTGAAGAAGAAGTCGTCAACCAAAATCTACCTGCACAGTCAGGACCAACATTGCCCGAGGAGGGTCTTCCAGCAGGATGGTCGATGGAACAGTGGGTGCATTACGGGCAACAATACCTCGATCGATTAGGGAAACAGCCATGATGTGGCTAGAGATGGGACAACATGGCCCAGGGAAATCCTATCTGGTATTTCCTTTGGGTCGCTGTCGCATTTTTTGGAATGTTAACGTGGTACCTTGACAAATTCAGTAAACGTCAGGAGTTGGTTCGAATTTCTGCCTTGAGTGGTGTCGTTTCTATGCTCAGTCTCGTTATTTGGACATGGACAGATTTCTGAGGGATTGTATGGAAATAAGCGATTTAGACCAACACCCATTGGCTGATAAATTCCCGGTTCGACTACCAGTTTGGTGGTGTAGAACGGGAGATTCAGGCCCTCATCCAGATGTTGAAGGTTGTACAGGTAAACGTGTAGTCCTTCGATTTGAGAAAAAATTTGGTCGCATCGAGCGACTGTTTGCAAAACTCATGAGAGCACCGCATGAACTTCGACGTCCTTTGTTGGACAAAAACAGCGTGTTGTGGGAATTGTGCAACGGCCGACGAACGTTTGCTGAAGTTTGTGAACTCATGAATGCAACGTTTCATGAAGACGTATCACCCGTTGTTCACAGGACACATGCAGGCATTCAGGTCTTTATCGGATTGAATGTCATGCGATTTGTTGATCGTATCGAGGAAATTGATTGGGACACGAAACCCGGGAAGATTCCAATCGGTCAGACGCTTGTTGATAATCCTGAATTTGAAATGGATACAAAAATACGGAACGGCGACTAAGTAACAGGTTCCAATGGTTCCCATACAAGGCGTAGACCAATGCCATCTTTGCGGTCTTTTCGATGAACTTTACGCCGAGATGATGATCGTGTTGAATCCGATTCAGTAAACCATGAGCCGCCTTTGGCAACGTAATATTCGTCGACTGAGTCTACAAGGTTTGGTTGATGAAGACGATCGTTGTGCGATGGTTGCCAAGCGTCACTCGTCATCTCATGAACAAGACCGTGCATATCGTAGAAACCCCATGGATTAGCTTTCTTCGAGCCAACTTCTCTGGTTGTTGCACCACTGTTCCCTGCATGCCAACCATGTGCGTCAAGTTCTGAGTCTTTGTTGCCAAAAGACCATCGCGAGTTGGTTCCTGCTTTCGAAACATACTCCCACTCGGATTCAGATGGAAGTCTCCAGTATCCTTTGAATCCGATGTACTCCTTTTGCTCGTTGTTGAGCTTATTGAGAAAGACTTGAACATCGTCAAATGAAACAGTCTCAACAGGGCGTAGACCAGCACTCCAACCTTCCTGAAATTTTGATGGGTTGTTGTTCATAAATGCAGTCCAATGAACTTGGGTTACTGGACGAACTCCAAAGAAAAATGGTTCTGAAATTTCAACTGAGACAATCGGTTGCTCATTTGGGTGTCCTGACCCGACTTCATCCCCAATGTTGAAGGAACCAGGTTCGACGAGAAGATACGTACCACCGAACGAATCCTCAAAAGAAGGTCGATTGATGTTCATATCATCACGAGTCTCGGTACATTGTTGCCGTCTTCATGACAGATTCAACGAGGGACTGAAGTCTTTGATCCATGTCAGAATCAGCCAAACCTCCATCTTCGGTAAAGGCTTCTTTGACATGTCCAACCGCAAGTTGTTGAGAGACAGGATTCGCATGGAGCCATCGCAACATGATGCGCATGTGATTCAGCGTGTTCGAATTGGACATGCCTCCAAGTGTTGACATTAATCCAAACACCTTGCCACCAACATGTTGGTCGTAAACCCAGTCGAAGGTGTTCTTCATGACACCAGACATTGTTCCGTGGTATTCTGGCGAAGAGACAAGGAATGCATCATAGGAAGAAGCCATTTCCTGGAATTCCTTGACGATTGGATTTGACCAACATCCCTCTTCGCCTACCAATGGCAATGGTTTCTCCTGCAGATCCCAAAAATGAGTTTCTGCACCCATATCTGCTGCTTTTTGCAAGGCCAGGTCGACCAGCATACCATTCTTTGATTGTCGTCCAATTGAACCAGAAAGGCCCATGATTTTGAGAGGGGCATCCGCCATGTCTTTTCGAAGTGCAGGCAATAGATGAATCCATTGATTTTTCTTGGCCAAGAAGCAACTATGCTTATACAATAACAGTCTTGCCAAAGAACGGGACAAGCCTATGCGTGCTGAGGACGAAGAGATGTCGAGTGCACTGATGAACGACATGGCGGATGCTTTGCGCTCAGCCGGACTTGGTTCTATGGTCCATTCTGATGAGGTTGAACCTGAACCAGAAACACAATCAGAAATGGTTGTAGAGGCAGAGCAAGAGATGCCAAGCGAAATTCCATCTGGAGAGGATTTGACGGTAGAGGAGCAAGTTCAGTCACTTATCGAAGAAGGAGAATACAAATCACGGTCAAATGCACCGCAAGAAGCACTTGTTGCCTTCAACAAAGCAATCGCTCTGGATCCATCAAGCGATATGGCCTGGTTCAACCGTGGTGTCCTTCTCGAAGCACAACAGGATGCTCGTGGTGCACGACAGGCATTCCAAATTTGTCTCGATCTCAATCCCGACCATGCTCCAGCAACAGCAAATTTGGCTATTTTGCTCGATCGAATTGGTGACGATGCAGGAGCAGCAGCAATGGCAAGACGAGGTCTCGAATTCTTCCCAGGACACCCAAGCCTTACCGATGTACTCAATCGGACAAAAAGCGCACCTGTTGAGGAAGTTCCGGATGAAATTGAAACAACTGTTACAAAAGCTACCCACCAAGAATCAACGCTCAACGTTGTTATGGAAGAAACCGGAGTCGAAGATGCAGAAGCCATTCTTGCAGAAGCTGCACATCATGATCTCGACGGTGACGGCCACCTCGACAAAGAGGAACTAAAGAGCGCTGCTGGGATCGTAGCAGCAACACAAATTGTTGAGGAACAAATCGAGGAAACCATCGAAGCAGAGATCCAAGAACGTCCAGTGACGGATGAAATCAATTTGGATAGACTCACAGATGAAGCTACGGAACTCATTCGTCAAGGCGAGCCAAAGAAGGCTCTCGCACTGTTAAAACCACATCTGAAAACCATCGGCGCACAACATGCTGGTGCATGGCGTATTGCTGGTGGAGCAATGGCTCGAATGGAACTTGACACACATGCCATTGCTGCATTGGAACATGCAACAAAACTCGATGAGACCGTGGCATCCGGATGGTACAATCTTGGTAGCCTCTATGCACGGAATGAAAATCAAACCGGTGCCAAGGAAGCATTCGAAAAGACGGTCGAAATTGACGCACGTCACATCAAAGCACGTCAAAAATTGATTCACTTTGCGAAGTCAGAAAATGACGTTGGGACCGTTTTGTCACAGGGTATGCAGATTCTTGAGTATCAAGACGACACCGACCTTCGGAACGAAATCATACAGACCCTTCTTCAGTGCGGAGAGACCGAAGTCGAGGTTCTCGAATACATCACCGGCATTCCTCCAACAATGCCCGAAGCGCCCCAACTTGCACAGTATGCATTGGATTTACTCAGTCCGGGTGCTTCTGTTGATCGAGCCCGAGCACTAACCCTCCAAGGAGAAAACATTGAAGCAGTAACCGTTTGGAAGGAACTTATCCAACATGACAAAGAGAATCCATCGCTGTGGAGAGGACTTGCGAAGTCGCTTGAAGCCGCTGGAGATCTTGAAACAGCTCAGCGTTGCCACACGAAAGCTCGTGATTTGGAATCCCCGCCACAACCAGAAATTGAGACGGTTTCTCAACAGCACTTTGAGACGCCTCCTCCTCCACCGACAGCGACACCTCCTCCTGTCGCACCTGAGCCGCCAGCGTTGATTGCAGAACCAGTTGAGCCAGAACCAATTCTGCAGCAAACTGGGGTTGAAGAACAAGCGACAAGTGCAGCAAACAATCTTCTCCTCACCCCGGTTGAACCAGTCAGAAAAACGGTTGCTGAAGAAGCCAATGTTGAGGTTGACCTTGCCAAAGCTGCCCTTGATGCCACAGCAATGGTTCAAGCGAATCCAATCGTATCAGCCAATTCAAGTTCAGTAGCCAATCAAGATATATCGTGGTACAACCAAGGCATCCAGCTGATGGAAGATGGAAAATATCGAGAGGCTCTGTCATCGTTCGATCGAGCATTACCATCGTTTGCACATGACAATCAGATGGTTATACGAATCCTAAATGGACGTGGTAATGCTTACTACTTTTTGGAAGAGTACCCAGCTTGTGTAGAATCATATCACAAAGCGATGATGATTGATCCTTCCAACGTGCGAGGACAAACCCTCTACAACATGGGAACTGCATATGCGGAGATGGAACGATTCCCCGATGCTATCAAGTGTTACGAACAATCAATTCCACGTGGTCTTTCGGATGAGGAAGCAAAACGAGCAAAGGAACAAATCCGTCGTTGTACCATTCTTGAGAAAGAACGCAAGAAGAAACTCATGCGTCGATAAAACGAAGTCAGATTCATAATGGACCGATGGTTGGGCTATACATGGACTGCGGAACGTGTGAAACTGCGCCTACAATCGAAATCATCCAACCGAAGGTCGTTGATGTTTCATTGACATTAACGGAAAAGGCAGTTGAAATGCTTAACGACGCCTTTGGTGAAGATCGAAGTCACGCTCTATTGGTCGGCGTCCTTTCGGGTGGCTGTTCAGGATACATGTACGACCTACAGATTGTCGAATCAACCGATATCGACTGTCAAGAACTCGTAGTCTCTGGGTTCAGAGTGCTCGTTCCAAACGCTTCATCGCATCTTCTCGATGGAATTGAAGTGGATTATGTCGACCGTCTTATGGGTGGTGGATTCAAAATCAACAATCCGAACGCTTCAAGTTCTTGTGGTTGTGGCGAATCCTTTGCTTGAGGAACAACCATGGGCATCATCAAACTCGATGCATACGTATTGCTCATTTCAGGTCAAGATCGATACACATTCCTTGACGGTCTGTCCACAAACAAAGTCGAAACGTCCTGTAGTACTGTACTAACAACTACCAATGCAAAAATCATTGATGTCGTTGATGTCATAGAAGTGGGGGACAATCTTGCTGTGGTTGGCTATGAGCCGTACAAAGACAAGGTTCTCGACCACCTCCAACTCAGAGTATTGCAACAGAACGTTACGATTCGCGATATAACCACACTCAACAATGTTTACCTGAGCACTGAAAACTATCCCTCACAATCCGGGATAACTGTGACCCGTTCATACTTGGGTTGGATACTTGTAACATCGGTCAAAAATTCATTGAAGGAATCGATGACTTTTGAACAATTTACGGAATACAGAACCAAGAACATTATCCCATATCAGCAACATGAAATCACTTCAGATGTGCATCCATTCAATTGTGGCTTGGAACATCTTGTCCATGAGGCCAAAGGTTGCTACATTGGACAGGAAATTCTCACGCGAATGAGGAGTCGAGGGAAAATGGGCAAGCAGCTTGTACAAGTTCAAATCGATGCTGAAGATGCTACGAGCGTTGGCAATGAATATGCCCTTGCCATTCGACGAGTGCCCCCATAACGATATAACATCAGCAACCTTCGAAGAAGCGTGGAGAATCTCGCTGAAAAGCCTGAACGTCGATACGATATCGATTGGTTGCGCGTGATTCTCTTCGGGCTCCTTATCCCGTTCCACGTAGCAATTGGCGTATATTGGTCAACCTATGGTGAAGGGATCAATCCGAATATCTCAGATGATCCGGACGACCGAAAAGAAGTGGCTGAAGAAGGGAACGATTACACATACGATTCCGTCGACCCAACAAGCATGTTTCTTCATTGGATGCATCAATGGAGGTTAGCCGCTCTCTTCATGATTTCAGGGATGGGTACTGCCTTCGCATTCAAGAGAAGAAGTTGGAAAACCTTCTTTTTCGAACGACTTCAAAGATTGCTAGTACCGATGTTCTTTGGAATGTGGACAGTTGGATTCGTTGGCGGAATCATCACCGGAGATGTTGATCTTAAAGGGAATACATTCGTTGATACGCTCATAGCCTTCTTCGCCCATGTTCTGTTTACTTCGTTTCTTTTCTGGGTCCCATTGTTTGGGAAAATTATAGCACTGGGCCATTTGTGGTTTCTTTGGAATCTCTTTCTCTACTCCGTACTTTGTATTCCAATCTTCCACATGGTACAGAAGAATTCAGATGGAAGACTCACCCGTTTGTTTCAGTCCACATTTACGTTGAAAGGAGGATTCGGAATCTTCCTTCTCTTCCCACTGATACTCTCATTAACAGAATTGATGTTCAAGCCTTGGTTCCCGGGCTTCATCGGAATTGGTTACGAATGGATATGGTATCTTGTGTTCTTCATTTTTGGATACATATGCATTGTATCGAGAGACCTGTATTACGAATTTCTGGGCAGAAATAGGAATCTCATAACAGCTCTCACCATGGCACTAACAGTTGCATTTGTGCTCATTCGTCTTCAACAACACAAGGATGGAATTCCTTACATGGACGGTGGATGGATCGAAAACGATGTTCTCCATAATCAAATGACCATTCTTGGTTGTTTCATACACAGTTTTCACGCATGGTTCTGGTGTCTCACAGTTTTTGCATGGGGAGCCCATCTCCTCAACAAGAACAGTGCATTTCTTGCTTATCTCAATCAGGGCGTGTATCCATTTTACATCGTCCATATGCCGCTCACATTCGCTGGACTAAAATTTGCTAAAGAATTTGGTTTCACAGGAATTCCTTCGGTCATACTCAGCTGCATCTTTGTTACAGCCGGCTGTTGGCTTATCTTTGAAGCAGTTCGGCGTACTGTTGTTACGCGTTATTTGTTTGGAATCAAGAGTACCCAACAAAAGAAATCAGTTGTATCCTAAGATATCAACCAATTGTGACTTGTAGAAGTTGCCAGACGTTTGCAACGAGTTAAGTTCGTCATCGGTCAATTCCAACTCAAAAATATTCTCAACACCGTTCGACCCGAGAATGCATGGCACACCAATGTAGACATCATCCAGACCGTATTGTCCTGTCATCAGACATGAAGCAGGTAGGAGGCGACGTCGGTTGTTGAGGACGGATTCTGCCATAATTGCCGCTGCCGACCCTGGCGCATAGAAGGCTGAACCTCGCTCAAGCAGTTTCACAATCTCTCCACCACCGCCTGCAGTTCGAGCAGATATAGCATCGATACGTTCCTGTGACATGAGTTGCGTAATTGGAATACCTCCAACCGTTGTGTATCGTGGGAGCGGAACCATCGTATCACCATGACCGCCAAGAACCATCGGACTCACATCTTCTTCAGCACAATTGAGTTCGAGCGCAATGAAGTGAGCCATTCGTGCGCTATCAAGGACACCTGCTTGTCCAATGACTCTGTTCGCAGGGAAACCAGTCACTTTCTGCATGTGGTAGGTCATCAAGTCCAGTGGGTTTGTGACGACAATGACAACTGAATCAGGTGCGTGGTCACGGATCCCTGCACCAACTTGAGCAACAATCTCTGCGTTCTTTCCAATCAAATCTTCCCGAGTCATACCGGGTTGACGTGGGAAACCACTCGTTACGACGACGACATCAGCACCAGCAATGTCCTCATAATTTGACGTACCAGTGATGGTTCCATTGTAGTTCAAGACATTCGCATTTTGACTCATATCGAGTGCTTTCCCTTTCGCAAATCCTTCGTAAATATCCAACAGTATAACATCTGCAATCTTCATGTTTGCAAGAACAAATGCACATGTTGCACCCACGTTTCCTGCTCCGATAACAGCAATCTTTCGACTCCCTCTTGACATAGTAACTCGCCAGTTGCAGGTCAAGGCCGGATGCTTTTAATCAAGAGGGTATGCGTGTGTCCCATTTCATGGAGTCCGAGGGTGGTATTGAAGAACCTCCTAAGGTTCGCAAAAAACAACGGTGCTCGTATGAAGTTAGGTGTGCTCAAAGAACCAGAAGGAGAGACACGTGTCGCAATCGTTCCAACAAGTCTCAAGAAGCTCCAAAAAGCGGGTTTTGAAGTAGTGATTGAAGCCGGTGCAGGGACTGCAGCGAACTATCACGATGCAGAGTACGAAGCAGCGGGTGCCACCGTTGGTACACGCAACGATGCTCTCGCTTGTGAAAACATCATTACCATTCGTTTCCCAGGCGTTGAAGGAATGAAAGAAGGCACAAATCTCGCTTGTGTATCGGATCCATTCCGCAATCCACAATACGTGAAAGACTGTCTTGCTTCCAACATAACACTCCTTTCAATGGACATGATTCCACGACGTCTGAGCAGAGCACAATCAATGGATGTGAACTCAAGTCAAGACAACCTTGCAGGGTACAAGGCGGTTTTACTCGGTGCGGCCCATGTTCCAAAGGGCATTCCTATGATGACAACCTCAGCAGGAACAGTACGTCCAGCAAAAGTAGTGATCATGGGTTCCGGTGTTGCTGGTTTGCAAGCCATTGCCACAGCAAAGCGACTGGGTGCTGTCGTTTATGCATCCGACGTACGAAAATCTGCAGCAGAACAAATCGAATCTGTTGGTGGTCGATTCATCGAGGTTGATGGCATGGACGATTTTGAGGATGAAGCTGGTTATGCAAAGCCGCTTACTCCTGAGTTTATCCAAAAGGTCAACGACACGGTATGTGGAGTTGCATCGGATGCAGATATTATTGTCACGACGGCACGAATCTTTGGCCGTCCGGCACCAATTACTGTTCCGTCGAGTGCAGTAAAGGAATTCAAATCTGGAGCAGTTGTTGTCGATATGAATGCTGATGTGGGCGGAAACTGCGAAGATACAGTTGCAGGTGAAGTCATCACGACTGAGAATGGAGTTATTGTCGTTGGAACCTCAAACCTACCAGGTACAATCGCCACAACTGCAAGCATGCTGTATTCAAACAACCTCACAACGTTCATTACTTCACTCGTCGATGACGGAACCATCGTCATCTCCGAAGAAGACGATATTCTGGTCGGTGCTCCTGAAGGCAGCGACTTCTATGTCAACGGTATGGGAGGCGTTCTCATCTGTCAGAACGGAGAAATGCATCCAAAGCAGACCCGATTGGGAGGTGCCCTCGAATGACCCCGGAATTTTTGATTGGAAACATTACACTGTTCGTACTCGCTATTTTCCTTGGATTTGAACTCATCACAAAAGTTCCTGCAACACTTCACACTCCGTTGATGAGTGGCGCAAACGCCATTTCAGGTATCTCGATCATCGGCGCTCTCATCGGTGCAAATGTAGCATACGATGGTGGCGCTACTGCTGTTTCAGGCATCCTTGCATTTGTTGCAGTTGTTCTTGCCATGATCAACGTTGTTGGAGGATTTGCTGTGACGAATCGTATGCTCAACATGATCGCTGGTAAGAAGCGAGGAGGTGCCTGAGATGGAAGATTGGATATCACTCGGCTATCTCTTGTCTGCGGCCTTATTCATCTTCGGTCTCAAGAAACTTGGACATCCGAGAACCGCCCCATTTGGAAATCAACTCGGTGCTCTGGGTATGCTTGTTGCTGTTGTAACGACCATCCTTCAAATGGGTCTTGGCGATGGAATTGAGTGGGTACTCATCGGTGCAGGACTTGTCATCGGTTCGCTCATTGGACTGTGGATGGCCATACGTGTCGAAATGACCGGTATGCCAGAACTCGTCGCTCTCTTCAACGGATTTGGTGGAGCTGCATCTGCACTCGTTGCTCTTTCTGAAGTATGGAGATACATGGAAGATCCTTCTAACGTGCCAACCAACCAACTTGAGATTACCGTCATCATGGTGGCTGCTGGTTTGTCAGCTCTCGTCGGATGGATGACACTCACCGGTTCTCTTCTTGCTATGTTCAAACTAAAGGGAGGTGTGAGCATCTTTGGAAAGTGGATTAAAACGCCGACATGGGGTCCTGTTTGGCTCAACCCAGTGAAGGTATTGATGGTCGTTGGTGTTGCTGTTCTCATCTATCTCAGCATCGATGCACCAACCGATGAGAATTACCTCTGGGGAATCATTGGCATTTCGGCCCTGCTTGGCATTGTCCTCGTCCTTCCAATCGGGGGAGCGGATATGCCTGTTGTTGTATCCCTCCTCAACTCACTCTCTGGAATTGCAGCTGCCTTTACAGGATTCATCATCGGAAATTCTGTCCTCATCGTAGCAGGTTCATTGGTCGGCGCATCTGGGCTCATTCTCACATTTATCATGTGCAAGGCGATGAACCGAACCCTTCCTGATGTTCTGTTCAAGTCCTTTGGTGGTAGCGGTGAAAAGGAATCCCTGACACGTACAAAGGTCGGATCTGACCCTGACGAAGTTGCTATGATGCTTGATGGAGCACAGAAGGTCATCATTGTCCCAGGTTACGGAATGGCTGTATCACAATGCCAACACCAGGTTAAGGAATTTGCTGATCTCATCGCTGAAAAGTACGACACAGAAGTCAAGTACGCCATTCACCCTGTAGCCGGTCGAATGCCTGGTCACATGAATGTGCTCTTAGCAGAAGCAAATGTACCGTACGAACAGCTCATAGAAATGGATGAAATCAACCCAGAATTCCCTGATTGCGACGTTGCTCTCGTCATCGGTGCAAACGATACGACCAACCCTGCTGCACGCAGTGGAGAAGGCCCTCTCGCTGGGATGCCAATCATCGATGCAGATGCCGCTCGAACTGTTGTTATCGTCAAGAGGTCGCTCTCTGTCGGTTATGCTGGTGTCGACAACGACCTGTTCTACATGGACAAAACCATGATGCTGTTTGGCGACGGTAAAGCCATGATGACCGGACTCAACAACGCCATCAAAGAGTCTTGATTCCATGGTCCTGAAGGAACGTTGAAAGGATGAATTGAAGTGGCCAAATCAGAGAGGATATCATGAGGTCGAGGACACTTCTCATTTTGTTGCTTTCAATTTGCCTGCTTGCGCCGGTCGTTGCCAACCCAAACGGCCCTCCATGGATCAATCCAATCAACGGTGGATTGACCGTCGAAACTGGATGCACATGTCATGGTGATGGTGTTCCATCCAACGATGTCGTCGTATCAATTTCAGGCGTCCCACGTGCATACTCTCTTGGAGAATCGTATGAATTCACCATCAACCTGCAACATGCATCGTATGACAACGGGGGTTTCTTGCTCAGTGATTACGGACTAGGAACGTTCACTGCTGGAGAAGGCACGCAAATTGTTACCGACACAGATGGCTCTGAACCAGGAGCAGTATCACAAACGGCTCCAAGCAATGATTGGGTTGTCACTTGGACTGCACCATCAACAGATGTCGGGGATGTATCATTCTCACTCGCTGGTAACGCAGTCGATGGTTTGAACGGAGCAAATGAGGGTGACAACTGGAACCTCTTGTCGTTCTTCATCTCTTCACCAGAAACGATGACCAACGATGATGAAGAGAATCTCGCATTACGGACCATCAGTGTTGGTGACTTTGAATCACTCTTTGTTGCCGAAGAAGACCCAGAAGCACTTGAAGCAAAGCGACAAGCTGATATTGCTGATGATTTCTTTACCAATGGCAATCTCTTCTACTGGACGACCTTGTCCATCATTCTCGTTGGTGCGGTTGTTCAAGGGGAATTCTACGAACGCCGATTTGGAGGTGGACCAAAGCATCTTGACATGCGATTGGCAGTTCCGCAAGGAATTCGACGAGGATTGCTCACACTTGCTGTGCTCCTTGCCTTTGGATGGGCAGTTGATGACGGCCAACCATGGGGCTATGCTTTGGTTCTTGGAATGCTAACACTTTGGGGTATGTTCGGTGTATACCGAACCATTGTACAAGCACGGGCAGACCCTGAGCACCAAGATCTGGTGTGAGGGAATCATTTGCCCTCTGCAGGTAGCTTGGAACTCGAAGGAGACTATGCTTTACCTGTTCAGGTCCACTTCGATACTCTGACGCAAAAAGCAACGCTTGGTTTTGTTCTCATTGCAGTTCTAACGACTGGAATTATGACGACCATTGATGAGATATTGAACGTGATTCTTGCACATCTCAACCCGTGCGGGACGTCGGATTGTTTAACACTCTACGAACCTGCATCATGGAGTGTTGTGCGATGGTTGAGTGCCGTATTTCTTGCAATTTTGTGTGTCCTTCCGTTTGCATTGAGATCGATGTATCGATTTGCTGAGCCCGGTTTAACCCAAGATGAACAATCTATGTTGAAGCGTTGGATGCTTTCTTCTGCGACACTGGGCTACTTTACATTGTTCGCATTGTTCTACGTTTTCATTCCGAAACTGTATGATGTGGGTGATTCCATCCATTCCGACATGGGATTAACAGCTCAGTATGATGCCGTTTCTTTGTTCGTTCTAGCGTTATCGATCTTTTGGGGGCTTCTCGTTACGTACATCCTCGCATTTGCAACATTAACATCTGGAGCACTTGGACTCATTACCGAGAACAATCAGGATTGGTGGCGGATTCGTCTGCTTGGAATCGGTGGTCTCGTACTCTTTCTCTCACTTCCAGGACGTTGGAATGGGGTCAACATCATCCTCCTAACTTCGATGATTGTCTATCTTGAATTTTCCATTCGCAAAAGCATACGTGTTTCGAACGAGATATACAACCCCTCAGCCATTTTTGATCACGAGGGGCGTCGACGTTACGTGACCTATGTTGATTGTTCATGCCAAGGTGTTGCTTATCCAATCGACACATCGCCTGAGCATACTGGTCTCCTAAGGTACGATTCTCTCTGCGACAACATCGGTGAACGGCATCACCTCATTTCCATGGTATCCAAACATCAACTAACGGATGTGATTATCGGAGGATGTGATGCATCCCCATTGCCTGCATCATTTCAGGAGACTGTTTCTTCCGCACGTTGCACGCTGCGTGGCCTTGACCTTCTCGGTCTTCAAGGCTCGTTACCCAACGACAATATTCAGTTGCGTAGAGAAGTCAGTATCCATCTAGAAAACGTCGTTGATCCATGGTCTTCAAAACAACGTTTGGACGCATGCATGCGTCTCGTTGAACCTGAGGAAAGAACGAGTCTGACGTTTGTGGATGCAAAGCAATGGCCGGAATTAAAACAAGGTACGTTGCGAATATCTGGAAACAGTTGGTCCAATGATGAAAAGGATACAATTCTAACATAATGCAGACGCAGAACCCAACAATTGAAACGAACCGATGAAGTCAGTCGGGCATGGGCAAAACAGGGCAAGCCATTGGAATGGTCCTCTGCTTGGTTCTTGCCATCGCCTCCCAAATATACTCAAACGAGATCAATGACCTGTTCCAAATCGATGTATCAAGCCAAACCGATACATCCGCACCATTGGTTGGTTTGCAAACAAATGAATCGTGGTTTGTAGTTCTCGTTGATTTTGAATCGAATCAATTGAACAATGATGCGAAAGCACAAATTGAATCTGAATTTCAGGACTATTCTGGAGAGTATTTTACTCAGGCGCTAGGTCAAGAGGTGATTGTGAACATCACCATACACGATGAAATCATACGCGCACCAGAACCGCTCTCAGCTTACGGTGACGATGGACAATACGGCCGTGATTATGGTGATGGCACTGAATTTTTACCTGCCATACTTGCAAAACATGTCGTCGAATCCATGAATGTAGCAACATTATCGGATTACGATCTCAACAGGGATGGAGTTGTTGATCGATTCCTCATTCTCCATTCAACACTTGCTCAAGAACAAGGTTCTGGTTCGTCAAATCGTATTTGGTCACATTTCACATCGTTCTCAGAGCCAATCAAAAATGGAGATGTTACGTTTGAACATTACACAATGTCGTCCATGCGGCATGGAATCAATGGATTTGGAACGATTTTGCACGAAATGATGCACCAATTCGGAGCATACGACCTTTATCCTGTTCATGATTCAGGGTACTCGGGCTCGTGGAAAGGCATAGGTGTGTGGGACATCATGGCGAGCGGCAATTGGAATGGAGGAGGTGACACCCCATCCCTACCAACTGGGCCCACGATGGCTGCAATCGGTCACGGAGCAACGCGTGAAATTTCCTTGGAATGGCCATCGAATTCTCCTAGTCCTTGCATTGGTCCAGTCCTTGCATTGGAGGATCGAACCAATGGCGGCGATAGGATACGTATACAGGTGTCCATTGATGAATTCATTTGGATTGAAAAGCGAGTGCAACAAGGATATGATGCATCGTTGCCGGGCGAAGGTGTTCTCGTTCTCTTCGAAGACTTTGCAGCTGGCGATTCATCGCATAATGCGATGAACATTGACCAACGTAGACCGTACCTCAAAACGATTGAGGCAGATGGCAACCAAGAACAGTTACGTGGTGTTAACGATGGTGTTGCGAGTGATTTATTTCAACCAGGTGATGAATTTGGTGAACGTGGTATTCTCATACGCGACCACGATGGTATTCTCGTTCCGTGGTACGTCCGAGTTGTTGAGGAACAAGGACAATGGAATCTCGAATTTCATTCCACAAATTGCTCGCCATCAACGCGTATCAGTTTCAATGACTTTGGCACAACACTCCTCCAAGAAGACCCACTTGTGTTTGAACAAACTTCGAGTGGTTCAACGGAACCATGCTCGGGTACCCTCGATGGTAGCGATGGTCGTCAAGTATTCTTTACAAACGATTCAGTAATCGGTTCGAAACACTACGGGACATTTAGCGAGGCCGGTATGATTGACTCTACAGCTACGTTCACTGGCACCATACAATGTGGAGATGATGTCTTTGATGTACAAACTTCCATCACAACACTTGGCTCGATTCCTCTCCCAATCAGCATGCGTTTAGAGGATACAATACCTGTGGTTGAATCAAGCACACTCAGCATACCGTACAGAGGCGAAGGAATTGGCTCTGCAGAATATACAATTGAAATCGAAGGACCTCTGTCACGCATCGCCACAGCAGAACCAACTCTAGAGATTGAGAAAGGAAATGGAACCATTGTTTTGAATATTGATCCACAAGGACTACTACAAGACAACATGTATGTTATGGGAACTGTTCATCTTCAATCCTTCAACGGTGAATCATGGACAATCGATGTTGAACTTAAGGCGGTTGAAGACGAGAGGATTCCCTTGATTGGTGATCAATCGTTCGTGCTTACCCTCTTCTTCCTCATTTTCTCGGTGTGGTTTGCTACCTCTCTGTTTGCACGAACGTCTACACAGAAGAAGCCTGAGCAAAGGGAGCATCATGAAGCGGAGGAGTTCTTACCGGGTGACCATCTTTGAATCCTTAGGTACCTCCATGCATCTCCCTCTGGAATAGCACAAACCCACTGTTTGTGAACACCTTCAGCAAGTCGAACACTCAAACATACGCCTTCCCATGTTGTTGCTGCTTCTTTGTGCGGTTGAATCAACCATGGAGCATGCGATTCGTTGAGATCACCATCGTACACTCTCCAACGACATCCATACTTGAACCCGGGTCGGAGCAACAACCCACGATTCAGGAGATCGTTCATCAAAAGAGATTCTTCTGATGGTGGCGCATTTTCTACAATCATATGTTCGATAAAAGAATCCTCTTCTTTTCTTAAAACTCTTCCAGACATGTGCTCAACACCAATCTGCTGCCAATTCCATGTTGTATTAAGACCAACATAACTTCCCGATTCCGTGAGCGTTCGGTTGTTCCAATGGCTGAGGAAATTGGTCCTGTCCGATTCTCTCAAATTATTCCAAGGGACCAAATCTCCCCTGGGGTTGATCAAATCGATTTTGTACATCGTCACATCCAATTCATCATCAATAACAAACAACTCCGATTCGATGTTCATTTCTTCGGACTGTCGGCACCATAGGAGCAGGTTGTTCCAATCGAGAGCATCATGTGTGGTTGCAATTGAAACGGAAGACTGGTGGTCGTCCTTGAGATGATTCCGGTCACGATGCCAACGGATAGCCCAAGACAGGTGTTCCAAATTTGGTCGGTGAATGGAGGGTACAATCATTTCTCCACCGTTGCGGCCAACGTCCAATATAATCGCCTCGTATATCAAGCGTGGATTTTTCTCAAGTTCTGATTCAAGCCATGACGCATTAGGTAGTGGGACGTGTCGATGCCAATGACAAAAAAGAACTTCTGAAGCGGTCAATGCGATCGAACCGTCTTCGAGACGTTGCCCGAGTGCACTTTTCTCATACAAACGGGTTGAAAGTGGTGGCAAGATTTTCCACAGATTCCCAAAGGCTGTAGGTGGTTGAATTTTTTGTGTTTCATCCGAACCAACGTTATCCAAATCGAGTGAGCGCGTCGATCTCGCACGAGGCTTGAACTTTCGACGCTGCCGCACCATGAATGACCCTCATGTTACCCACATATTGTTGCGTCGATGACCGATTGTCCTAAGGACTACCATGAAGACAAACGAAATGGGGAGCAGTATGGTTAGCGGGTTCTTAGGAACACTTACCATTGAAGAGCGGACATTGCTCCACCTCCTCGACAACCAACTGCCCGAAAACAATTGGGAAGCTCCGATGGAACTCACCCAAGCAGGTATCTCAGCAGCAGTTCATGTACAACGAAAACACGTTCCAAGGACGTTGAAACGTTTGCAGGAGCAGGACTTCCTCAACACAACCAGTCGTCATGTCCCCGGTGCTCGACAACGACGGCGTGTCTACTCATTGACACCTGATGGGCGTGAACGAGCGCTCTCCATTCTGAATAGAATCAAAGCAGTACCAGTACAATCGGATGGAACAACAGTGTTGTTGGAATCTCTGCTCACAAGTTCGAAGAATACACTCGAATCGCTCGCCCACATTGATGAACATATGAAAGTTCATTCTGAACCAGTCATGTCTCCAGTGTCCCACCCAGAAGGCTCTGCTTCACTGGATGCACAGGCCGGAGAAGCGCTTGTTCGCCGTATGTTTGCAAGGGCTTGGCAAGATGGCCGCATCACCAAAGACGAACAACTTTTGCTCAATGAAGTCGTCGATTTCCTTGGAATGCATCCTGATCGAGTTCGACGTTTATCCAATGAAGCACGTCGAGAAATCAATGCACCCCCTCCTGAAGAAATCTATCTCGAGATGTTGCGCCAAGCATTGGTCGATGGAGTGATTCATGAAGAGGAAGAAGCACTTCTTCGAACGGTTCAAATTGCATTCGATATCGATTCACAAACTCACGAACGAATGCTCAGAGAAGCATTGGAGCAGCCCTACATTTCACCAGAACTCGAAGCGTACAGTTCTGTTCTAAAAACTGCAATGATCGATGGAATCATCACAAACGATGAGGCAGCGATGCTCGAAACATTGCGGCTGAAAACTGGCATTACCGAACAAGAACATGCCATGCTACTTGCAGAATTGCAAGATAAAACAGAGGGATAATTATGGGAATGAGCGATGACGATGTAAAAATTCACGATGCTTTGAAGAAACTTGAACGTGGGTTGAAGAACATCAAACCAGCGAAGGTTCTTCTCGTCGGAGACATCATGATGGATTGCTACATCCATGGTTTTGCCAACAACCTCAACTCCCGAGCACCAGTTCCTGTCCTCAAGGAAATTTCTCGTGATGTTGATGTTGGAGCGGCAGCACACGTCGCTCGCGGTCTCGATTCTCTCGGATTGAAGAGTCACCTGCATGGTGTCGTCGGAGATGACGATTCTGGACTAGCCGTCTTGGAAATGCTTGAAGAAGAAGGTGTTGAAACATCTGGAATTGCAGTGCTTGAAGAACGTACAACTACGGTGAAAACAAGGCTTTTGGGTGCACGCGAAGGTTTGGTCAAAGGAGAGCAGCTTCTGCTTCGATGGGACATCGAAGACGATGAACCAATCCCATCTACAGCATTGACAAACCTCATCGAACGTACAATCGAATCAATTCCGAACTCATCTTGCCTCATCTTGTCTGATTATGGATTAGGTGTACTCGATGATGCTGGAGCTGAACGACTCATCGCAGTTGCAAAGAGACACAATGTTCCCATCATTGCAGATCCCAAACTGACCGGACTCCATCGTACTCAAGGCGTTGATTGGGTCTTGTTTCAATCGAAAGGGTTGGAACTTATGCGTAGACGACTTGGCGCAACAACTGGTGCCGAAGCAGCAGCAATGCTACTCGAATCAAATGACTGGAAGCATCTATTGATTCTTGAGGGGCAGGACGGCGTTACCATCCACTCGAGAAACGAAGATACGGTTCATGTTCAATGCATGCTCGAGGAAATACGACAAATGATTGGACTCATCGATGCCGCTGCTGTTGCCGTTGCAGCAGCAATCACGCTCGGCCTCTCCGTGGAAGAAACAGCTCAACTCGCAAATGCTGCAAGTGAGTGCATCCTCATCGCCGATCGTACCGATCGATTTGTTCTGCGACTCGACGATATGGTCAATAGAATTGGAGAAATTGCTTGGTCCCTTCAAGTTTCAAAACGTTGAGGTTATCCTATGAGTTCTTGGTTGAGGCCAACAACTGCAGATGTTGGTCTACGATCATTTGCCGCATCGAAGGAGAGATTGTTTGAGGAAACAACCGCAGGTATGCAGGATTACCTCCTCGCCTCAGAGATTCCTTCAGAAGCTATTCATCATACATCTGTCTGGACGGTTCGAATTCCCACACATGATGATGCCAACGGTCTACTCCTCGTCAAATGGCTCGAAGAAGTTCTCTTCATGGATGAAGTTGAACAGAAATGGCTTATCGATTGTTCAATAAAAATAGAGGAGGTCGAGGACGTACACTCCCTGCAAGCACATGTACGTTGGGTGCATTCCGATAATGTCGAAAAAGAGGTAGAAATTAAGGCGGTAACGCGTCAGGATTTGATGGTTGCAGAGGTAACTGCAAACCAAACACTGGAATCACCTTGGCCAGAGGTGCCGACCTTCGAAGGACCTGGTTGGTACAGCGATGTCGTGTTTGACATTTAGGTGGGAATCCCTGGGTGGACGCTCGTACTCAAAGGTCGTATCTACACACTTCCTCCGTCCCGGATCCCCACAGCACCCATGGCCCCAGGTAGGGATGCT
>CEUV01079601.1_pt1 | contig 38035 bp, 28 predicted proteins | sample 356401 | NCBI WGS metagenome assembly CEUV01 (sample SAMEA2622710, study PRJEB7988) | marine metagenome | isolation source: saline water (ENVO:00002010), including
AAATTGAAAAGAATGAAGACCCTCAAGAGGACACGGTGTTAACGATGACCCAAGATGATGATGCTCCTGAGGTGAAAATCGAAGACTTACCGGGCGTAGGTCCAGCGACTGCTGAGAAATTAAGAGAAGCAGGATTTGACGAACTCCTTGCGCTGGCGGTTATGTCGCCAGCTGATTTAGCAGAACAAGCAGAAATCGGTGAAGCAGTAGCCGGCAAAATCATCGCTGCATCAAAGAAAATGGCCAACATCGGTGGTTTCGTATCCGGTGGAGATCTATTAGAGCGTAGAAAAGAAGTTCAAAAACTATCATCAAAAGTACAATCTATTGATGACTTACTTGGCGGTGGTTTCGAAACCCAAGCCTTGGTTGAGGTTTATGGTGCGTTTGGCAGCGGAAAAACACAGATTGGGCACCAATTGGCGGTTAATTGCACACTTCCATTGGAAGAAGGTGGTTTTGATGGTGATGTCTTTTACATCGATACCGAAGATACCTTTAGACCCGAGAGGATTACCCAAATGGCCAGAGGTTTAGACCTAGACCCTGACCAAGTATTATCTCGAATACACGTTGCTAGGGCTTACAACTCCGCTCACCAGATGTTGCTGGTTGATGAGATAAAGCGAATGAGTAAAGGCTTGAATGTCAAGATGATTATCGTCGACTCGCTAACAAGCCACTTCAGAGCTGAATTCATTGGTCGAGGTATGTTGGCTAACAGACAACAGAAGCTAAACAAGCACTTGAAGGAACTCAAGCAATTAGCGGACATCAACAACGCGCTTGTATTGGTAACAAATCAAGTACACTCTAAGCCGGATGCTATGTGGGGCGATCCAACAAAACCAATCGGGGGACACGTATTGGCCCACGCTAGTACATTTAGGCTGTATCTCAGAAAAGCCAAGGGTGGCAGAAGAATCGCAAGATTGGTTGACTCGCCAAACCTGCCAGATGGCGAATGTGTTTACCAAGTAACTGAAGAAGGTCTCAAAGATTGATTTGGCGCAGTCAAAACGGTGGTGAAATAGACATTTTCCCGCCTAAATCCGTCGGCACCTTCAAAGATGGTTCGATAATCTTACCTTCATGCGCCATTTGATTGACCGCGTTTTGGAGTTAAGTGAAGAAGAACAAATCAAAATCACGCCAAGTGACATACCGCCTGGGCAAGGTAATGAAGCAGAACTCAAAGCTCTGTTAGAATCATTACAACCTAGAATAAGAGTATATGGGGCAGGTGGAGCCGGTTGCAATGCCGTTAGTCGACTCGCTGAGGAGGGATTATTCGACAGCAGTTATGTTACTGGTTATGCGATAAATACCGATGCTCAAGCACTTCTTATGTCACCAATCGAGGAGAAAATTCTGATCGGTCGTACTGCTCGTGGACGAGGCGCAGGTGGAGATCCAACCAAGGGTGAAGCAGCGGCACTAGAGTCTGAAATGGTCCTTAGAAGAGTCACCAATGATACCCAATTAGCGATAATTACTGCCGGAATGGGTGGTGGTTCGGGCACTGGTGCGGCGGGACACATTGCTAGACTAGCCAAGCAACAAGGTGCTATGACAATAGCTGTAGTAACTTATCCGTTCAAGTCTGAGGGTTCACTGCGTAAACAAAATGCTGAGTGGGGACTAGAACGACTCAGGGAGCATTGTGATACAATCTTAGTAATTCCCAACGAAAGATTGCTCGAAATTGAAGGCGTCAAGGATTTACCAATCGCTAGCGCATTTAGAGTCGGAGATGAACTACTAGTTAGGTCGATCACTGGCGTAACTGAATTACTCACTACTGACGGAATGGTCAATCTTGACTTTGAAGATTTGAAGGCTGTCATCAAATCTGGTAGCGGAGTTGCCATGATTGGCTTAGGCGCGTCTTCAGCAACGAATAGAGCTGAGGAAGCTACTCTAGAAGCGCTACATTCGCCGCTACTAGAATTGGATACCTCTGATGCGAGAGGTGCGCTAATTAACGTCGTTGGTGGACCAAATTTGACATTGGGAGAAGCTGAGAAATGTGCTCAAATAATCCAAGAGAAGATTTCACCACATGCGAAGATAATTTGGGGAGCAGCTGTCGATAAAGAACTCGGAGATGAAATCCGAGTAATGTTGGTTTTAACTGGCGTCAAAAGTGAACAAATTCATGGTTCAAGTGAAAATCGCCAAATCAGAGCGTTGAGAAATAAGAGTATCGAGTTTGTTAACTAATCTTTGATCATCTTAAAACAAACATAGAGTAAAACTATGAGGCCGAGTAATAACATTGTTCGGTCAAATAATTCTAACTCGTGTTCCGCAACCTCACTATTTGGAATCGGATCGAAATTCTGCTCTCCGGGAACATAAATTTCCTTCACATTCCAGTGGTCTTCATTAGACAAACCATTACCGTTCACTGCATTACCGTAAATCAAAAATTTACTCATTGTAGTATTATCTGCTGGCGCAGTCCAAGAAAAATTCCACATTCGCTGTTGATTAGACGACTCATAATGAGTCCATCCTTCATCTACTAATTGCCCCTCGTTATCTTCAAAACTCAGGTTACCCTTGGTTATTATCACTCTAAAACCTCCTTGAGCATCTGTTTCACTTGGTGAGATTTGCTCGTTGTTGAGTATTAATTGTAGAGGATAAGTAGTATTTGACTGGAATTTGGATGGAAGTCCCGTTACCGAAATTTCGGTTTCGGAGTTTGCTGCGCCGTGGCATAAACATCCGTTATTTGCAATCTCTCCAACACCGTTTGGGAAACTGTCGACTGAATTTATCGGCAAAAATAGCAGCGTCCCAATCAGTGCCATGACAACAAATCTGGAGCCAATGAAACTACCCACATTATATCCAAAATGCCGTCACCTTTGACATTTTTTATCTTACTAGTTGATTAATCTATCATGATGCATGACGCGCAAGTGAGTAACATCAAATTAAGTATAATGAGGCATGAGTTATAGTCAATGTTTGAAAGTGATGCCTTTGTTTTACCAGACTCATTTGAAGAAGATGAAATAGACATTTTTGCAGAATTGGGCGTTAAAAACAACGGCCAGTTCACGAACCCTGCCACTCAACTACAAGAGCAAAATGAGAACCTTGCCATACTATTATCAAATGATGAAATGGTAACTCAGCAAGATGCTAACGACATCGAGGAAACTAACTCTAAAACCGTAGTAATAGAGACTAGTTCAGTATCTCTTCCAGACGAGACCATCAGTGAGTTACTTGAGATTCTGGTAAAGCAAGAATTACATACCTCAGATGGGGAACAAATAACCAGTAATGTCCCCGGAAATGCCAAGGTAAACTTGGCATCAGCCAAGGTGGTCAAGAGACACGATGAATACGAAATTTCTGTTATCATTGATGTCGATGGATCAGGCCCAGTTAGACCATTTGCCAAAATAAAAACTCAGAATAACATCCTCAGTCCGAGTGAAGCACCTGCTTCTATTCCTAAAAGCTGGATTCCACTGCACGATATACTCAGAGACTTGCTGACCAAAGCAATGCAGATGTTGTCATCAACAAAGTTCGCCATTAATCACAACGCTTGAAGTGATTTCGACTGTAGGTTTGAACATATTCGATACTGTACAGTATGTTTCATGGCTTTTTTCAACTAATCTCTTTACCAATTTCACCGGTGCTTCCCCATCAACATGGTAAGTCATTCTTATCTTGGTGAAAACTTTTGGCGAAGTGTTCTTCCTGTCAGCGTCGAGTTCTATCCAAATTCGCTCTATTGGTCTGTCTTTCAGTCCAATTTGTATATCGGCGAGTGAACATGCACCAATCATTTGCAGTGTAACTTGAACCGGAGTAGGTCCGTGGTCCCAATCAATTTCTACACAGTCTCCTGCTTCATTGAAGCAATCTACTCTAGAGTTACCTTTCCATTCAACGCGTCCCAACATGTACCTCCGATGTGCGGTTCATTCTTGAAGGAAATGCTTGTCGGATGGTTTGAGTGGCATGGCAGGCGAGACTATTACCTTAGAAGATGGCGTATTGAATGTACCAAATAACCCAACTATACATTATATCGAAGGCGATGGAATTGGGGTCGATATCAGCCCTGTAATGATTAAGGTAGTAGATGCCGCAGTTGCCAAAGCATTCAATGGTGAAAAACAAATACACTGGAATGAGGTTTTGGCAGGTGAAAAAGCCTTCAACAACACCGGTGAATGGTTACCTGAAGCAACTCTCGATGCGATGAGAAATGGCCTGGTTTCAATTAAAGGCCCACTAACTACTCCTGTTGGCGGCGGAATTAGATCACTAAATGTTGCACTGCGACAGAAATTAGATTTGTTCGCCTGTGTAAGACCTGTGCGTTGGTATGATGGAACACCGTCGCCGGTGAAAGCACCACAAGATGTGGACATGATTATCTTCAGAGAAAATAGTGAGGATGTCTATGCCGGCATAGAATGGGAAGCAGGAACCGAGGGAGTTGCCAAATTAATCAATTTCTTACAAAATGAGATGGGTGTTGACAAAATTAGATTCCCCAATACTTCGGGAATCGGAGTCAAACCAATTTCTCAAGAAGGAACTGCGAGGATTGTACGAGCAGCATTACAGTATGCTGTTGACAACGACAAGGATTCAGTAACTCTTGTTCACAAAGGCAACATCATGAAATTCACAGAGGGTGGCTTCAGAGATTGGGGTTACCAACTAGCAAAAGATGAGTTTGGTGCCATCGAACTCGATGGCGGCCCGTGGTGTACATTTGACAATCCAAACACTGGGACGACTATTACCGTCAAAGATGTAATTGCTGACGCCATGTTACAACAAATTATTACTAGACCAGCGGAATATTCTGTCCTTGCTACAATGAATCTCAATGGTGATTACATCTCTGATGCTCTTGCTGCGCAAGTTGGCGGAATTGGTATTGCACCCGGTGCAAATATCAACTACGATACTGGCATCGCTATATTCGAAGCTACACATGGTACCGCACCAAAGTATGCTGGACAAGATAAAGTCAACCCAGGAAGCGTCATCTTGAGTGCTGAAATGATGCTTAGACATATGGGGTGGACTGACGCTGCTGACCTTATTGTCAAGGGTATGGAAGGCGCAATTTCAGCCAAAACTGTAACTTATGACTTCGAACGATTGATGGATGACGCCAAATTATTGAAGTGCAGTGAATTTGGTGACGCAATCATTTCCCACATGTGAGAAAGATGGACAAAATTTCAGAACTTGAGCGGGAACTGCTCATTTCCAATGCCAAATCAGTTGTTGATGGCGAACCCATTGGCTGGTTTGATGAATTATACCAAATGGCCGAGCGAAATTCTGCTATGATTCCTTGGGCAAGAATGGCACCCAATCAAATCATGATGGATTGGGTCAAAAAGAACTCTCAACCAGGTAATGCTTTGATAATTGGTTGTGGATTGGGCGATGATGCCATTGGCTTAGAGCAACTTGGTTTCACAGTAACTGCATTTGACATCTCTCAACACTGCATTGATTGGTGTATGGAGCGTTTTCCCAACTCAAACGTCAAATGGATGGTCGGCGATATCTTGAATCCTGAACAAGAATGGCTGGGACAGTTTGATGTTGTCATTGAAATCCATATTCTCCAAGCCATCCCGGATGGAGGAATAAGGGAAACTGCTGCTGAACAGATGCCAAGTCTGTTAAGTGACAATGGCCAAATGCTGTGCATTGGTCGATTAGACAATGGTTGTCAAGCAATCCTGCCACCACCTTGGCCCCTGAGAGAAGATTGGCTAAAAGAATCGTTCAATTCGTTAGATCTAATCGAATTTACTGCATTCACTAATCCAGATTCTCCGGACGTGTCGAGGTATTATGCTGCCTGGCGGAAAAATTCAGTTTAGCCAAGTGTTGAGCATCTTGCTATTCTTGATAATTCCATAACCAAACCGTTCCTCAAAAGCCCGAGCAGTCAAGGTAAAATCACCGTCTCTCGTAGCCACTAGGATACTGCCTAAACCTTCTAAGGACTGTGATGCGAGAACTTTGACAATCGCCATAATGTTCCTGTCGGCTGGTTCTGGATAGACCTTATCGTTGCCTATTTTGGTCCGATTTTGTTTTGGTTCTCTCGCAACTTTCATTTCCGTAAGTTCATCATATATCTCGACATATTCCTTTAAGAAATCGGTAATTTCACTCACATGTTCCTCATCTTTGGCTTCGCTTTCCAAATGAACATCAAATGGTTTCCATCGATTGAACTCTTGGATTATTTCTTCAACTAATGAAGCGATTTTCTTGTCACTGAAAACAGAATCAAGTACCTCGGGCCGAACTAAAGAGGATTGGAATTTTGATTTTAATCGGCCGTGATTCTTGCTCAATTCAGTAATCTCATGTTTGACAATTGAAGGTAACCAAAGATTAATCCGGCCAGCATCAGCACGGCTCAGCAATACTTTATGGAAATTATCATGCTCGAAAGAATCCAAACTTGTTTCACTAGCCAACTCTAAACTATGAGCGATTTTATCGACCAGTGCATCAACCAAAATATTGGTATCAACAATTACCAACGGCGGTAATGACAGATTTTTCAAGTAACGCCGGGATGAGTTTGGTATCTCCTTTTTGTGCGTCGCAAAGAGACTTCTTTCTGCATCATACAATCTCTTCATTTCGGTTGTGGTGAACTTTCCAGAATTCTGTGCTCTTTCAAGATACATTAAACCTTCAATCGGATTCTTATCTGCTGAATCTCTTGCGATATCATAAAGCGCCATAATTGAGGGAGGATTCTGTAACATTTCATTGCGGAAACGTCCGTCGAACCCTTGCCTACTGCGACGTTTATTGCGTTGTATTGAATTTAATGCTGCAGTAACTCGGCCACTAAATGGTTCTGCAGGGAGCACTCTAGAATGCTCAAACGGATAATTTCGTAGATTGTCTAATTCATCCTCTGCAAAGAAATTTACGGGTTTTTCAATGATTTCGCCTTCCATGTTCTCTTCAGTAACATATTTTGTTCGTCTAACGAAATCCTTCAGTAATTGAGTTGCTTCATTGGTTTTCTGACTATTGGCGGTGAATGAAACCCTTAGGTAGAGTTGGAAACGTTTGGTTATTGCAGTCCTCAAAGCGGGTTGCGCATCGAGTAAATCTACCGCTTCGCTCCATTGTTCTGCATGAGCCAAGTGGATTATCGATTTACGATAAAGTACCATAGAATGTTCAAAGTCGAATGCCCCACTCTCAGCAACTCTTCGATATTCTCGCGCAGCGTTTAACTCATCGTCATTTTGAGCAAATAATGCTGCCCTTGCCAACGTATGCCATTGTGATAATGGATTGTTCTTTTGGTACCAATCAACTAGACCTTCCAAGCCGATATCGTGATCAAAAACCAGCTGTCTAATCGAACGGATTAGGCGTGTTGGTATATCTGCCCCAGCGACTAAATTATTCAAAGTGGCAAATATTTCCTCATCGGCCTCACCATGTTGCAGGGATATTGTTGCCTGGTTTAATTTCAAAGTTGTAATCAATACCGACAATAAATTCTCCTCCAAAACTGAAAGTTCTGCTTGCTCAAGACTATTCTGCAAGTGTTCAATATGAGTTCTAGAGGCTATTCCTGTTCCTCCCTGTTTGAGGGCATTTCTAGCTTGTTTTAGGGCTTGATAGGCTTTCTTTGGCAAAACTGTAAACGGGTCATCATCGACCTTGTTGCCCTCCATTAGCATTATCAGGCTTTGAGCCATTGGCGTTAGATATACCGGAGGTTCAGTGCTATGAATAGAAGTTAGGGCTAATTTTCTAATCTCGACGAACCTTTCCCACAGGTCTTGTTCGCTATTTGTCGCAAGCACGTGATATGATAGCAATGCCTCATAAGGATGCGATAGCGGCGCTAAGTCATTACCACAAAGGATTTTACTAAGTCTTCTAAGTTCCAGTTTTTGTGTAAAGACCTCTACAGCTGATACAGACGATTCTTCCCAGCCTTCTCCCGATATGTCTTGCAATCTCTTGTAGCATTCATTTTTCAAATTTAGAGATGTTTGTTTATTGCTAGCGATGTATTGTAATGCGCCCTCGTCAAGTGATTGTAACTGATTCACCAACCATTCCTCGACCTCAGAAGAGGATAGAGTACAGACTAAATCGTATAGTTTTTCGATTTCAATAGAATGGTCAAGGGTATTTGAAATCAGTAAGTCTGTAGCATCTTTAGCAGCGCCGGAATTCGTTAGAGATGCAAGGTAAATCCACCTCAAATTTTGTACTTGAGTTTGCGAATTTGGAATTGCCTCAAGAATTTCAATGCCTTGGGCGATATCTTCCGGGGGTAACTTACCAACCGAATCTGGGAAATTCATCCACGCATATCTCATGCGAGCTCGGGCTAAACCGTTGTCGTTGCTTGCGGTACTTGATTGCCAATCTTTTACTTCGCCGTTCATCAGCCGAACTAAATCGGTAAATTCTTCTGCTAATCCTTTATCCACTTTCGCTAATTCTTTTATTGGTCCTTCTGAATCGTTGTCACTGGCTATTGCTAAAATTACCGAAACAACCGCAGCATTACCCGTCAGATTCAACAATACATCTCCCACTTCAATCGCTCGCTTCGCCGATATCTGTGACTGTACTTTTTGCATCGCAATTTGTTGGTTAGCATCGACACAAAGTGGTGATAATTCATCCATCGCATTGGCTAATTCTTGGTAATTAAACACGTCAATTCGGCCGGCTGAGATATCAACTTTTTTGCTTGACTTGGACTTTTTCTTGGCGACGGGAAAAGCAACAAACTGTGCCAGTAAAGCAGTTTTTTGACCGAGGGTATGCCATGTTGAGTCGACACCATTAGTTAGACAATCTTCTCTGATTTGGTTTTCTAAAGCGGTTAATTCGTCATTCCATTCACCGCGCTTGAGTTGTTTGTTAATCAGCAAAACTGCTAATCTAAAGGCAGCCGATTCAGATTCATCATTAGAAATCGATTCATTATCGGGCAACCAATCTATTGCAGACTTCGGTGAGTTCCCTCTACCTCTACGGCGCATCATGCGATTATTACGCGGGCTGGTTGACTCTTCATCGTCTCCCGGTATCTCGGTTTCATCGAGAGCCAGCGTTAGTATGCTGCGCCATTTCTTCTCCATTATCTGCCAATCAGCAGATTTTGCAACCTTGGCCTTACGCTGCTGCTTAGGAATGTTAGCCTTGAATGCAATGTCTAAACACTTCGCAACATGTTCTTCTTGCAGAATAGCCACCTCCTACATATTAGCCGCTTAGTAGGTTGCACTTCAACTAACCGGCATCAAAATGAGTTAAACCATCTGTAAAATGTCAATTTTACCACTAGTGTTCATGAATAAAGAACGCTTGGAGTATATTGACTGAGCCCATGGATTATATTCGAGTCATCGCCTTGTTAGCCCACCCCATTTTGGCTAGCGCATTGATATTTTGGATGTGGCAACAATACTCTTGGCGTAAGAAGAATAAAACCCTCAAAGGTGAGCAAAGAAAGTTGGCCCTAGAGAAGCATGAAAAATCTGGTGAAATGATTCTGTGGGCTGGATTTGTGGTTGTCGGGATTGCCTTTGTTGGTAGAATGATTGCTGGTTTTCGCAGTGAAGGCGACATTTTTGCAGAAATTTGGCCAACAAATCTACACGGGTTTATCGGCCCGTTGGGGCTGATACTGCTACTCATAATGGTCAACTTGGGTAAAAAGACCAAGGCAAAGCGTGTGGCTGGTGAAAGTTATTCCGTTGAAAAAACCAAACATGGCAGAGCTGCAGATTTCATAATGGCACTAATTTTTATCCACGCTTTCTTGGGATTTTTGTACATATTTTCTGTGCTTTAATCGACTGCAAGTGTAATTTCTCGCTGTCGCCACATGCTTATCCATTCGGCCAAATTATGCTCTAAACCGGGTTCCTGAATTCTACATCCACAAGCATTCATATGTCCCCCACCGTTTCGGTCAAACTTAGTTGCTAAGCGAGATAAATCGTATCTATCTTGACCGCTTTCGATAAACGAATTAGCATAAAAACTTGCGCTCAGTGGCGGTCTATTTGCATCTTGAATAGAACCATCTGAGAATCCATGAATTATACAACATGCATCTGCCGCAGCACCAACAGTTGCGGTGACTAGATAACCGTTAGAGAAAAACCCGGTATTCTCGAGATGACATATTGCTAAACGATCTACGATTTCCGTATTTTCCTTGACGATTTTTTCCAAAATAGTTCGATTAGTTTTCTCGATATCCAGTTTAGTAATCACTTCAGGTAGTTGTAAAATTTCTTGCATTGTCGAGCCGCCTGCCATTAATTCAACAATCCTCTTCATGTATTCACTCTCTACCTTAGTTAATGTTCTACTGAATCGCATATACTCATCATCAGCACGAAATTGTTCAATAGTGATACCTCCGGAGTCCAAGGCGTCAACCAAGGGCATTATGTCAACAAAGTTGGATAAATCACAATATGGTTTGATTATCTCATAGGCTAATCTAGCTGCTGACGGAGTTGGTTGCCAATCAGTAGTGCCGCCTTTAGCAAGGAATACTGATAACTCATCTGATGATGGTTTGTTGGTTTGATGGTGATCTAAATACCATCCACAATTTGGATGAAATGGCAAATCAATAATTACGGTTTGGGAGTCTATAATGTCATCCAAACTTCCGCTCCTAATCAAAGCAGCATGTGAGAAAATAATTTCTGCTCTTGGATTATATTTCTTGAGGATTGCCGCTCCACAGAGGCCATCAAAATCTGAATCGGCGACAATCAGAGAAAACTCAGGTATGCCTGTAGAACCCATTATTCAATCCTGATAAACCATGATGTATAAATTTCTTACCAATTGAACAAAAAATATCATGACTAATGCCGCCTTCCGCAGTTCATGGAAACATCCTGTGGAGTGGTTTTAGTGAATTACGGCACTATCCTACTATTACAATATCCACAAGGCCACTGGGACTTACCAAAAGGCCACGTCGAGGATGGAGATGCAACTAAGCAGGAAACCGCGAGGCGGGAATTGGGGGAGGAAACGGGCATAACTGAAATTGAATTTGTCAATGGTTTTGAGGAAAAAACCAATTACAGCTTTAAGCACAAAGGCAAAAGAACCCAAAAACAAGTGTACTGGTACTTTGCAACCACAGAAAAAATAACGGTTAAACTGTCAAAAGAACATCGAGATTATATGTGGCTTGACTGGGAATTAGCACTCGATATGGCAACCCATGAAGAAACAAAACAGGTGATTTCTCAAGCGAAATTATTTGCCGAACAGCACAGTTTATCCTAAGTTATCAAAATCCTGTTCGTTAACGTGGAATTTCTTAATCATTCCAGCAACATTTGTCGATTCCTGTCTTTTTGCTAACGGCGTCCAAAGCGTCTCTTGTTCACCAAGATTCTTTGTCACCCATCGAGCAAACACAAAAAACCAATCTGACAAACGATTGATGTAGATTCTAGCTTGAGGCCTTACCGAATCTTCACCTGCTTCATCGGCAATGGTGACCAGACATCTTTCTAATCGTCGCGTCACTGTTCTAGCATGATGAATTATTGGCTCTGGGCCGATTCCTGCAGGTAAAATAAAACTGGTTAGTGGATCTAATTGTTCCAACCAAGCATCCATTTCTGCTGTTAGTAAATCACATTGTTGTTCAGTTATCAATTCCATATATTCAGGTAAGTCACTTGGCTTGCAAGCCAATTCTGCACCCAAGTCAAATAATTCGTTTTGTATTCTATCTAACGCAGCCTCTGCTATCTTTTGGATACGAGTAATACTCGCACTGCTTCCACCATCTGCATGATTAGGAAGAACGGCACATTCTCTGCGAATTATACCAACGATGGAATTTAGTTCATCACAAGTTCCCACGGCATCAAATCTTGAGTGGGATTTTCTATGCCTAGACCCGTCAACGAAGGCTGACGTACCATCATCACCTGTTCCTGTATATACGCGATTTATCCTAACCATCCGAACTCCGCCTGGTATGGCCTAAATCATGCTTCTATGAGTGGTTTGCGGGAAAGGAAACTTGATTTTATGTCATGATACCATTCAATATCCTCTTCACCTTGAGCCCATGAATACAATACTAATTGCTCATCAACAACGCCATACCATTCCAGCCTACCTGGTTCCAAGCACGCCATTTTTGCTCCGGTTTGCTCCATCTTGTCAACTACTTGATGCCATGAGTGGATCATACTCGCAAGATAATCAGCCAATTCAGTGACGTGGTCATGAGAGGATTCATAACTTTCCAAAATTATATCAAGTTCTTCAGTCAAATCTGCTGCGTTATCACTGATGGATTGGAGTTCAATCAACAACTTCCTTGCAACAGGTAGGCTTTCACGCGCCTCTTCTATTGTAACAACTCTAGCACCTGATGGAATTTCGTCAATAACCCGCTCAAAATTTAACAAATCAGTGATTTCCATAGGTCGGCCAGAATAAATTGGTACTTCGGACATGTCAGACACGAGTGTCTTTTCACGAGAAGGGTCTTGAATTCATCGTTTGTTCTAGTGCTAAAACGGCGATTTTGCTGGTATCGGGAAATTGCCAATTTCGCCTTGATTCTTACTTTTTGTTATGTGCTTGAAACCTCTGAATGATAGGAAGCCAAGGAACCAAAGCCAAAGTAGTGATTCTAAGATAAGAATTGCATAGTAAAATGGGCCGAGTGATGAAAGCATAGCAATCCCGTCATACGGTGTTCCGTGAGTAAAAATAAAAGCAAATTGAGAGATTAAATTGGCCACAAACCAAACCGCAAGGATTGAAATCATCACAGTAGACGTTAATTTACTCCTTTTCTTCACGGTACTCATGTAGTAATATCTACCTTAAACTACATAAAAGGTTGTGTTTATTGCTCTTTTTCGGCGTAAATTGCACCAATAAGTATTGAATAAGGTCATTCGTCATCGAGATTTGGTGAAGAATAACCCATGTTCTTCAAACAGTTATCGATTGCTTCTAGCCATTCCACCGCAACCGCAGACTTGCCACCTGACTCAAGAAATAATTCGTTCCAGTGAGTGGCTTGTTGATTATTGCCAAGGAATTGATTAATCCTATACAACGCTGAATACGCCATTGGATTGAGATGTTCTTCATCGGCATCCCATGCCTTTTCGAAGCATTCGATTGCCCCATGAGGGCCGTGCAGCTGCCCCTTATGCAATGCAACCATGCCCGCTTGACTCCACGCAAGTGGCAGCCTGCCGATTAGTAATCCTCTGAAAACCAGCCAAGTCTGCCCACCAGCGAGTACGACCAATGCTAGAAAACCAGCCCAGTGTTCAAATTCGGTTAGATCATCCCAAGTTAATGTGATTAAACCAGCCACTCCAACACAAAACATGAATCCCGCCATAGGGGCGACTAGTACCTCTCTGCGAGTATTTAGCATGTGGTGAATTCCAATCACCAAACCAAATGCTCCGACTACTGATAAAATTCCCAGGTGTGCCTCAAGACTGGTTGGATTTGGCGCAGACTGGCCCATGAATAGTAGCCCTGCAATAATCAGCATGAAACTGCCAAAACGTTTGGCTGGCCGAGGGAACGGTTGGCTTTTAGAGCCTAATATCAAAACAATTCCAATAATTGCGTCGAATACCAAAAGTAACCAAACGGCGGTGGATTCGGACAAAATCATGCTATCAACGCCACTCCCATTGAAGGGTCATCTTTGAGGATTTGCTCAATCCCGATGGTAATTTGTACCTTTGATAATTTCCGTTGCTCGATAGACCTGTTCTGCCAACATTACGGCAGCTAATTCATGGGGAAAAGTCATGTCAGACAATGAAATCAATTTGTCACGACCTGATTTGTACTCCTGCCAGCCATCCACGGGGCCAATTGCTAAATTCACATCTTGATCACTAACCGTCCAATTTTTGACAAGATTGGCAAATTCCCGAGAACCGTATTGCTCTCCTGCTTCGTCTAACAAATATAGAATTGAATTCTTACCTATTTCGGCGTAATAGTCGTCGAGTGTTTTTTTTACGCTATGGTAAATTATGTTGATATTACGGGTTTTGAGTCTTTGTTGGTAATTTTTCATCATTTGAGAATAGGCTTTTTCTTTGACCGTTCCATGGAGGTGGATTGTTATCCTTCCCATGGTTGATACGAGAAGTAATTATTTTTCAAAGGTTAACACGATTACAGTAGTGATTGATGAACCAACTTCAAAAAGTATTACCGATACGGACTATTATGGGATGGTGGCCGTTTTCTAAACCAAAGCCATCGACACGAGTCATTGAACCAATTAGCAAGGATGGACGGACCTGGCTACTTGAACTTAGAGACATGTGCGAACGCAATTTTGACAATCCAGAAGAAGCCAAACGCAGGATTAGACAAATGCAGGTCGAATGGCAAGAGTGTCTTGACAATGGTTCGCTATCATCAATCAATAAAGAAGCATTAGAAAGTCGAGCGATTCGATTATTGTCAAGCACAGATGCTGAATGGTTAACCTGGCTTGACGACTTAGAATTTTGGAAAACCGGTTGGAAACCTGTACAAGATTCGGCAGACAAGGATTGAAATGCGCTCCGCAACTCGCAACACCATGGCAAAAGCGACACTACACATGTTGCATACCTGTCCTTTCTGTTGGAAGGTAAGAGGAGTCATTGAGTATCTAAAACTCGATGTGAATTATGTATCGGTGAACGGGTTAAAAATCAAAAAAGCGGTTTCATTCGCTGGGGATTGGGGAAAAGTACCGGTGTTTACCGATGAAAATGGCACCCATCATACCGACTCCACTCCGATTATGAACTTCATCGATAAAAATTACAATGAAGGAAAATTGCTAGCGATTGGAGATGATGATAGAACTCAAGAATGGATGGAGTGGGCCGACACAAAAATGTCCAAGGCAACCGTTCCAATATTGTACGGAACGTTAGGCTCGGCATTCAGGACAACAACTCGTATCTCCAAATTAGAGAAATTTGGGTTTTTGTCAAAGCGCCTTTATGCTTGGGCAGGCTTTCCAATTATGTGGGGAATTATCGCCAAAAAACGAGTAAAAAAAGACGGGAGGAAACCAAAGCAACTGTGGCATGATTTACTAACGGAATTTACCGACCAACATGATGGCGACTATTTCGGTGGCAAAACTCCCAATATGGTAGACTTCTCCGTATTTGGCTACATGAGATCAATATCGCCATTCCCTCAATTCGCTCTCCTGACTGACCATACCAAGGCGATGGCTTGGTACAATAGAATGGAAACATTAGTCGCTTAGGGTTGGTTATGACTTCAATTGCATTTGCCGGCTTGGAATTTCTTCCCGTTACGGAGGGCTCTGTTTTTATCGGCGAGGATAAGGGAGGTTGGATATATGCTGGTCAAAGACCTAAGCATGAAGTGAGATGCCCTAAATTTTTTATCATGAACTCACCATTGAATCATCGCGAACTGTCGTCAATTCTTGATGCTGATTTATCTGATGGCGAGGAGACAATTTGGAACCGTGAACGTCTTTTTGCGATAACATCTATGCTAACTGAGCAACTTTCCTCGATAGCAACTGACCTTGATACAGGATACGATTGGGAGGTAAGATGTCCAACACAAAGCGAATGGCTTCATGCTAAAGCGACGGGAAAACTATCACTAACATGTGGAACTAAGGAAATCCTTGCTGATGCGGTTTCATCCAATTACCGGGGTGCTATGATGGATGGAAGGCCGCGTAAATTTGACGGACACGGTCCAATGCAATGGCATACTGCAACTATGGAAATTCATCCAAAAAATGAGAGCATAAATGCGCTGTCAAGTGCACCAATGGACAGAGATAATTCCGGACTAAGTGTGCGTCTAGTCATTACCCCAATTCGTACAGACGCACCCAATATTGTACCGAAAAAAGCTGACTATGGTGCAAACATACGGTCTGAATTAATTTGGACTACCTTGCTAGGTGTCATTCCTTCATTTGCTATTCCTTGGCTAAGAGGCATGGGAGATTATGTCTACTCTGGTTGGGTTAATCTGTTATTTGGTGGGCTTTGCGCAGGATTTGTTACTGGTGCATTTTGGCGACCAAGAAGACCGACTATAATGTACTCCGAGGGCGAAAGACAAAATTAAATCAATTTTGAGTTACTGTAAAGACTTTTTTAGTTGATTTTTAACCCAAGTTTGAGCGCAACGGTGAATACATTGAGTAATACAGATAGTGGTCAAAATGCAAAAATCGTCAGCGAATATGATGATTTTTACGATGACACCATCGTTGATTGGCGCGCTTTGGGTGCTAAGTATAAAACAAAAAATATCATCCAACTGTGTGAAGGTCAAAAATTTACCAATGTACTTGACTGTGGTGCTGGAGAAGGTAGCGTACTAAAATTACTCAATGAACAAGACTTCTGTGAAAACTTGTACGCAATCGAGATTTCTCAGAGTGGAATAAGTCAAATTGAAAGTCTGGAATTAAACAAATTAAAAGAAGTCAAAAAATTTGATGGTTATGAAATACCTTATCCGGATAATTTCTTCGATTTAGCATTTAGCACTCACGTATTGGAGCATGTAGAACATCCAAGAATTCTGTTACGAGAGATTAAACGTGTTAGTAAATCTCAAATCTTCGAGGTACCTCTAGATTATGTGATAAATGTTGATAGATACATCGATGATTTACATTCATTTGGTCACATCAATGTGTACAGTCCTTCGACATTCAGGTATCTGCTAAAGTCAGAAGGTTTTGTTATCAAAAAAGAACTCAAAACAAGAATCAACAGAGAAGTGTTGGCATTTGACCTTTACAATAACAAGAAAGTGAAAAAAACAATATTTACAGAGTTCAAACTTAGAATCCTGTGGCCAACATTGAATTTAGTCAAGAGAATCCTCTACGGCAGGAAACGTTATAGTGAATTTGGATATGATGCCTACACATGTTTAGTTGATAGCGATGGTGGATTAAAAATATTTTAATCGGCTTCTTGATTAGAATTTAGTGCCATTGTTTCCCAATAAGAGTCCTGTCTTATGGCGTCTGCAGCACATATTGTTGCCATATTAACAATGTGTCTAACGCCGTCTGTTCTAGCAACCAATTGAACTGGTTTATCCATACCTTCAAGAATCGGTCCTGTCATTTCTGCGCCACCAAGTTCCTCCAGTAATTTGTACGCGATATTGGCGGCTGCTAGGTTTGGCAAAACTAATACATTTGCTGGGCCTTGGAAATCCATAAATGGATAATCGGTTTGAACTGCGGGATTTAATGCGGTATCAGCTTGCATTGGACCATCGATAATCAACGTTGGATCTATTGATTTTGCAATCTCAATCGCCTCTTCAATTCTTGTTGAGCGTTGAGCGCGAGTGCTACCAAAATTAGAAAACGATAGCATTGCAACCTTTGGTTTGATACCAAATCTACGCGCTATTTTTGCCGTTTGTATAGCAATTTCAGCCAGGGTTGGGCTATCCGGATAAACATTGACGGTGGCATCTGCAAGGAATATTGTCCTGCCATCTACATTAACCATGTAGCATCCTATGACACAATGTACAGAGGAATCAGAACCGATTACTTCTATTGTTGGCCTCAACACATCTGCATAATTTCTACTGACGCCGCCAACAAAGCCATCAGCATCGCCGCTTGCGACCATTTGGCTAGCGAAATACGGACGACTTTTCAGTAACCTTTCTGCGTCTTCAAGCGTCATGCCTTTCCGCATTCGACGTTTGAACAAGGCGGGAGCGTAGTTCAATTTCCGCCGTTCATCATAGCGTGGATCATAGACGTCGTAGGCAAAATTAAGATTCAACTCTTCTGCCATAGAATCAATCCTTTCCTTAGAACCCAATAAAATAGGATGACAAATTCTCTGCTCAACTAATTGCGCAGCAGCTCGAATAACCTTCTCATTATCGCCTTCTGGGAAAACAATTCGCTTACCACGACCTCTAACCTGATTTATCATATGACGCATGATTGAGTAAGACAGCCCTAGTCGTGATTCTAATTCCTCTCGATATTTACTGACCGAAAATTCCTCAGGACTAATTTGAGTTATTCCCTCATCTACTGCGGCTTGAGCAACTGCAGATGCCTCCCAAATTAGTACCCTACGGTCAAACGGTTTTGGGATGATATACTCTGGTCCAAATTGCATTGTAACACCATCATAAGCCGCTGAAATATAGTCCGGTACTGGTTCTTTAGCCAACTCCGCAAGGGCTTTTGTGGCTGCCATTTTCATGTTTTGAGTGATATCGGTTGCTCTTACATCTAGCGCACCTCGGAAAATATACGGGAAGCCAAGAACATTATTCACTTGATTAGGATAATCAGACCGGCCAGTAGCGATTATTGCATCGCCCCTCACCTCCTCAACTTCTTCGGGGGTTATCTCAGGAGTTGGATTTGCCAGCGCAAAGATAATTGGTTTTTCAGCCATACTCTTAACCATCTTCTTGGAAACTAAGCCGCCTTTTGACAACCCCAATAGCACATCGGCACCAACCATCGCTGCAGCCAAATCACCCTCAGGGATGTCATGTGCGTACCCCGCTTTGTAATCATTTAATTCATTATTAAGAAGGCGCTTTTTAGTCAAAATACCTTTACTATCAACCATTTTGATATGTTCTCTAGCAACACCAAGAGCAACATAGTGGTTGGCGCAAGCAATTGCCGAAGCACCAGCTCCGATTACTACTACCTTTACTTCAGACAACCGCTTACCTTGTAATTCAACTGCATTTATCAGGGCTGCTCCCGAAATAATGGCAGTACCATGTTGGTCATCGTGCATGACTGGGATATCTGTCTCTTCAGCGATTCTTCGCTCTATTTCAAAACACTCGGGTGCTTTGATGTCTTCTAGGTTGATGCCGCCAAAAGTCTTAGCAATATTTACTACGGTTTGAATAAACGATTCAGGATCTTCAGTGTCAACTTCGATATCAAACACATCGATATCAGCGAAGGTTTTCAACAACAAACCCTTACCTTCCATAACGGGTTTACTCGCTAATGGACCGATGTTACCTAGTCCAAGCACCGCAGTACCATTAGAAATCACTGCGACAAGGTTTGCTTTCGAAGTGTATTTGTAAGCGGTTTCTGGTTTCTCCGCAATTTCCAAACACGGATAGGCAACACCCGGAGAATAGGCTAAACTTAGTTCATGCGCAGTTGAATGGGGTTTGGTCGGTACGACCTTGATTTTGCCATGTGGTTTGGCTTCATGATAATCTAGAGCTTCTTTCTTGAGTTGCTGCTCTCTTCGGTCTTCCAAGGGCTCACTTCCATTACTCCGAAATCACAGTCGATGTTTGATTGTTTGGGGTGAATTTACCCGACGCACGGTGTTTTTCTCAATTATTATCACCGTCAGTTGTATGATATATAACTGAACGAAGTAGGGCCGCGTTCAAATAGTGTGAGATGCGCCAATATAATGATGAACAGTAGGGCTTTTGCTGCTAAACCGCCCAGTAGGGCTCGCAAAGCAGTAGCGTTAACCATTCTGATGGTCATCACCTCGTTGAGTCCATTGATGTTAATCCCGTCAGTTTCTGCTCATTTAACAGACAACGAAACCGTTTGGCCAAAACAAGCGAGCAATGACACTGGTTGGGTTCAACTTGATGCTGTCGGAGCGGATCCAGTTCTTGGCTTACAAGCCAATGCAAACTGGGGTCTTGAGTTCGCACCCGGAGCCTTGTTATCCAATGTGACTATGGAAGTTAGAGTCAACTCTAGTGATGGGTTGATGATTGAAGAACCTGTGATTACTGCTAGCGATGTTGGCGTCAACCTTTTTGATTGGAGTGGCCTTGGAATGTTAGGCTCCAGCGATTCATTCTCGGGTACCAATCCACACTCGGGAAGGATGGCCCCAAATAGTGAATCTGGAGCATATTGGACCCTGCCTTCGGGTGCAGAAATCAATGAACTGATTATTGAGGCCTTAGCACCGGTTGACCCTGCAGTAACATTTTTACCTGTAGATTTGGATATTAACGACTATGCGATTCATTTCATCGATGGCAGAATGTATTTAGCGATAGGTAGCGTCTTGCTCATCATCGATTACAATAATGACCCAAAAATTATTGACATCATCGAATTTGAAAATGCAGAGCAAATTGTTGATTTAGAAATTGATGCGGTGACCCTCACTCTACACATCTTGACCAATGATGATTATTTCCACGCCTTATCATTAGTTGATACGGCCACGTTGACTCCTTTGTCAGAAACTATGGTAGATTCTGCTACCATTCAGTTTGATGAATTTATCATCGCTAGCGACGGAACTCCATACGCGGCATCTAGCGATAGAATTGCGGTTTTCGACGGACAAGATTGGAATAATGTTCTACAAGTTGGTCCGTATGAATCAGCGTTAGGAATCATTGAAGTGGATAATGTGCTATACTTTTCATTCGAAAATGGAGGCGTTGTCCGCTGGGACCTAACATCCAACACCCAGCTTTCAACATGGTCAACATCAAACAACTTACATAGTGATAGCGTAACTTCGTTACATGTTGCTGGGAATCAAATTTTGCTTGCTTCAGAAGATGCCGGTCTTGCACGTTACGATTGGAATACCGGCTTTTGGTTATCGACATGGAACAACAACAACTGGCTGACTTCTAACGAAGTATTTGACGTAGCGGTATCAAATAACATAATGACTATTCTCAACGGGAACTCACTACAAACCTACAACACTCAAAGCGGAGTCTTCCTACAAACCTACCCACTCCAAGATTTCGGCTTGGTAAACAATGGTGACAAGTTATTGGTTTGGCCAAATATTGGTTTTAGGTCTCCCGCCAGCGAAATTATACTCATTAGTGACGGCGGTGGCGATTTAGCTATCTTTGACACGGCTAACACACCACAATATGGCGGCAATATGCTACTGGCAAGTGGCCCAACCTCCGGTGATATGGATGACGCCGTTGAAATGAATGGCGTATTATTTGTTGCCGCAGACGGCATAATGAACCGGTTTGATATCCAGCAGTCTAGATGGTTAACACCAAAATTAATCGGTGATGAAGTCAACCAATTGGTCTCAGACGGAACGGATATTTACATTGCTGGAGAGTCGACTGGCGCCCACAGAATGAATAGTAATGGAACCATCCTACAAACTTGGGATACCTCTAGTGGACTTGCATCTAATTCAGTTCAGCGGATAGCTGTAACCAATAATCGTGTCATCACTATAAATTCCAATTCTGCAGTTTCAGTCATTGACACTTCAACCAATTCTATATCGATTTATGACTCTTCAAATGACCTGACGTCTAGCGGATTAACAGATGTTGTAGCCTACGGTAGTATCGCTTATGTTGCGACAATAGACATCGGTCTGGCCAGATTTGACTTGACCAACGATACTTGGCTGGCGCCTTGGGGCTCAACTGGTATCAATAATGCTGACGAAGTTCCGCTAGCAGTTTTTGACGATGTGTTACACATGGGTCTGCCAGGCTACGGTGTGGTTAGAAAAGACCTGATTACTGGGGAAATACTACTGCCGTTTACCGAGGATACTGGAGGACCTAGTGTCGGTAACAGTCTTGATTTCTTGCCGAGTGATGAAATCTATGCATTGCTTTCCGACGGTTCTGCTATTTACATCGGGACTGGTGATGGTGCAGTAAAGTGGGACGGTAATTTACCAACATACTTCCAAGACAGAGGGGGTAGTTGGGTGACTCAGCCGGATTCGTTCTTTGATTTTGCAATTTATGGAAATGAAATCTTTGTAGGCACGGATAGAGGGGTATGCAAGTATCCACTATCAACACTCCAAGTCGATGACTGCATGAATGTGTATGACGGTATGCCTGATTGGGAAACGCGAACCGTCGACACCGATGGAACACGGATTTACGGTGGCACATTTGGTGGAGTTGGTATTCTAACTATCAGTCCATTTGATGTTGTGGACACTTGGGAAGCCGGAGAGGATACCGACAATGCACCTGTAGAAGTGATCGGCGATATTGCTTATGTTGGATTAAACGGCATAGGTATTGCCAGATATGAAATCTCAACTAATTCGTGGTTGCCTACATGGACTGAGGATAATGTCTTAGATGACGGAAATCAGTTTGTCACTGGACTGGTTGCAGATTATGGGCGGCTTGCTGGTAGTGGTTTTGGTCCCGCAAATCCAGAACAATTATGGATTGGCGGAGAGGATGGTTTCCAATTAATTGATGTTGTAAACGAAGTTGAATTATATGACATAGAGAAATCTAATTCAATTTATCTAGGAAATGGTGAGCCATATCAAATGGAAATTTACAATGATGTGATGTATTATCATCAAGGAGATGACAGTAACAGTGTCTATCGTATTGACCTGGTTAACTTCAATCAACTATCCAATATTGATGCTGGAATCCAACTTGACGACAACAGCGGTCGAGCATGGGGCATGGGTATAGTCGATGGCATAATCATGGCCAGTGTTGCGTCAAACGGCGGCTTCCCGGACTATTATGACGGCAGAGGCGGTATTGCTCAATGGGATATTGCTAATGACGATTGGAGTGAAAATATAGAGCCCTCCGGTCAAGTTGACAGAGTAACCGCATACGAAACAAGCACCGGAGAGATGTGGGTTTCTTGGGGCGAATTAAAGGTCGACCTCTATGATTCGACTGGAACATTTGTTAACTCCTGGAATAGCGATGACGGTTTGGATTTCCCAATAAGAGAAATTGTCGAATACAATGGTGAAGTATTGTTTGCTACCGAAGATGGCGTAGCAAGATTCGACCCCAGTAGTAATGCTTGGCTTCCAACTTGGGAAGAGAACAATGGCCTTCCGGGGAATTCAGGTAGTGAATTCTACAAATTATGGACTAATGGAGTAGATTTAGTTCTTGGTGGCGGTGACGGACAAAGTTGGCAAGGATTCCAAGGCGGGGCGATTTCTCACTGGAACGGTAATTCTTGGAATGTATTCACTCAAGGTGGACAGAATGGCATCCAACGAGGCTACCCGATTACTATGTCATACTGCGGAGATTTACTAAATGTGGGCATCTATGACTCAAATGGTGGAATCGAACAAATAGATTTAGCTACTTCAACCATAGTAAATACACTCACTAGAGCCAGTCTTGGTGAGGGAAGAGTCTCCGGAGTTGCTTGTGATGACTCGACAGACACACTCTATGTAACATTCTACGAGGATGAAGAACCCATCAAAAAATACAACATGAACACTGGGTTGTGGTTGGCAGACATTACTACCCAAACTCACAACCTACCAAGTGACAGAATATGGTGGGATGCAATTGGTTACGCTAACGGCGAATTAATTGTTGGACACGGTTTAGGGCAATCCGGACCTAACACCATTGGCGGTGGTTATTCTGTTATCAGCACTAGTGGAGCAATCACCAGCCAAGTTAACTCGAATGCTCAAGGGTCATCGGTTACTTCTTTCCAATGGTCTGGAACAGGTTGGATCCTTGGACAAGCTGGCGGTTCATCTGGTTACAGTCGAGTTGACCATCTAGACTCCTTTGGCCAAACCACAATCCAAACTCAGCCTGGACTTGTCAGCGGACAAGTCACTACGATGACTGGTAATTCAACACATCTGTGGGTCACTACTATTGGCGAGAATGTTGGATTTGGTCAATCAACTGGTGCTGGAGTATTGCAAGGGGAACGTCAACTAGACGGAACTGTACTGTGGCAACAAGGCTGGACATTACCGGCATTTACCCAAGCGAAGGATATCGAACTTGTTGGTACCGACCTTTACATTGCCACCTTCCCTTCGGGATTGATGAAGCTCGATACATTAACAGCATCATTAACGCAAATCAGTGGCGCACTGCACAATAACATGGACGGGATGAAACTTGTCGGCACAGACCTAGTAATTGGATTACAGGGCAATTTGGGCTCCTCGGCCGGAGTTCAAATCTTTGACACACTAACCGGTACCTTTGGTAACGGCAGGCTCTTGGCTGGACTACCATCTAATTTAGTGAATAGCATCGAAGTTACTGGCGATGAAGTTTACATCGGAACTTCCGGTGGCATTGGACGATGGTCGCTACAGACCAACGATTGGTTGAATCCTTTGACTACCACAGATGGATTACCGTCTAACTTAGTTCAAGACATAATTTACGAGAGCCCGCATCTATGGGTAGCAACACCGGGCGGATTGGTAAAGATGGACACTTTGTCTGGTTCCGTGAATGTTTTAACCAGCTCTAACGGCATGCTAGGTACCTCGTCGTGGGGGCTGTTAAAGACCGCTGATAATGTTGGAAATTACCAAATACACGTCAGTCACGACGGTGCCGGTAGTGAGAGGCCAGGCATATCTAGTATCGATGGCAATACTGCACTGGTAAGTCAAACCCATCGATTCGATCAACTGCCGTCAAACACTGTTACCGCTATCGCAAGCGACTGGTGGGGCCTACATATTGCGACTGATGTCGGACCAATGACACACTGGAATGGTTTGAATTCACAATTCGAGGATGGCTCTCCTGCTTTCCAAATTCCAAGCTGGCCTATCGAATCTCTTGTCAGCAATGGCGATGAACTACTAGCAATTGGTCGAGACATAATCACCATAATAGATGCAACAACCCCTTCACACGCAGTATCAAAGGTCTTCGTAATTCCTGATGTTGAAATCTCTAATGGCGATATCTCTCAAGATTATCTATGGATAACAACTGATGACTACGGTTTGTTTGGCTGGATGAACAATCCGCAATGGACGCCTCTGGAGAGATTTGAGTTACGCCGTGCAAACCCACTAAACATGGGTTTCAACCTAATCAACCAAGATATTACTAATCTCACCCATCCTGGTGTTCAAATTGAATTAGCGACCACTACAAACCCGATTACTTTGGATTCTAATACCGGTACTCCAGGGGTGCACAATCTACTATTCCAAGGAGTGCCTTTGGCATTTACTTCCCCAGTAAGCGGTGCGGCTACTTGGGCGCAATCTAACAGTCTAAAATATGCAGTTACACTCAACCTTTCCGACGACCCACAATTATCAAACACTCTACAAGCTGCTGTTGATAATGCCGTTCAGATTAATGGCACAAAATATGTCCAACTGAATTTGAGAGCACCAACAAATGGCTCATTAGAAGTTCGAATTACCTATGATTACATCAAGTTAGAAACTCCTATCGAAATGACCAATTTGGTTGATAGGCCGGATGATGGAGGCGGTGCATTGAATGCTGCATGGACCCTAGTTCATGATGATGATTTCTCAAGGTATCTCATTTATGTCAGCGAGGGCCCATTCTCGACCAGTTCAGGAACTGCTCAAGTTTCAGCAGATGATTTGACTGGCAGGATTATCGACAAATCAATCTCACTGCACAGTCGTCTGCAAAGCGAGGTCACAACTGCTAATGGTCAACCGCTTGTTGACGGAGTTGACTACTACGCGGTAATAGTAGTTGAATATGATGATGGAAGATTAGGCACTCCATCGTTACAGATCGGCCCAGCATCCCCTTCCAATGAGATACCACTTTCCCCGATTTGGGCTACAGCAGGACCTCAAGATGGTGGTGATGATGGCGACTTAGAAATCGAATGGGCAAGATGTACAGCTCTTGATTTGAAGAGTACGAAAATATACGCATCAACTACAGAATTTTCTGACGTTCTCGGTCTCACTGCAGTATCAGAACTGCCACCAACTGAAGGAAACACCACAATCGTACAATTGAACCCGGGAAGACCATATTGGATTGGTCTAACATGTGTTGACCAGACAGACCAAGAAGATGTGCAAAATCCAACGGTAATAGGACCGGTCGTCCCAACTGGTGGACTGAATGATTTGACACCGCCACCAAAATTGGAAAACGTTTCAGCGATTGATACTCCAGATGATGATGGTGGCCGCATTACCATAAGTTGGGATGAAAGTGTTGCTGATGACTGTACATTCTATGCCGTCTGGATCAAACCCGATGATGGTTCGTTAGATGCTGTAGTCGGCTTGGATGACGCTGGATTTTCCCAAGCAGAAATCGTTGATGATTGTGGTATAACAAGCGCTGTAGTTGACGAGTATGACGGTTTAATTTTAGTAGACGGCCAACAATATCTGCTCGCTGTGGTCGCTTATGATGATTGGTTAAATGTTGATTTGACCAATGCCGATATTGTATCAGCAACCCCATTAAGAAACTCAATTGGTAGTGGGGGAACACCTGACAGAATCGCCTCAGTCAATGCATTCGACCATGCTAATGACGACGGTACTGCAATCGATGTTGTATGGACAATTTCTGTTGCAGATGATTTCTCACACTACATTGTGTGGGTTGCTGACCAACCAGTAACTGATTTGAGCGGTGCTTGGGCTGCCTTCGGTGATGATCCAGACAAATGCGGTTGTTTGATGATTGACAAGCAATGGATTGACGAAGACAAGAATCCTATCGAACTAACCATCTCAACTGCGCTTTACGGGCCTCCTACTAACATCATGGACATTACCATGGCTACTCCTCAACTAATTCAACCAGATATCGAACTCTTCGTGACCGTGACTGTACACGACATCAAGGGTAATGTTCACCTTACAGACCTGCCACAATCTAGCGTAATACCAATCAATAACATCCTAGATACCGAACCGCCGGCCAGAATCACTACTGTTGAGTTATATGACCGACCAAATGACGATGGTACTGGCCTACTGTTAGAGTTTGAATTAAGTGATGCAAGTGACATTGCCAGTTACGAAATTTATGCAGCTTCTAGTGATTTTACTAGCGTAATACCCGGCCAAGGAGGGCCGGTTAATCCAATTGCAAGTTTAGATAGAAATCCCGATTTACCACTGCTAATCGAACTGGTATCAGGAAATATGCCCGTTGTGCCTGATTTGGAAATTTGGGCTGCCGTGGTGGCAAAAGATACCTCTGGCAATGCATACTATGACGATTTGGTAGTTGTTTCGACACGTAGCATAAACGATGGATTCGACGACCGAGGAGACTACATTTCACCTATTGAAAATCTCGAGGCTGATTGGTTTAATGATGGAATACTTCTAACTTGGAGCGGAATAAATTCTGGCGAAATACGTGGTTACAACATTTACATTTCACAAGATTCTTTCACCTCGATTGACGATGCGATATTAGTAGACAGTGTGTTTGCCTCAACTAATTTCTTAATCTCCAACGAAAACTTCGAAGAACTTGATAACCAAACAACCTGGTATGTTGCTGTTTCACCGTTTGATGACTTTACTACGCGCAATTCCGTTGAGCCGATTGAAGTTATTCCGGCAAAACTATCGGCGTCAGAAGAACCCGTGGATGCCGAGGAAAATACCGATTTCAGTTCTCTTTTGACAACTCCAAACCTCCTTGCTGCAGGCTTGTTATTAGTTGCACTGTTCCTCCTAATTGCGATTGTTAGAACCCGTAATAATAAGAAAATTCGAGACAAGAACTGGGAGTTACAAGAAGCCACATGGGGTATTCAAGATGATATGGGATGGGATGATGCACCAGCATTCGGTGCTACTGCTCCGATAGCTCCGCCACCACAAATCACGCCAAAGGTTGAGAGTGATATCTATTCTGCAGCGCAAAGAATAGAGGCTAACGACCCCTATCAAAGACAGGTCTATCAGTCCCAACAACCGGTGTTGCAACCACAAAATAACGCTCTACTAAACGAACTAAATGAAACAAAGCAGACTCCTAAACCAACCATCGACACATCATTCTTAGACGATTTATTGTGAGGTTTAATTATGGCTAACAGGCCTACAAGCGCCGTTTTTACCACTGTGTTATGGGATGGAGGATTAAAGATTGCAGATTTTAATCGGCACATAGCTCGTCTAAAACAACACGCGGAAAGACTACGAATCGTTCTGCCCGAATATTTAGAGAGGGAAATCGCTACCTGCCTCAATAATGTTGCCGAGAAATTTGACGATATCCAACTGCTAAACATTACTTACAATGCCAGTGAGCAGAAATTTATTGTCAAACCTAGACAGTTACCAACATTGCGAAATTGTGATATTCACGCAATGGCATTGCCACTTACAAAATGGTTAGGCAGAATTACTGGAACCAAACACGGGGATTGGCAGCCATACATCTCAGCTCAAGATATTGCTAACCAAAGGGGCGCAGACATTGCATTGTTAGTCGACGATTACTGCATTGTCGATAGTGATCGTGCTGGATTAATGGTCATAGATGAAGACGGTGTTGCCTACATTACTAACAGTGAAAAATCAGTTCAGAGTATCACACTTGACATAATTACTGAGGCCGTTAGAGATATGGGGGTTCCTTTGGTTTATGCCAAATTGAATGAGCGGTTAGTCGCCCGCAGTTCAGAGATTCTTGCGTTGGGTGTTGGCCTAGGTTGCTGTCGCATATTGAGCATTGACGGCGAGGAAGTAGGTCAAAACGATTCAGTCATTTGGCAAGAATGTGAAGAATATCTCGCTCAACATTATTCTAACACCGATAACTGGGTTGACCTGTGCCGGTACCTAAATTGACAGGTGTAAGTGCCCTTGCATCAATTTTGATAGATGCTAACTTACTCGGTAATGGCGCAATAAAACACGGCGCCCCTGATCTAGTGCTGTTTAATTCAGGAGGACCAGCCACTGAGTTAGCAAAACATTCGATACTATGCGGGCCGAGTAGGACTAGAGTAGTCATTAGACAACCCGAGAATTGGCCTGCTGGCCAGCCAAATAATGCACTTGCGGGAGATATTGAATTACTATCTAAGACTCAAGTACTGACGGCAGAAATAGAAGAATGGAAACATGGGTGCTGGTACCACGCCAACATCATTTCTGCAACCGGATTGGGCGATTTATTGAATAAACTCCACACATTAACGCCAAAAAATAACTTATATCATGGTGAGGAACATCTCCCTAATGGCGCTTTTTGGGCTGGTACGATTGCCTATGAAATGGTGCACTGGACTCAGCCAATTTCCATATCTAAAATTAGTCAAACCAATGATGTCTTAGCAGTTCTTTGGCTGATTGAGAACCATGTGATTCACTCTATTGAAACTGATGAATATACTGTATATGGTTCAAATCCAGCGTGGGTAGATGAGGTGGAATCGGTTATTGCCAGCCGAGAAATTACAACAGAACTGCCGCCACAACCGAAAAATAACCATTCTGAATTATCATCTATTGATGACTTGGAGCACATCAAATCAATCGAGAAAATTACCAATTCAATATCAAATGGTATGTTCTATCAAGTTAATTTCGGTCGCTTCTGGTCAGGTGAATTAATCGAACACCCAATGGTGATTTTTCAACGACTTACGATTGCTAACCCTGCTCCGTATGCAACCTATGTTGAAGCAGTAGACTTGGGTGTTGCAATAGCATCATCTTCACCGGAGACATTGTTGAGATGCCACAACCGGATTTTATCGACTGCGCCAATCAAAGGAACTGTTACTCGGGGCGCCAGTAGATCTGAAGATTTAGCAATGATTGAATCAATGATAGCTGATGTTAAGGAGCGTTCAGAGCATAGGATGCTGGTTGACCTTATGAGAAATGACCTATCAAGCATATGCAAGGTTGGCTCAGTAAATGTTTCTAGATTCGATGTAGAATCATATGCCAATGTCCATCATTTAGTATCTCATATCAAAGGTGAACTGTTGGATGAATGCACAAGCAGTGATGCCCTAAACGCGATTTTTCCAGGCGGCAGTATCACTGGTTGTCCAAGAACCATGGTTTGCGCAGCCATCGACCAAATCGAAACAACCAATCGCTCATTTTGGACTGGTTCAGTGGGTTGGTTTGATCCGCATTCAGACAACTCTTCATGGAATATTTTAATCCGTACACTCGAAGCGCACAAGACTGGCAAAAGATGGGCTGGCAAGGTTGGAGCTGGTGGAGGTATCACTATCCGTTCTGACCCGAAAATGGAAGTGGCTGAAGCGGTTTGGAAATCCCAAGCAATACGAAAAGCATGTGGATGGTTAGAACCAGACTTTGATTTGACTAACGTCGGCAAACTGGAGAGAACCTCATTGGAAATTGAAAATACATTTGACTACACAAATTGCGGTACGATTGATTATGTCGCTGACTTAGAAATGTCAGCAGAAACGATAGCGGGAAAGGTACTGATTATCGATAACCTTGATTCTTTCACGCTAAATATCGCTCACGCCGTTGCAGGTTTGGGCTATGACGTATGTGTGGTTAATGGTAGAGATAACAACTCAAAAATTGCCGCTTCATCACCATCAATAAACGAAATTTTTGAGCACAATTCGCCATCTCACCTTATCTTAGGTCCCGGCCCTGGTAAGCCACAAGATTCTGTACTGACAATGAAATTAGCCACCTTGGCTCTTGAGGAAATTATCAATTTACCAGTCCTCGGTGTGTGTTTAGGTCATCAAGCAATAGGCGTTGCAGAGGGTTTTCAACTGATTAAAGACCCGAATGGGGCAATACATGGAACCCCTGTTACTTGCCAAAGTGATGGTTCGGGATTGTATAACAGTTCACAAAAATCATGCCAGTATGTTAGATACAATTCATTGCTGATTACCGGAGATGCTACAAGCAAGCTAATTCCAAACATCCATGATGAGTATGGCTCAATAATGGGTATAAGACACAGTCGCCTACCCATTCACGGTATTCAGTTCCACCCAGAATCAATTGGCTCTGTTGAAGGGGTGGAAATTTTCAAGTCCTTTTTAGCCCTTCAATCGGATGCTTGAAGAATCAAGAGCATTTCCCTTGACATGGGGGAAGAAGATGCCGACCTGTAGGTATTGTTTGGGGACATTTTCTCGCGACCAATTCATTCACGGGAATGGCCCTCGGGCACAAGTGTGCATCCGGTGTGCAGTTGAAATGAAGATTGCAACTGAAGAAGAAATTGACAATTTTTACAGCGATAAATTACGCAATGCAAGATTGTCATTAGTCGCAAGAAGGTATAGTATGTTCCTCTATATCCCAGTACTTTGGATATTATGGGGCATGTACATCAGTTCAGTTGACCCATGGGGCCTATACTTCTTGTTCATACTAATTGGACTTACACTGTTTGCACCGGTTTGGTTCTTCATTAGAGGCGCTCACTTCGCGGGTAATATGGCAAGATTAACGCCAGAATATGAGCGCCCAAAGGGTCACTGATTATTTCGAATGAATCTTGAGTACGTCACCATTGCTCAATTCGTAATCTGCACCAACAGCCCGGCGTGACCTACCGTCTACACCTTTGATGAAGCCATCTCCAAGATCGCTGTGAACCTTGTAAGCAAGTGGTTTAGCAGTAATTCCTTGGGGCACAACAAAAGCATCTGGTAAGACCTTGCCATCACCGTCAGTCCATTGGCCTTCATCCTGAACCGGATACACGACAATGTGATTTAATTGGTCAAATAGAACCTTGTCGATAATTTCAGCAACTCCAGTAGAACCAACCATGGATAATTTTTCACTCATTTTATTCAAAGCCTCAACTTGTTGAGGGTTTAATTTGCTCTCGTCGACTATTGAAAAGGTTCCAGTGCCGATTTGATAATCAATCAAATTGGCTGATGACGCCCTTCGTAACGCCAATTCCATATCCGCCATACAAGGTACAACAATACCGTTTGACTTTATCGATGCTAAAACACCTTCAAGAGACATATCAGATTTGTTAGCTGCAAGGTGGATTGGAAACAATTCTTTACGCAAGCACTGTGCCAATAATTGTAACACTTCTCGACTCCAGTCCCAAGGTGGAGTTGATTCACTAAATTGAGACTTAAAATGTTCAAACCCTTTTGTTACTAGAGTAATCGATGACCCTAGACCGGTCATCTTCTCATGTAGAAAATTCAGAATTCCTTTCTCGCCTTCGGATTGGACTCGCCGAACACCCCGAGCCCAGCTGTGTTCAAGCAACCCCAATATCCAATTATCCAATTCCAGTGCTAAAAAGTCAATTTCTGCTTGAATTGAAGCTGCTGCATCTACAATTGAACTTCGGGGTGATATTGGATTTCCTTCTATATCTGTTGAAGCTGCTGCATCAACTACTTGGATTAAGGCGTCACAATTTGCCAAATCAGCGAGAAAAGCGTTGCCTCTCCCTCTTCCTTCACTTGCTCCGGGAACCAGACCCGCCACGTCTACCAAATAGCATGGAACCAATCTTTTGAAACCAATGCAACTGCCAGTCCTTGGTTCACATATACTTCCTTTACGCGGGTCATCTTCACTAACCGGTGCTAATCGACCGTCGGCTTCGAGTCTTTGCCGTAATTCCTTACATGGACAGTCTAACCTTGCAGCAACAAATGCAACGCCGACATTCGGCTCAATGGTACAGAATGGGTAGTTGGCAATGTCTACCTTAGCAAGAGTTGCAGAAGCAAAAAAGGTTGACTTCCCGACATTCGGTTTGCCGACTAAACCGATTTTCATATCGCATCTCCAATCATGCGTTTAGTATTGCGTTCACTAAATCACTCTTAGTTCCCGAGGTTGATACATTCATTTCTTCAGCGATGGCAATTAGTTCTGCTTTCTTGAGTTTAGACAAAGATGATTCTGTATGGGCTGATTCTGTATTTTCTTCAACTACATCGTCAACATCCTCAGGCGTGTCATCTACAACTGTCTCTGAAGTCTCTTCGGATGATTCTGCGCCACCATAATTAGCTGCAATTTGTGCGAGAGCAATGTCTAATTCTGGAAGATTTATTTTTCCATCTTTGTCAAGATCAATCGATGAAACAAGACTTTCAACTTCCCATGGAGGGTAGTCGCCAACATCGCTACTGATGAGCGCTTGTTGGAACTCAAAGCAGTCGATGCTACCCGAATCGTCAAGGTCTATCGACTTGAAGAACTGGAATACTGACTGGTCGGTTTTCTTTAGATAATCAACTAACATTATCATCTGACTATCTGGTCCGTCGACTTCTTTGTCCTCAATTGCTTCTTCGGGCTCTTCAGGGAATTCGGTGACTTCGTCATTGTGTAGAGATGCGGATACTGCGATGATTGTTGAGCCACCGTCGTCCTCGACAGTATCACCAATTACCAAAGTAGTGTTTACTCCAACTCCTCTGCCAATTAATTGCTGGATTGTTGTGGTGGTGCCCTCAACCAAGGTATAAGTGTCAACATCAGATTTTGATGAACCAATTTCTTTCAACTTAATTGACGATGTCCCAGTTCGTATCAAAACCAGGGTGGCCATAATCACAGAAATGGTAACTAAGTAAAACATAGCGGCAGCGGTTAGGTAGAAACCGCCGGTTGATGCTACAACATCTTCGACGCCCGAATCTAATACGGCTTTCTCAGTGAAATCACCAATCAACATAGTGATTGTTGCGGTTAATCCACCGAACATCATAAACCATGTCGCCATGTTGCCCCTTGATGAATCTGCTAACTTTTTGCCTGCTGCTAATGGGTATGATGAGAAGATCGCTGAAAGCATCATTAAGCCGCCAACTGTGAACATGAAGCCATTGTCAATGGTCGAGGACATTGTTAGCATTTTGTCAGTTCCAGTTAGTGTATCCATGCCAGTGAAGTAACTACCAACAGCAAAGATTGGTAGGAGGAACATTGCTAATGTTGCGGCAAGTGAGCCCGGATTCTTCAGTACGTTGCCCGAGTTTGCTGACGCAGTAGCGAGCAGATTGATTGACCCAGCGAATAGCGGAAGCAGCGAGAAGGTCAAGAGCAGAGCACCGACATTCTGTAGTAATTCACCGGCATTTGCCTCGGTCATAAAGAATGGTGGCACGGTTACAAACAGCAGTATCATGTTAGCATTGAGCAATGAACCCGACCACACTGGAGCCTTGGCAGCATGAGGTATTACATGGTAAGCTAAGGCGAATATCAAGGCTAGCGGCACCCAAGCATCTAATACGCGCTCAGATAGCCAAACCATCTGTGTATTATCGGTTGCTTCACCGAGCACATAATATAACGAACCAACTAATCTTGCAACAATTGCCATAATCAAGAACCAAGCGGTAACAGAAGAAGTTCCCTCTCCCCTTGTCGAATAGGTTGCAAGAACGTTCATCAATAGGGCACCGAACAATAAACTTGAGACAACATATGTGGTTATCAAAGTGATTAGGTCTCGAATACTCTTTTCATCGGCAATGTCAACAAATCTGAAGATTATCGGAATCAGTATCAGGCTGAAAGCCATAGAAGCAGTGTACAAGACAGCGACCATCGAAGCATTTGCTTCGCTGGCAAGTCGATTCTCCCCGGCTCTAGAGACTGCTACTAAACAACCACCCACCAGTATGTAGGTGAATGCAATGCCCATCACAGTAGAGGTGAAATCAGACAACGCAGAGCCATCATCGTATGACCAGCCAATGCTTGCTAGGGAATCTAAAGCACTCGGGTCATAATTATGCCAAATGCCGATGAAACCACAGATAGCAGCGAGTAAAAACCATCCAGTTCCGTACTTAATCCATGTTCTACTACCGCTTCCCGGCTCATCCTTGAATAAATCGACTAAGCCAACAGGTGCCTTATTCATAAGAAATAACGCAAATTGACGCATTGGAGCGCCCATTGTTCCGATACCATTGGTAACGTAATAAGACACGATGACGAGGATGGCGAGTAAAATTCCTGATGCTACAAATACTGGTTCCATAACAATTCCCCCGCTTACTCAACGACTACCTCGCCGATCAGAGTGGCAACTATAATTCCGATGCCGATTAGTAAGCCAACCAAATAATACCATATCCCGCTACCTCCAAGGTTACCGATTAATGGCACTATATCACCAAGAATAGGCATTGAATCCCAACCGAAAATATTGGCGAATAATGCAAACAAGCCAAATACGCCGACAAACATTAGCGTGAGTGCCACTCTTCCCATTGATGGTTGTCCTGAACCGACCGTTACATCTGGCAGTATTGAATTGTTCATTTTATATCACCCGTTTGACCCCTAAGGGGTCAATCCAACCCACCAGTAGAGTGATGATAAACATTCACTAAGGTAAATGAGTAATTTTGTTCATAGAGAACGCAGATTTTCTACGCGATTACCTCTTCGAGGCTGAGATATTCCGAGTGGTAATGGCAAGTCAGATTCCAACTCTAATTCTGCGCGCCAGACATTTTGGCATTCGCATGTCAGCCCTTCAAATTCTCTCAAATCTCCGCTGACAGCATACCGTTCAATTGCCGCAACCACAAATTTATCACACGTGCCACAATTGTGTGCGCCGCGTATCTTGCCGCCCGCAGTTGGGTGCACGATTAGGCGGCATACTTGATCTGGTGAACCGTTTACTCCTCCTTCAGGATAGATATATGGATGGGCCTGTTTAATCATTTCAACAAGAGACCATAGCCATGGTGGACGATACTCATTGTGACGATGCAATCGATCGATGATAGTCCCTCTTTGGATATTCATTGGATTTACTGAAATCTCATCACTCCTTTCGGCTACATCTTTTATCCACCTTACACCATGTTCTAAAGCATCCTTTTCCGACATAAATGGTGGTTTAAACATAAGATAGGTTTTGACTCTAAGGTTGAATTTTCTAAGATTAGCAACCGCTCGGTCCCACGCCTTGGTTGAGAATCCCTTGTTTACATGAAACCGTAGAACTTCGTCATCGTAGGCTTCCAGTCCTATAGCGACGCTAAACGACGGATTGATTTTAGTAGCCCACGCTAATTTCTTTTCACTCAATTGTTCACATCGACTTTCAACTATCAACTCTTTCCCCATTTCATGGCAGTCTCGAAGTACTGTCTCTTGAAACTCGACAGGGATTTCACGATCCTCTAACAGAGAGCCTGAGGTATAGATTTTCACCATTTGCTGATTTTTGAAATCATCATATTTTTCCTTGGCCAACTGCCACTGAGAGTGTAGGTTTTCATTAGTTACATCATCTCTTGTGTCGTTGAAATAACCGCAGAATGTACAACCACTAGACCACCACCAGTGGCAACCTTTAGTTCGCAGAATTACCGTCACTGCACTGCATGGGGTGCCATCTGGCAAGGTTTCAGGAGTAACGTAAACTGTCGCTGGTTTATTGGCATCCCAAGATTGTTGTTTCTCAATAGCCCAAGGTGTATTTGCAGGGGCTTTGATAAGATCATGAATCTTTGCGGGCTTGGCATTGTTGCCAACCAAGGTAAGTGATATGTTTTTACTGATACTAATCACCTACTTCCGCCTAAATAAAATCGAAGAGCCCGCTTGGACAAACTGGCCTTTTGGCAATTTAGGATTACCAGATTCTGCCGATTCTACTATCGGCGTGAATAACTCTGCTGGCGCTCGAATATCAACTCTTGAGCCGAGTCTTATCATTCCGTATCTCTGCCCACGCCTTAGCTCATCGCCAACCGCAGTCCATGGTACGATTGTACGAGCGAGTGCCCCTGAAATTTGGCATACTTCGAGACGCAAATCGTCTTCGCAGAGTAATACTGTCCTCACTCTCTCATTGTGCTCACTTTCTTTCTTCATAGCCGGCAGGAACGGGCCTCTTCGACGACCTTGCCCAGTCCGGTGCTCCATTCTCTCAATTATTGCGCTACATGGGGAGCGATTGACGTGTACATCGAGCGGCGACATAAAGATGGCAATACGATAAACATCTGATGAGGATTCTTCACCCTCAGGAACCGATTCAAAACGTTGCTCTGTTGCGAATGATAGCGGATCTGCGATTGGTTCAGGATACCACGGGCCAGTTAATTTATCAGTTTCCAAATTTGCCGCATCCAGTTCCTCTTTGTTAGGTCGTCTGCCTGTTGCTCGCTCTCGACGTACAAACATAACGTGGCCATCTGCAGGTGATACAAGGATTCCATCATCTGTTGGAATCTTGCGGTCTGGGTCTCGCCAAAAATTAGCAAAAAATGCGGAAATCATCCAACATAACACACCGAAAAGATGCATTAATCCATTTAGAGAATCTATGGTGACACCGATTATGATGGCACTGGTCCCCATCATGAAGGTAATCAACACTGGAGCGTGCCCGCCCCTAGCAAGGCCGCCCATTTTATCACCTAATTATCGGCCCAAGGGTCTTCATCATCGCCCCATGTTGGTGCAGGTGCAGGAGTTTCTTCAGCAGGTGCTTCTTCGACAGGGGTTTCGTCAGCAGGTGCTTCTTCGGCAGGTGCTTCCTCAGACGATTCTTCATCGGCTTGAGCCTCTTCTGCTGCTGTTTCAATTGCTTCCTCTACCTGTTCGTCATCGTAGTTTTTCTCTTCGGAATCCGTTGGTTTAGAAGTAATCTGTTCAGCCTCTTCGACCGTCATTTCTGCAGCCCTAGCCTCAACCATTTCGTCAACTCTCTCTTCAAATGCTCTAGCCATATGTTGAGACTTACGCTCTGATTCTACTGCGCGCTCAATCATCTCATAGCGCTCCTTTATTGCTTTATTCAAATCTTCAAATAAAGTCATGTGAGCAACATACCAATCGTCTCTTGCTTTCATTTCGGTTACTGCGAGTTTTAGATCATCGTCAAGCTCGGTGGCGATATTGAAAATCTTACCAAGACGGTCTTTTTCTCTGGAATACTTTTCTTCCATCTTCTCTAGTTCTGGCTCAAGATGTTCCACTCTCTTGTCAGCCTTAGTCGCCTTCATTTCCAAATCACGAATACGGAAATCTTTCTCAGCAATTAGCGATTCTTGAGCCTCTTTTTCAATCTCTCTCTCAATGATCTCTTTCTCCAAAACTTCGATTTCGGCTCTTGCATCTAAGAGGTCTTTTTCTTGACCTTCATACGCTGCGAATAGTTTCTGAAGCCTCTCGGTTTCAGTAGCAAGTGCTTCTTCGAGTTCACT
>CEUV01053357.1_pt1 | contig 37622 bp, 42 predicted proteins | sample 356401 | NCBI WGS metagenome assembly CEUV01 (sample SAMEA2622710, study PRJEB7988) | marine metagenome | isolation source: saline water (ENVO:00002010), including
CCGCATCTTTCGCATAGGGTATTGCAGCTGGAAAAGAAGTTAAGGATACAATTACTTTTTTTTGTTCTAACATATTTTTCATTATCCCTTTTGTTGGGAAATTCCTTTTATAAAGAGGTCACTCTTTTTTTAATGCACATACACAACACGTTCATTGTCATTCGAAATCAATTATGTGTAAACTTTAAAAGTTATTTTGATATTGTAAAAGTATGGTATTTTGTTAGGGTTATAAAAGGGTGTTTAAACCTTTTCGAATTGAAGCTGTTTACTTACATTCGTATCATGATGTCCAAAATCAAATTATCGAATTACCAACGATATATTCAATTCCTACAACAGGAGAACCAACTTTCTTTTTCCGATTATCATGAACTTCACACTTGGAGTGTAACCCATCAAGCTGCATTTTGGGAATCGATTTGCCAATTTTTCACCATATCTTTTGACAAGCCCTATTTATCCGTAATAAGTCTTTCTGAAAATCCTTGGGAAACCACTTGGTTTACGGGGGCGGAGATCAGTTATGCAAAGCATATTTTTTCTCAATTTTCAAATGATCGACCAGCTCTTATTTATCAAAGCGAAACCAATCCATTAACCGAAATAAGTTGGAAAGCTTTATACAACAAAACAGTTCAAATCCAACAACAGCTTCTTGCATTGGGTGTTCAAAAAGGAGATTGTGTAGCGGCTTACTGTGTCAACGCCCCTGAAACGATTGCGGCCTTTTTGGCTGTCAATGGTCTGGGAGCAGTTTGGTCTTCTTGCTCAACTGATTTCGGATCTGATGCCGTTCTTGATCGTTTTTCACAATTACAGTCCAAAGTCCTTTTTGTGCATTCACGGTATACCTACAAAGGGAAACAATTTGATATTAGCCATAGAGTTGCTGCTTTGCAAGAGGGTCTGGTAAACTGTGGGTTTATAGATCTAAGTGAATTAAATTCTTTTGGAGATTCTGATATAGATGACTATGAAATTCATTTGACTCCAGTGTCATTTTCTGATCCGATTTGGGTTTTGTTTTCATCAGGTACAACAGGAAAACCAAAAGCAATTGTTCACGGGACAGGGGCAATGATTCTGGAGCATCAAAAGGCGCTTGGTATTCATCAAGACGTTTGCGAAGGGGATCGATATTTTTGGAATTCTACCACTGGGTGGATGATGTGGAATTATGCCTTATCGAGTTTGTTGTGCGGAGCTACGCTTTGTTTGTACAATGGCGCACCAAATCACCCAAAGGAATCCACACTATGGGATTTTGCCCACCAAGCAAGGATTAATCATTTTGGTCATGGCGCTGTTTATTTTCAGCACCATGCAGACCGATCTTTTTCAGGGATTGAAACACTCGATTTTCAACATCTCAAAACGATTGGCTCGACGGGCTCTCCAATGTCAGCCGATACTTGCCGATCATTACAACATCACTTTCCCAACACGCAGGTGATTTCGTTAAGTGGCGGAACAGACGTTTGTACCGCTTTTATTGGCGGTCACCCCGAAATGAAGGTCATCCCTGGAAAAATCCAATGTAAAATGCTCGGCGCTCCAGTCGAAGTGTGGAACACGCTCGGCGATAAAGTGATCAATCAAGCCGGTGAATTGGTGCTGTCAAAGCCATTTTTGTCTATGCCGATTGGGTTGTGGGGTGATCAGGACAATCGTTTGATGCAAGCGAGCTACTATGGAATGTATCCGCAAGTTTGGAATCATGGTGATTGGGCAACCGAAAATGATTCTGGGAGTTTTGTCATTCATGGACGCTCCGATGCCACTTTAAACCGAAAGGGTGTGCGTATCGGAACTGCAGAGATTTACAATTCGTTAAATACGCGGAAAGATCTAAAAGACGGCCTTGTCATTCATCTCACAAATGACAAACAGGACTACTTGCTTTTGTTTGTTGTGGCACAGGCAGAAATCAATGAAAACGAAATTAGGGCTCAGCTCAGGGAGCAATGCTCTCCGCGACACGTACCTGACCTTATTATTCGTGCCCCAGATATCCCGTATACCTTAAGTGGGAAAAAGGTAGAAATTCCCGTCAAGCGATTATTGATGGGTATACCGCAGTCCGATGCATTGAGCACAGATTCTTTACGAAATCCCGATTCGATCAAGTGGTTTGTTGACTATGCAAAAAGTAACCCCTTTACCTAAAGTGGGGGAGCGCCACTTAAAATCTCTTTTGACACCTTGTCTTCAAATTGCTTAAAATTGCTGTGAAATGCCCTTGCGAGCTTATATGCTTGTTTGTAAAATGCCTTGTCATCTTTCCAAGTTTGCCGAGGACTTAAAATTGAATCAGGGACTCCAGGGCATGTTCTGGGTTGAGCAATGCCAAACACAGAGTGGATATGATAGTCTGTATAGCTGTAGTTTGGATTGAGAAGACCTGTTCGAGCAGCTTCAATCATCGCGCGGGTATGTTGCAAAAGGATGCGATGCCCAACGCCATAGGGACCACCAGTCCATCCCGTATTGATGAGCCAAACAGAAATTTCGTTTTCTTCAATTTTTTTTGCCAAAAGACTCGCATAAGTGCCAGGGTGAAGGGGCATAAATGGAGCGCCAAAGCAAGCGGAAAAAGAGGGTTGTGGTTTTTGAATTCCCTCTTCTGTCCCTCCAATTTTAGCGGTGTAACCAGAAATAAAATGATAGGCGGCCTGATAGGGATTTAGCATGGTAATCGGAGGAAGTACACCAAAGGCATCAGCCGTTAAGAAGAAGATATGCTTGGTTTGCTCTCCGATAGATGGAATTGCGGTATTGCGAATATGATGCAAGGGATAACTAACTCGTGTGTTTTGTGTGAGGGTTGTATCGCTATAATCAACATGCCCGTCTTCATCTATGATGACATTTTCAAGCAAAGCACCTTTTTTGATCGCATCAAAAATATCGGGCTCTTTTTGTCTTGATAAATCGATGACCTTTGCATAACATCCGCCTTCAAAATTAAAGATTTTGTTATCTGGTGTCCATCCATGTTCATCATCCCCAATCAACTGTCGCTTTGCATCTGCGGAAAGTGTTGTTTTTCCTGTTCCAGAAAGTCCAAAAAATAAAGCGGTGGTTCCATCATTGTCCACATTGGCAGAGCAATGCATAGGCAACACATTCTCATTTGTGGGTAAGGTGAAATTCAACACCGAAAAAATAGACTTTTTGATTTCCCCAGTATATCCACTACCACCAATAAGAATGACCTTTTTGGAAAAGTTGACAATCGTGAAATTGGATTGTCTTGTATGGTCAATTTTCGGATCGGCCTGAAAACTAGGAATATTAAGTACAAGCCAGTCGTGTTGAAAGTTTTTCAGCTCCTTTTCGTTGGGTTGAATAAACATATTGCGCACAAAAAGATTGGCCCAAGGGGTCTCATTGAAGATTCGTATGCCAATACGGTATCGTTTGTCAGCACCTGCAAATACATCCCTTGCATACAGGTATTTATTTGTTAAAGACGCCATCATTTTTTTAAAAAGAAAATCAAAGTTTTGAGGTGAGAATGGAATATTGATATTTCCCCACCAAACTCGTTCAGAGGTCATTTGGTCTTTGACAAGATACCGATCTTTTGGGGAACGACCAGTGAATTTCCCTGTCTTTACGATTAGAGCACCACTATTACTAATGATTCCTTGTTTGTTTTCGATTGTTTTTTTGGTGAGTTCATCAGCACTTAACTGATAATAAGCTGATATGATTTGGTCTTGGTTTGCCCAAATCTGTAAAGGTTGGGGGATTGACATTTAAAACATTTTAGTCCAACAATGTTAGACGATCGTTGTTATGTCAAATGTAACAAAAACATTGGGTTTTGTTACAAAACCAATACATGGAATTGGATTACGACCTAAATAATGCTTGAATTTTTTCTTGTTCTTCTTGAGCAAGCTCTGCATCGACGAGGATACGTCCGCTATGCTCATCGGTTATGATTTTTTTCCGAGAGGCGATTTCAAGCTGCACCTGAGGTGGAATCGTAAAGAAAGAACCCGCTGAAGCACCACGCTCAATGGGAACTACGGCCAGACCATTACGGACGGAAGATCGTATTCTTTTGTAGGCAGTGACCAAACGCTCTTCTACTTTCTTTTCAAATTCTGCTGATTTTTTAAGAAGCAAGTCCTCTTCTTTTTGCGTTTCTGCTAAGATGGCGTCGAGTTCTTCTTTTTTATGTTTGAGGTGATTTTCCCTTTCTTCGAGTTTCTCCTCTGCTTGTGCCAACTCTTCTTTCTTTTTTTCGATCAATTCTTTGAGTTGGTTAATCTGTTTATTTGCAAGTTGAATTTCAAGCTCTTGGTACTCAATTTCTTTGTTTAAAGACTCATAAGCGCGATTGTTACGAACATTCTCTTGTTGCTCTCCGTATTTTTTGATCAGCCCTTTTGAAGTTTCAATGGCATTTTTTTTAACCTTGACCTCATCGTCGTAGGCCTTGATTTCTGTATTGGTATTTTCAACTCGTTTGGTTAGTCCGGCGACATCGGCTTCTAAGTCCTCTACTTCAAGAGGGAGTTCACCACGGACACTTCGAATTTTGTCAATTTGTGCGTCGATAAGTTGTAAATCATATAGCGCTCGCAGACGCTCTTCTACAGAAATCTCAGTTTTTTTTGCCATGCTTACAGATATTTTATTGGATTCGTATCTACTTCCGATAAAAGAATCGCAAAATTAGGCAATTTTTCTGTAAGATAGTTAAGGATTAACTTTTTTGTGTGCTGCTCTGTTTCGTAATGCCCAGCGTCTACAACTAAGAAACTTTGATTTCCTTCATAAAAATCGTGATATTTCAGATCTGCAGTTATATAGGCATCTACTTTTTTTCTTTTCGCAGCTTGAATGGCAAAGCTACCAGATCCCCCAAGTACAGCCACGCGACCTATGTTGTTTGTCCCCAACTGACTATGACGTAGGCTAGGAGTTCCGAGGGTTTTTTTGACAAATTTCAAAAATGAACTTGGTTTCATACTTTTTGGCAAGTGTCCAATCATACCCATTCCTAAATTTGGATTGGAATTTTCCAGGGAAGTGATTTCGTAAGCAACCTCCTCATAGGGATGGCTCGACAGCAGCGCTTTTGTGATTTCGGATACGAGATGTTTTTGAAATACCATTTGAATTTGAATCTCGTCTTCGATATGCTGTTCCCCTTTTCTGCCGACATAAGGGGTGCTGTTTTGCGATGGGCGAAAGCTCCCTTTCCCATCGCATGAAAAGCTGCACTTATCGTAATTGCCCAGTTTTCCAGCTCCAGCAGCAAACAATGTGTCTCGAACTTGATCTGCCTTTGATTTTGGAACATAAAAATTCAATTTTTTTATTGTATCCTCCTTTGGCAAAAGAATGGATGTGTTGGTAAGTCCTAATGCTTGACTCAAGCCAAAGCTAACGCCATGTGCTTGATTATCCAAAGCAGTATGAATCGCATAGATTGCCACATCATTTTTGATTGCTTTTCGAACAGCTCTCACCACGTGAGAGTTTCCAGTAAACCTTTTGAGTCCTTTGAACAGAATCGGATGAAAACAAACAATGAGACTGCAATTTCTCTCCATGGCTTCATAAACCACTTCTTCCAAACAATCATGAGTGACGAGTATCCCGCTGACCTCATCATTTGGATTTCCAACTAGTAACCCCACATTGTCAAAATCCTCAGCATAGTGGAGGGGTGCCCATTCTTCGAGAATCTGCGTTATCTGAAAAATCTTCATATTGAACCCAAATATAAATGTTATAATTTTGTTTTATGAATCTTCTGAGGAAGTCTTTGTTTCCGCTTAGTTTATTATATGATGTTGTGACACGGGTTCGCAATGCTGCTTTCGATAAGCAATGGTTGCATCAGAGTCAGTTTGCTGTTCCAACCATAGTGATTGGGAATCTCATCACTGGTGGGAGTGGTAAAACACCTATGATTGCGTATTTGCTCCATCAATTTTCAGATCGTTTTTCTTTTGCGGTATTAAGTCGTGGATATAAACGCAAATCATCTGGGTTTTTTGTCGCAGATGAGACCTCGTCAATCGAAACTTTGGGCGATGAACCCTTTCTGTTGTTTCAAAAGTTTCCGAAGGTTCAATTTGCGGTTTGCAAAAACCGCCCTAATGGCATCCGAGGTTTGCTGCAAAAGTCACCTCAACTGGACGCTATTTTTCTAGATGATGGCTTTCAACATCGCCAGTTAAAACCATCTTTTCAAATCCTTTTGACACCCTTTGAAACGCCTTGGTTTCGGGATTGTGTTTTACCCGCAGGAAATTTGCGAGAGTCCGCTCGTGGTAAAAAACGCGCAGATCTCGTTGTTGTCACTAAATGTCCAGAATTGCTCTCCAAAAAAGAGCGAGAAGATTACACCAATCAGTTGGCGTTGGATCCCGATCAAAATCTCTTTTTCACGAGCATTCAATATGACACAAATGTATGTGGAGCTTCCCAAATGGAACTTAAATCTTTTGTTCAAAGTCCATTTGTTTTGGTCACTGGAATTGCCAATGCCAAACCATTAACAAGCTATCTCGATCAACTTGACGCAAAGTATAAGCATCTGGAGTTTGGTGATCACCATTCGTTTTCACCTTCGGATCGTCAAAATATATTGTCTTCGGGACTGCCAGTCCTTACCACTGAAAAGGACTATGTTCGTTTAAATCCTTATCTAAAGGATGTGCATTACTTGCCCATATCAGTCCGTTTTTTGGCAGATGAGGACCGATTCAAGGACATCATTTCAAATCAAATACGATAAAAAACAAAAGAATGTTTAAGCGATATGTTTGTGTGCTTTATAGGAGGAACGCACAAGTGCACCGCTTTCGACATGTCTAAAGCCGATTTCTTTTCCAAAATCCTCATAAACTTTAAACTGCTCAGGCGTGATAAATTCTTTGACAGGGAGATGTTTTTTGGAGGGTTGGAGATATTGTCCAATTGTCACAATATCAACATTCGCATCTCTTAGGTCGCGCATGGTTTGTTTGACTTCTTCCTCGGTCTCACCTAAACCGAGCATAATCCCAGATTTGGTACGACGAACTCCGGCTTGCTTAAGGTAGCGCAACACTCCTAAACTTTGATCGTATTTGGCTTGGATTCGCACTTCGCGAGTTAATCTGCGAACAGTTTCCATATTGTGTGATACAACCTCGGGCATCACATTGACGATGCGATCGATATGTTTTTCAATCCCTTGAAAATCAGGAATCAAAGTTTCCATCGTAGTTTCTGGATTCAATCTGCGGACTGCTTGCACCGTTTCTGCCCAGAGTATTGAGCCCATGTCAGGCAAGTCATCTCGATCAACAGAAGTGAGTACCGCATGCTTGATTTTCATAATTTTGATAGATCGTGCAACTTTTTCTGGTTCTGCCCAGTCCACCGTTTCGGGGCGGCCCGTTTGCACACCACAAAACCCGCATGAACGCGTACAGATATTTCCTAAAATCATAAATGTCGCAGTTCCCTCACCCCAGCACTCACCCATATTGGGACAACTACCCGATGTGCAAATCGTATGGAGATTATATTTATCGACAAGACCTCTGAGTTCAGTGTATTTTTTTCCAGTTGGGAGTTTTACACGGAGCCATTTTGGCTTTGGCGTATGAGCTGTTTTGGATTCTAGAATTTCTGTTTTCATAGACTTGACAAAGATACACTAAATCAAAAAAGTACTCAAGTACCAAATTGTAAATCCTGTCAAAAAAACCAATCCAGCGATTGACCAAACTCTCATCAACCCATTTGGACGATAGTTTTCAGGCATATGCCTTCCGGAGACTAGTAAAAAGTTTATCAACCCATAAAATGGGGCTGTAATAAAAGAAAGAATGGTTGCCAATTGAACAAGTGCTCCCATGTTGGAAAGTAGAAAAAAGAAAACGGCGCAAGTCCCGATTACCAAAACTAAAATCCAAAACAAATAGGAAGACATCACGATTGGTAACTGTAAAATTTGTGCGGTTTTTGCCATTGCTCTGGGGGATGCATCTAAGGTAGTAAGTGTGGTGCTAAACATGGTGGTAAATGCGGCAATCCCAATTATCCAATATGCGCCATTCCCCAAACTACTTGTATATAATGCAATGAGTTGCTGTGCAAAGGCACCGCCGCTACTAGAAAACCCGATTCCTGTGCCGTACATAACCAAAGTACCTAATAGAACAAAGCATACACCAAGAACAATGGTTGTCAAATAGCCTACATTGAAATCGAATAAACTCTGTTTGACCGTTAAGTTTTGCATTCTTTTTTTCTTCTCTAGTGACCATAACGAATGCCAGACCGATATGTCTAAAGGTCCAGGCATCCAACCCATAAAGGCAATCAAAAATGCAAAGCCAGTCGTTGAGGCGGGAAGGACTTGTGTCCACTCAATGTCTTTGGACTGTCCAAATGCTAGAAAAGCAGCGACGAAAGTACTGATGCTCAGCACGATGATAATGACCTTCATGCCTTGATCCAATAACCCATAACGCCCAAAAGACAATAGCGTTGCACAAATCAAAGTGATTACAACACCCCAATACACAATATTGGATGAAATGCCAAAAAGTTCAACTGCCAGTCCAGCAGTTACGATCGTCACCGCAGTTTGGATGGTAAACATGGTTGCGATTGTCAACACAAAATAGGTGACAATCACTCCCTTTCCTAGTTTGGCATATCCAGCTAGTAGACTTTCTCCAGTCGCTAGGGCATAGCGGGGTCCAAATTGAAAAAATGGATACTTGAAGAAGTTGACGAGTAATAATGCCCATAGCAAACCGAGACCAAAGTCAGCCCCTGCACGAGTGGATTGTACCAAGTGAGAAACTCCAATAGCAGCACCAGCAAACAAGAGTCCAGGGCCAAGTTTTTGTAATGTATTCTTCATTTGTCATTAATGATTTCAGCCAACAACTTTTTGGCACGAAGCAAACGAACTTTTACATTGCTCAACGATAGTCCGAGCTGTGTTGCCATTTCTTTATGGCTGAGTTCCTGAAAAAAACGCAGTTGAATTACGTCCCGATAAATGGGTTTAAGCGATCGAACTTGTTGTAGAAGCTTGTCTAGGTTTTGAGATCGTATCAGTTGGTCTTCGGGACCCAAAGTTTTGTCAATTACGTCAAGGCCCACCTCATCAACATCTGTCGATTGATGTAGTCGCGTTTTTTCCTTTCGAATCAAATCGACATGTAAGTTTTTGGCGATTGAGGTAAGCCATGTCGAAAAGGTAAACTCATCATTATAGGTTTCGATTTTATCAAACGCTTTTGAAAAGGCCTGAAGACAGAGGTCTTCGGCATCGTTTTCATTCTCTGTTCGCTTAATCATAAACCCATACAATTCATTCCAATGCAGATCCAGCAACTGACGAAAAGCATGTTGGTCTTGATGCTTTGCAGAATGAACAAGATCAGAAATCGTTTGTTCTTGGTTTTTCACAGAAGTTAAAAATAAGAAATCTAAACGGACTCTTAGTTGTGCTGTGGATGCGGTAGGTCGCAATCTGTTTGCTGCTCGGGCATTTTACCGCACAATCCACAGGGTTTACCATCTTTGTTTAAAAACGGACTTTGACTGGCGCAAGTTCCTGCAAACTCCCCGTCTTTTTTTGCCCAAATTTTAATGGCAATCCCCGCAAATGCAAGTCCGATGAGTATGACACTAAGCAAAAAAAGTTTCATAGGGCAAAGATACGATTAACAGCAGAAATTGACTTCGGGTTGTAAGCGAATAGCAAAACGCTCTTCAACCGTTTGTTGAACTTTCTGGCTAAAGGTCTTGATTTCATGTCCACTGGCACTGCCATAATTAACCAAAACAAGCGCATGGTGTTTGTGTGTACCCACATCCCCCTCTCGCGCTCCTTTAAGCCCGACTTGTTCGATAAGCCATGCTGCAGGGATTTTATAGTTTTGATTTGGTTGGGCGTAATGCGGAATGTCGGGAAATGATGATTTGAGTTGTATAACCTGATCGTGATCCACAATCGGGTTTTTAAAAAAACTTCCAGCATTGCCCAGCTGTTTGGGGTCAGGCAACTTGGTTGTTCGAATACCGATGACAACATCTGCAATGTCTTTTGGGCTTGGCGTGCTGATTCCTTTGGACGTCAGCAAGTGTGCAATGGCTCCATAAGAGGTATTAAGCCGATAATTCTCTTTTTTCAGTCGTAAACTGACATCCGTAATCACCACTTTGTGTTTTAACTCACGTTTAAAAATGGAGTCTCTATACCCAAACTGACAAGCGACCTTGTCATAAGTTTCTACGCTCTGATCTTTTCTATTGACCAGCGTACAGGATTCAAAAACATCTTGCAATTCGACCCCATAAGCACCTATATTTTGAATTGGAGCTGCGCCAACATTTCCCGGGATTAAAGCCAGATTTTCTAGTCCGCCAAATCCCTTTTCAAGAGACCATAATACCAATTCGTGCCAGTTTACTCCTGCACCTGCCTTGATGACGACCTCGTCCCTCTGTTCTTCAGTGATTTCGATGCCAGATATTGCAAGGTGAATGATTGGAGGTTTGGGGGTGTCACAAAACAATGTATTGCTGCCACCACCTAAAATCCAAGCAGAGGCAAAGCGCTGATCTTTGAGTATGGATTGTAAATCTTCAATGGTTTTTGCAACGGCAAATAAGGCAGCTTCTGCGGCTACTCCAAAACTATTATAGGTTTTGAGTGAAACGCCTTGTTCGATCATTGGCTCAATTTTGATGTCAGAGTGTGTGGATAAGCATGCAAGGCACCTTCAAGGATAAGGGCACTTTCTTTGAGCTTTTCTTTGTCGAGCACAAAAGCAATTCGAATCAAAGATTTACCGAGATGACGATCTCCATAAAATCCTGATGCGGGGGCTACCATGACTGTTTTACCGTTGTGGTTGTAAGAAGTCAACAACCATTTTGCAAATTCATCTGTATCCTCAACAGGGAGTTGTGCCAAGCAGTAAAATGCGCCGCGTGGCTTGCTGACAGTGATCCCTGGTACTTGTTGTAAGGCTTGAACCAGTGTATTTCTTCGCTCAAGGTAGGTAGCTGTGACTTCTTGAAGATAACGAAGTGGCTCATCCATAGCAGCTTCGGAGGCATGAAGGCCTAAAGTCGGGGGAGACAGACGAGATTGCGCAAACTTCAGTGCAGCTTCCATAACAGCTTTGTTTTTGGAGACCAAACACCCAATTCTTGCGCCACACATACTGTATCGTTTTGACATGGAGTCCACTAGGATCGCATGCTCTTCAAGACCTGGAATTGTGAGTACCGAATGGTGGATTGCCCCATCATAAACAAATTCTCGATAGACCTCATCGACAATCAAAAAGATATCGTGTTTTTTAACAAGATCAGCCAGATCATTGAGCTCTTTATGGGTATAGACATACCCAGTTGGATTGTTTGGATTGCAAATAAAAATAGCCCTTGTTTTATCATTGATTTTTCCTTCAATTTCATCGATTGACGGCAACGAAAAATGGGCATCAATGGTAGAAGATACAGGGACAACCTTGACACCACAAGCAGCTGCAAAAGTGTCATAATTGGCATAAAAGGGCTCTGGAATAATGAGTTCATCGCCCTCATTGGTAATGCAATCCAAAGTCATGATAATGGCTTCGCTTGCACCTGTGGTAACCAAAATATCTTCTGGTTGAATTACGATATTGTGCTCGGCATAGTAGGTGCACATCTTTTGACGATACGCCAAAGATCCCTCAGATGGGCCATAAGTCAATACCTTTTGGTCAAAGAACTTTATCGCATCTAAAGCTTTAGCGGGTGTTTGAATGTCAGGTTGACCAATATTGAGGTGGATCACCTCAATTCCTTTCGCTTTAGCTTCCTCGGCATATTTCGATAATTTTCGAATGGGTGAGGTGGGAAGATTCATCCCTTTCAACGAAATTTTAGGCATCTGTCAATTTTGACAGCAAAGATGCAAAATTTAGCCCGAATCGACAGGGATGTTAAGCTGAAAAGCTATTCTTCTTCCTCTGGTTCCTCGACAGTGCCCTTGATTTGTAAGGCCACCACTGGCGTTACAGCATTGGAACTAACCGTTATGGTTTTGCGGATTGGACCAACTCGATTGGTGTCGTATTTCACTTCAATCACCTCTTCAACTCCAGGCATAATGGAATCGGTGGGTTTTTTGGGGATTGTACAACCACAGGACGAACGAACCTGAGTAATGTATAAAGGGGATGAGCCCGTATTGGTAAACTTGAATTCACGAACCCCATCAGCTCCTTTTTCAATCGTGCCGTAATCAACCACATCCGACTCGAAAGTGATTTCAGCTTGTGAAAATCCATTGGTATAGCAAAAACACAATAGGATTGCGATAAAAAACTTGGTGAACTTCATGTTTTCTTTCTTTTGGTTAAATATACAAAAATCTATTTCAGATTATCAATGGCTTTTTTTATCAATTGTTCTTAGCTACTTTTGTCATTCAATACGACAACGCATCTTTTCATGGGTTCTCCCAACACATTCAATTCCAATCAAATCGCTGAAAAGTGGTATGCTTATTGGCTAGCAAATCACTATTTTCGTTCTGAGCCCGACTCCCGAAAACCCTACACAATTGTGATTCCTCCACCGAATGTTACAGGCGTTTTGCATATGGGACACATGATGAATAATACATTGCAAGATGTACTTATACGGCGTGCGCGTATGCTTGGCATGAATGCCTGTTGGGTTCCAGGAACTGACCATGCGTCCATTGCTACTGAAGCGAAAGTGGTTCAGAAATTAGCAGATCAAGGTGTGAAAAAAGAAGACTTGACTCGAGAGGAATTTCTCAAGCATGCTTGGGAATGGACCGATGAACATGGCGGGATTATTTTGGAGCAACTCAAAAAACTTGGATGTTCTTGCGATTGGGATCGCACCAAATTCACCCTCGACGAGCCCATGACTGAATCCGTTCTTCGGGTTTTTGTAGACCTTTTTGAGCGTGGGTTGATCTACCGTGGATTCCGAATGGTGAATTGGGATCCAGAAGCCCAAACCACACTTTCTGACGAAGAAGTGATTTATGAAGAAAAACAAGGCAATTTATACCATATTGCTTATCGATTAGTTGATAGCGAGGAGACAGTTACCATTGCCACGACTCGTCCAGAAACGCTAATGGGAGACACGGCTGTAGCAGTTCATCCCAAAGACGAACGCTTTACCCATCTGCATGGCAAAAAAGTTGTGGTTCCGATTGTCAATCGAGAAGTTCCGATTATTACAGACAGCTATGTGGATATGGAGTTTGGCACGGGTTGCTTAAAGGTAACCCCTGCTCACGATGAAAACGATAAAGCATTGGGCGACAAACACAAGCTGGCATTTGTTGATATTTTTAATCCCGATGGAACGCTTAATGCAGAAGGTTTACACTTTGAAGGCAAAGACCGATTTGAAGTTCGAAAACTGATTGTTCAGGAGCTCAAGTCCTCAAAATTGCTATTGCAAACCAAGCTACACATGCACAAAGTTGGCCTCTCTGAAAGAACCAAGGCAGTTGTAGAGCCTAGACTCTCCGATCAATGGTTTTTGAAAATGGAAGATTTGGCCAAACCAGCGCTGACTGCAGTTGAAGACGGAACAATTCGATTGTTTCCCAAAAAATTCATCAATACATATCGCCATTGGATAAATAACATTCGTGATTGGAATATCTCGCGTCAGTTGTGGTGGGGCCAGCAAATTCCTGCCTATTATTACGGATCGGGCAAACAAGATTTTGTGGTTGCCTTAACTCCCAAAGAGGCCCTGAAAAAAGCACGTGAAAAAACCAAAAACCCTTCTCTTGATGCTACAGATTTAACGCAGGATTCAGATGTGCTCGATACATGGTTTTCATCTTGGCTATGGCCAATCTCTGTCTTTGATGGAATTCGATTTCCTGAAAACGATGAAATTCAATATTATTATCCCACACAAGACCTTGTCACAGGGCCTGATATTTTGTTTTTCTGGGTCGCTCGAATGATTATGTCCGGCTATGCTTTTCGCAATCAACAACCTTTTCAAAACGTATATCTGACAGGTCTGGTTCGAGACAGCCAAGGCCGAAAGATGTCCAAACAGTTGGGTAACTCTCCTGATGCATTGGCACTTATCGAAAAATATGGTGCGGATAGCGTTCGCGTTGGCTTGTTATTGAGTTCTGCAGCCGGAAATGATTTGCTTTTCGACGAAGCGCTTTGTCAACAAGGAAAGAATTTTGCCAATAAGATTTGGAATGCTCACCGTTTGACTCAGAGTTGGGATGTTGATGATTCTCTACCGCAGGACCAGACCGCCAAACAGAGTTTGGAATGGTATAGGAGCAAGTTCCAAAATGAGCTTTCTGTGGTGAACGACCACTTCACAAAATACAGGATTTCAGATGCCTTAATGTGTACTTACAAATTGGTGTGGGATGACTTTTGCTCATGGTTATTAGAGTTGATCAAACCCGCTTATGGCAATCCAATCGATGCGCAAACCCATACTGAAGTGATTGAGATTTTTGAAAATAATCTGCGATTACTCCACCCTTTTATGCCGTTTTTGAGTGAAGAACTTTGGCATGATATCGCAGAACGCACAAAAGCGGAGGCCCTAGTTGTGTCTTCATGGCCAACAGAAGCAAAAATTGATAATACGGTCCTTTCGATATTCTCACATACCATGGAAATGGTGACCTCTGTTCGTTCAATTCGAAAACAGAAAAATATCTCCATGAAAGTTCCCATGCAATTGCTTGAGACCTCTTCACAGATGGATTATTACAAAGCGGTGATTTCGAAACTGGCAAATATCGAAAGTTTCGAGCTGGTCAAAGACTTACCCGAGCAAGTACTCTCATTTCGCGTTGGGACTGCTGCCTATTACCTTCCATTTTCTATCGAAAACCCCGAGGAGGAGCTTGCCAAACTTAATCAAGATTTAGATTATCAAAAAGGATTTTTAGCTGGAGTCCAAAAAAAATTGAGCAACACGCGTTTTGTGGATCATGCGCCTGCTCAGGTTGTTGAAATCGAAAGGAAAAAAGAGAAAGACGCCCTAGAAAAAATCAAGCATATCGAACAGCAAATTGCTCAATTAGAGGGCTAATCCATTTGTTTTAATTTCTCCACTAAAGCACTGTAACGGGCTTGCGCCATGTCAATTGATAAGTGCGACACCTGCATGATCGCATTTAGCTTTAAACGCACTCACAATGGGTTGCTTGTTATTTTGCTCATGTCGCATTCCATTTGCAATTTTATAAAAAGCATAAAGGCGCAATAAATCATCCTTGGGGATTTTGGTAAAATTTTCGTTCACCCACTCAATGGCTTCATCAAATACAGTCTTGTCAACAATGATATAACTCATGAAGAACTGATTATGGTTATTCCCCCTTTTACTCGTTCATTCAATCCAACGCTGAGTGGTGTGCCTAGTGGTAGAAACAAGTCGATTCGAGAACCAAATTTAATAAAGCCAGCATCGTGACCTTGAATTGCCTTGTCACCTACTTTCGCATAATTTACGATCCGTCTTGCTACCGCTCCAGCGATTTGCCGATAGAGTATGGAGCCATAGGTTTGATGTTCAATAACAATCGTCGTTCTCTCATTCAGTTCGGATGATTTTGGATGCCATGCCACCAAATATTTCCCAGGGTGATACTTGCTAAATTTGATTTCACCAGTTGCTGGATATCGTGTAACATGAACATTGAGTGGTGACATAAAAATAGAAACTTGAAGTCGTTTGTCTTGAAAATACTCTGGTTCATTGACTTCTTTTATGATCACAATTTTCCCATCGGCAGGCGCAATAATTTGGGTTTCACTCTCGAGGGCTGTTCTTTTTGGATTTCGAAAAAACTGAAGTACTAAAATAAGAAATACCAAAGCCACAATTTGTATTCCTTTTGACATCCAAAGTGAAGAGATGTAATGATCTGCAGAAATTACGACTGCGGCAACAGCTAAAAATGTAATCGTAATTATCCGAAAACCTTCTTTATGAAACATAGCAACTAAAAAATACTAAATAGAGATACACAAAAGGGACTGTAAAAATCAGACTATCAATACGATCATACACACCTCCATGCCCCAACAATATGGTGCCACTGTCTTTTACCCCAGCAGTGCGTTTGCATTGACTCTGTACCAAATCGCCAATAATAGAGGTTATGCTTATAAGAACCCCCATCAATAGCCAAAAAGAAAACGAATAGCTGGTAAAAATCTGATGATTTAAAATAGCTATAACAGGGCTGAATAGAATTGCTGCAATGGCACCTTCAATCGATTTTTTTGGCGACACAGTCCGAAAAAGTGGTGTTTTTCCAAAAAGAGTTCCAAAACTGTAGGCCATTGCATCTGCCCCCCAGATAAAAAATAAAAGTCCAAAAGTGAGATCGATTGTGAAAACAGGCGATTTCACGAAAGAGACTTCGCTAATCACCAACAGCGGAAATAGCAAATGCGCAATGCATAATAGACTGGCCAATAGGGCGTTTGCTTGTATGGTCTTCCGCCGAAACAACAGGATCGTTAATCCCATTTGAAACACATAGGATAAGATGGCAATCTGTAACAGTGGTGTGTTGAAAACCAGCAGACTTGCCGTGCCGAAGCATAGCAGAGTGGTGAGGGCTAGCGATCGGATTTGATAGAGTTTTAACATTTCAAATGCTGCCACAAAAGCAATCACAAACAATAGGATCGGGTATCCCAAGTTCGGGCTATACACCAAGCTGGTTACCCACACAGCAGCATAGGCAATACCGACAAGAGATCGTTCGATGAAACTATGCATTAAAAATCTTCTATAAGAATTAGGTACACATGCTTTATCGGTAACCCATAGGTTAAAAAGGTGTCTTCACCTTCAGTAATATTTTTTCTAAAGTGCTTGATAGAGGTAATATTGATAGGGATGTTTTTTTTGTATTTGTGTTTGATCCCTTTCAAGCCTTCACTCAAAGTGTCTGTGAGTTGTTTTGTCCCAGCGACAATCACAAAATTTTCTGGCAGGTCAATCAGTTTATGATTAGCAATTTGTTCAGCACAGATGATTATACTGCCATCGTGTGCAACTAAAAATTCACAGTCCGTCAAAAAGAACCGAGCATTTAAATTCGTTTTGGTCGGGGTGATGGACGGCCTGATATACCGCTCTTGTAGTTTGGGTCGGAAACAAAGCATTTCACAATCATCCCACCCATTTTCGGCTAGAATATTTTTAAATACGTTGACAGACTCTTTTTTGTCCTCGCAGTAGATGAACTTCCCACCTTGTTCAGTGAACTTTAAAGTAAAAGCTTCTTCTATAGGTGTCTCTTCAGCAGGCATATATTTGCTGCGGATTGTGTCTTCTTGTTTTTCAGTTTTTGAAGACCCTCCAAAGAGAGAGGAAAAGAGACGTTTCAAGGCTTTGTTGTTTGAAACGTTAAAGATAACAAACTATGTGGATTTTGTCGCCTTCTTTGCGGTAGACGATTTGGGTTTCTCCTCAACGATTTCTTCCTTCTCAAATGGACGCTTTCCGAAAATAGTGACTAAATCATCTTTGAAAATCACCTCTTTTTCGAGAAGATGCTTTGCTAACTCAGTAAGTTTCTTTTTATGTTTACGCAATAGTGCCAGTGCTCTTTTGTATTCCCGCTCTACAATTTTCGAAATTTCTTCATCAATTTGCTTCGCTGTTTCCTCGCTGTATGGTTTGGTAAACCCAAACTCATTTTGCCCATTGGCATCGTAATAAGTGATATTTCCAATTTTATCATTCAGCCCATATATCGTTACAATCGCCCGAGCTTGTCTGGTTACCTTTACCAGATCACTAAGGGCACCTGTAGAGATTTTACCAAAAATAATTTCCTCGGCAGCACGACCGCCTAAGGTGGCACACATTTCGTCAAGCATTTGTTCTGTCCGTACAATTTGACGTTCTTCAGGCAAGTACCACGCTGCTCCAAGAGATTGACCTCTTGGTACGATGGTAACCTTTACAAGCGGAGCTGCATGTTCTAGCATCCAACTGACTGTAGCGTGACCTGCTTCGTGAAAGGCAATGGTTTTCTTTTCTGAGGGTGTTATGATCTTACTCTTTTTCTCCAAGCCGCCAACAATTCGATCAACCGCATCGAGGAAGTCTTGTCGATCAACCTTTTTCTTGCTTTTCCGTGCAGCAATAAGAGCCGATTCATTACAGACATTTGCAATATCTGCACCTGAAAACCCAGGGGTTTGTTTGGCTAAAAAGCTCACGTCGAGTTGTTTGTCAACTTTAAGTGGGTTTACATGCACTTTAAAAATTTCTTCGCGCTCACGCAAGTCCGGTAAATCCACATAGATCTGTCGATCAAAACGCCCAGCTCGCATCAGGGCTTTGTCCAGCACATCCGATCGGTTGGTTGCTGCCAACACAATCACATTGGTGTCCGTTCCAAAACCATCCATTTCGGTGAGTAGCTGGTTGAGCGTGTTTTCGCGTTCGTCATTCGAACCCGTCATATTGCTCTTTCCACGGGCTCGGCCGATGGCATCAATTTCATCAATAAAAATGATAGCTGGCGACTTGTCTTTTGCTTGTTTAAACAAGTCGCGAACTCGTGAGGCACCGACACCTACAAACATTTCTACAAAATCTGACCCCGACAACGAGAAAAAGGGAACTTTTGCTTCCCCAGCAACAGCCTTAGCCAAGAGTGTCTTTCCCGTTCCTGGAGGGCCAACAAGCAATGCACCCTTTGGGATTTTACCCCCAAGAACCGTGTATTTACTCGGGTTTTTCAAAAAGTCTACAATTTCTTGTACCTCTTCCTTAGCACCTTCAAGTCCAGCAACATCTTTAAAGGTTACTTTCACATTTGACTTCTCGTCAAAGAGTTTTGCTTTAGACTTTCCGATATTAAATATTTGACCACCTCCACCAGCTCCTCCGCCAGACATTCGACGCATGAGGAAAATCCATACCCCAATAATCAGAATAAGGGGCAGAAAACTCAACATCACATCGAGCCACCGGTTTTCTACGGTTTTAAAATCGTAGTCAAATTCAATTCCATTGCTTTTGGCTTCCTCCAATTTGGTTTGAAAAATTTCGAGGTTACCTACTTCAAACTGGTAGTGAGGCCCCTTCGCGTTTGAGCGGCCTAAAAAATCTGTCGATCGAGCGCTTTTGTGCTTTGAAGTTTGTAAAGCATCGTCTTTAATGGTGACTTGCGCCAAGCTTTTGTTGATCACCAACACACGCTCCACTTCGTCATCATTTAGAAATCGCTCAAATGTAGAGATATTAATGCGCTGGTCGTTGGTCATCCCATCGTTATTGAAGTATGACATGCTGATAAAAAACACTGCAATTAAGCCATACAACCAATAGGCGCTTATGTTTGATTTTTTATTTGGAGTCTTTTCTTTTTTCGCCATTTTTAATAATTAGAAGCAATTTCAGTTAATTTGGCATCGCCCCACAAGGATTCGATGTCGTAATATTCTCGAACAGATTTTTGAAAAATATGAACGACAATATCGATGTAATCCAAAAGCACCCATTCAGATGTTTCAGTTCCTTCAACCTGAAATGGTTTTTCCCGAAGGGATTTACTCACTTGTCTTTGAACAGATCCAGCTAAGGCATTCACTTGTGTATTTGAGCCCCCTGAACAAATGATAAAATATTTGCACACGGTATTTTCAATATCTCTCAGATCTAATATGCGGATGTTTTCACCTTTGATATTTTCAAGGGCATCGACAATTGCAGCGATGAGTTGATCCGTGTTTTCGAGCTTACTCATATAATCAAGATAAAGCAAATCTATTATAAATTCGTGTAATACGAAGTGATATTGCTAGCTTTGTTGCATGCACATAATCAAACTTGATGCCACCGACTCCACTAATGATTACTTGCGCCAAATGATGTTGGATAATACGTTGACAACACCCACTGTTGTTTGGAGTCTGTTTCAAAAAAAAGGAAAAGGACAGCGCGGTCAAGTTTGGACAAGCCCAGCTGGTGAAAACCTGATGTTTTCTCTGTATATCCCAAATCTAAGCCGAAGTGCAGATCAACTTTTTTCAATCCATAAAATCGTTTCTGTTTGTTTGGCAGACTGGCTTTTGTCGCTTCAAATCCCTGATATCTCCGTGAAATGGCCAAACGACATTTTGTCAGGCGATAAAAAATTGGCTGGAATTTTAGTGGAAAGCAGTATGCAAAAGTCAATGACTAAGTCGATCATTATTGGGATGGGAATCAATGTCAATCAAATTCAATTTCCAGAACTCCCCAATGCCTCTTCTATGCGGCTATGCACGGCAAAGACCTATGACCTAAACACCCTCCTTTTGTCTTTCATACCCAAACTTATAGAAGGACTAACTCATCCTGGTAAAGATTGGGATACTGCTTATCATCAATTTCTCTATGGTTTGAACCAAAAGAGACGGTTTATGAATGGCAAACATGAGTTTTATGGAATCATCAGATCGGTTACTCCGGATGGAAAACTTGTACTGGAGACCGAAACTGGTGAGCAACTGTTTGAAGTCAAGGAATTACAGTTTGTGCATATTGTCGATCAATGACTCCATAAATTGGGTTAATGGCTTTTTGACCATCATCGCCATCATGGGGTTAAAATCACCGTCAAATTGCAATTGTACATCGGTTTGTGTTTCCGAGACTTTTGTCAACTGTCCACGTAGTGAAAAAGAGATTTTGTCACTGGAAGATATCAACACGATCGATTCGTTGGGTTGTTTATATCCTATAGTCAGTCCAATTTCAGGCATACCACCAAGTTTAAATCGAAATCGACTATCGTCAATTTTTGTAAAGGCTGCACCCTCTGGCATCAGGCCCTCATAGGTTTCAACACTGGTTAGTTTAGAAAAAAGTTGTTCTGTTGAATGGTCAACACGAGCGATCGAGCTATTGAATTCCATATTGTTAGGGTTTCCATTTTTCGGGCGCCAAACGCCATTTGCGCAACATTTCTTCTTCACTTTTGAGAATAAATCGGTTTTCAGTGGCGAGCGCAATTAAATGCTCGTAATCACTCAATGAATAAACGCTAATCCCCTCTTTTTTAAATCGTTTTTCGGCAACCTGAAAATTGTAATCAAAAATCGATAGCAAGCATTTGATCGATGCTTGGTTTTTCTGCAATGCCTTGATGGCTTCCATACTACTTTTTCCAGTGCTGATGAGGTCCTCAATGACAACGACTTGACTGTTTTTTGGGAGGATCCCTTCAATCTGATTTTTTCGTCCATGACCTTTGGGCTTTGGACGGATGTATACAAAAGGTAAGTTGAGTTCCTCGGCAACCAAAGCCCCAATCCCGATTGCGCCAGTTGCCACGCCAGCAATCACGTCAGGCTTGCCATATATAGCTTCAATTTGTTTTGCAAATTGTTCGCGGATATATGTTCGAACGGTTGGATATGACAATGCGATGCGGTTGTCACAATATATTGGAGATTTCCACCCACTGGCCCAAGTAAATGGATTTTTAGGTTCCAACTTTATTGCATTAATTTGTATCAGTAACTCAGCAATTTTTTTGGCTGTGAAGGCATCGTGAATCATGGGACAAAAGTATAAAGTTTTTATCAATACAAAATTGATGATCTTGACGACCGCACTCCCAAAATCTAAGAATTCGTTGGTGTTTCCCCTTGAAACTACATCGTTTCAGACGATTTTGCAAGTTCTTAAGGAGACTAAGGCAAGGAAAATATACTTGATGGGTGATGATCCTGCAACCCTTTTAAAAACTTTCAAATCAAAATTACCAGTTGTTCAAGCTGGAGGAGGATTGGTTAGGAACCAAAGCGGGAAGATGCTTTTTATTTTTCGAAAAGGAAAATGGGATTTGCCCAAAGGAAAAATTGATAAGGGTGAGACCCTTGAGAAAGGAGCAAAGCGTGAGGTCAAAGAGGAAACAGGAGTCAAAAAACTTGAGCTCAATGGGTTGGCTGGTGTGACCTACCACATTTTTAAACGCAACGACAAATACCAACTCAAAGAAACCCATTGGTTTCATATGACCACAACCTACACTGGTAAACTCAAACCTGAGCTCCAGGAGGATATTACAGAAGCCAAATGGAAAGGTCCGAAGAAAACGGAGAAAGCCTTGGAAAATTCATATGGTAACATCAGGCATTTACTGAAAGATTTAAAGATCGGTTAGATCCGGACACAATCTGGTACAAATCGTTTATAATCTCCTTTGTTGCGGATGATTTCTCTAACGATGCTACTGCTTATAAATGAAGTTTGAATAGAGGTCAATAAAAAGACTGTTTCGATATTTGACAACTCGCGGTTGGTTCGAGCGATAGCTTTTTCAAACTCAAAATCTCCGTTGTTACGAACACCTCGAAGAAGATAGTTGGCACCTACAGATTTACAAAAATCAATAGTGAGCCCTTGGTAATCCAATACTTTGACTTTGGGATTGTCTTGAAAGCATTGTGCAATAAATTGCTTGCGCTGTTTGATCGAGAACATATGGCTTTTTTCGGCATTATGTCCAATCCCTACGATTATCTCGTCAAAAATGGTTGCTCCACGCTCAACGATGTCTTGATGACCTAATGTGAGCGGATCAAAAGACCCGGGAAAAACAGCTCGTTTCATAACGCAAAGGTATTTATTTTTCCATGGCTTCGACAAGAGCATTGCCAAATAGATCTCTTAGCGATATACCAGCATGTTTGGCTTGCTGTGGCAGCAAGCTTTCTTCTGTTAGCCCCGGAACAGTATTGATTTCCAAAAAGTGGGGGACGTCTCCGACAAAAATAAAGTCACTCCGACTCATGCCTTTCATTCCCAGAGCATTATATACTTTTTCTGCAGCAATTCGCAGTGCTTGATGTTGCACTTCAGTCAATCGGGCAGGCGTAATTTCTTCCGACTTCCCTTCGTATTTGGCACTAAAATCAAAAAAATCCTCATCTGTGATAATTTCCGTTGGAGCCAAAACACGTACTTTCCCCTGAAATGTGATAACGCCAATTGAAACCTCAGTTCCTTGTAAAAATGACTCGATCAACACATCTCTATCCTCTCTATGGGCGATTTCGATTGCCGAACGTAAGTTATTCTCTTCGTACACCTTTGTCACGCCAAAGCTACTTCCCGCTTGGTTGGCTTTAACAAAGCAGGGTAGCCCTACTTTTCCGACAATCTCTTGCGTATCGATTGGGTCCCCAGCAGAAAGGATAATTCGCTTTGCCATTGCAATTCCATGTGGCCTTAAGTATTCTAAGGTTTTTGCCTTATTATAGGTGAGGGAGTAAACCTCTGCTGTACAGCCAGTATATGGGATTTGTAAACTGTCAAAGTAGGCTTGTAACTCTCCATTTTCACCTGGTGTACCATGCACAGCATTAAACACCGCATCAAACTGAAGATTACCACTGCTAAAATCAGCAATGTCAATCGGTTTCCAGCTGCCATCAACCTCTACAAGCCAGGCATCTTTATCGATTCGTACTGAGTAAGGTTCAAAAACTTCCTTGTCGATATGGGCCATCACGACAGCCCCACTTTTCAGCGAAATGTCATGTTCGGAGGTATACCCACCCATGATTACGGCTACACGTGGTTTCATTTGACAAAAATATCATTAATTTTGACCGAATGCGACGACTTCGGTTTTTTATAAGCAAATCCTTTTTCTTAGCACTTCTGAAAGCGAGTGTTATTGGAGTTGGTTTGGTTTTTTTATTGTTTTTGATACTACACTTTCACACCCGTCAAAACCGTTTGATTGAAGTGCCGGACCTTTATCAAATCCCTCTTTCGGAGGCCGAAGATTTGCTTTCCGATTTGCGACTCAATTTTGAAGTTATTGACTCCACCCAATTCAATCCCGAAATCGCCCCGCTTTCCGTTATCGAACACCAACCACGAGCCCGTGATGAAGTCAAGAGAGGACGTAAAATTTACCTCACACTTAATCCATCCACCTATCGAAAAGTATCTGTACCCAATGTGGTTCAAGTAACCTATCGAAATGCGGTTTCCTCTTTGCGTGCTGTAGGATTAGAGATTGGAAACATCAGCTATCGCAATAATATCGGTAAAGATATGGTTTTGGCTTTGCGCTTTGAAGGCAATGAGATAGAACCGGGTGCTAAAATCCCAAAATCGTCCAAAGTTGATTTGGTTCTTGGAAATGGAAGACGAGCCCGATGATGGAAACACAAGATCAAGACGATTCTCTTTATGAGCATTATGCCTTTACCGCCGACAGTGGGCAGCAGCCCCTACGCGTAGACAAGTTTTTGATGAATCGCATTGAAAATGCCACTCGCAACAAAATTCAACAGGCAGCCAAAGCCGGAAGTGTCCATGTCAATGACCTAGCGGTCAAATCCAACTATAAGGTCAAAGGGGGAGATAAGGTGCAAGTTTTGTTTGCCCACCCTCCCTATGAAAACTTACTCGTCGGAGAAGAAATACCTCTCGATATCGTCTATGAAGATGATACCTTGGTTGTGGTGAATAAAGCTGCAGGCATGGTTGTTCACCCCGGTCATGGAAATTACAGTGGCACGCTGCTCAATGCCCTGCTGCACCATTTTGAGTCTTTACCTTTAAATACCAACGAAAGACCCGGTTTGGTACATCGTATTGATAAAGACACCAGTGGCTTGCTCGTTGTTGCCAAAACAGAACGGGCGATGACACACTTAGCCAAACAGTTTTTTGAAAAAACTTCTGCCCGTAGCTACCTCGCATTGGTCTGGGGTGATGTTTTGGATGACAAAGGCACAATTGAAGGACATATCGGTAGAGATCCCAAAAACCGGTTGTTGATGACGGTGTTTCCCGATGGAGATCAAGGTAAAGAAGCAATTACCCATTATGAGGTGGTTGAACGCTTTGGATACACCACTTTGCTTCGGTGCCAACTCGAAACGGGACGTACCCATCAGATTCGAGCGCATCTGAAGTCGATTGGTCATACCCTCTTTAGTGATGCCCGTTATGGGGGTAATCACATTTTAAAGGGCACCACGTTTACAAAATATAAACAGTTTGTGGACAATTGCTTTAAACTACTCCCACGCCAAGCACTTCACGCCCAAACGCTGGGCTTTGTTCATCCTATATCCGGCAAATCTATGTCATTTGAAGCAGCCCTGCCCAACGATATGCTAGCTGCCTTAGACAAATGGCGACACTACGCTAAGCATAGATTGGACTAAGTATTCAATTTATAATTAATACTTTGAATATCTGGAACTTGCCTATCCCAAAAACCCTTGTTATTTTTGACCAAAAGCTGTTGATATGAAACTTTTAGTATCCCCTGCCAAGTCTTTGAATTATGAAAGCCCATTGCCGCATGCCACTTGCAGTCAACCCGTTTTTGTTCAGGAAGCGGCTACCCTCAATACGGCTTTGCGAAAAAAATCACCAGCCGAGCTAAAGGCACTTATGGGAATTTCCGATAAACTCGCCGAGCTCAATTGGACCCGCAACCAAAGTTTTTCGATTCCTTTTACAGCTGATAATGCCCGCCCTGCGGTGTATGCCTTTGATGGAGATGTCTATACAGGTCTCGATGCCTACACGATTGAGGAAGGTAAATGGGATACGCTCAACAGTAGCTTGCGTATTCTTTCAGGACTTTATGGTATTCTCAAACCCTTTGATCTCATGCAGCCTTATCGCCTCGAAATGGGAACTTCTTTTACAGTGAATGGCAGCAAAAACTTATATGGGTTTTGGCAAGATAAAATCACTGCTCAGCTCAATCGAGAACTTCAACCCAATGAGTGTGTCGTAAACCTTGCAAGTAAGGAATATGCCTCTGCTGTTTCCCTTTGTGATTTAGATGCAACCGTGATTGAGCCTGTATTTAAAGACTATAAAAACGGAGCGCTAAAAATCATTTCTTTTTATGCCAAAAAAGCCAGAGGACTGATGGCACGCTATCTCATCGATACGAATGCTCAAACGGCGGATGATGTATTGGGTTTTGACCTCGACGGTTACCGCTACAGTGAAGAGCACACCACAAACCATGCTACACCTGTGTTTGTACGCTAATCATCTTGACCAAACTCACTAACCACAAGGCAAAGGAACAAGAGCTTGAAGAGACTGTTTTTCATTCCCGCCTACTGCAGGTAAGCTAACCCTATCGAATGGTCTTGACAAATGCTTGCACGCTTTGGTTGCCATTTGCTTCCAAGTGCTTGATAAAAGCCGAGCCAATAATCGCACCTTGGCTATGGGCTACTGCTGATTGATAAGTTTCTGCATTGCTGATTCCAAATCCGACAAGGAGTTTGGATTGGAGTTTCATGTCAGCGATTCGTTGAAAATAGTGTTGTTGGGTATCTCCAAAACTCCTTTGTGCACCAGTGGTTGCTGCGCTCGAGACCATATAGATAAAACCTTCTGATACTTGGTCGATATAACGAATGCGTTCATCAGGGGTTTGGGGTGTAATCAAAAACATATTGAGCAACCCATATTGCTGGAATAAGCTTTGGTATTGAGTGTGATAGACATCTGCCGGGAGGTCTGGGATGATAAGCCCGTCGATACCCACTTCTTGGCATCGTTTGCAAAAGCGCTCAACCCCATACTGCATCATAGGATTAAAATATCCCATCACAATCAAAGGAACGTGAATGCGAGCACGAATGCCTTCGAGTTGGGTAAAGAGTTTGTCGGTGGTCATTCCATTACGCAGGGCTTGGGTAGAGCTTTCCTGTATGGTAGGACCATCGGCAAGCGGATCGGAAAACGGGAGTCCCAATTCGATCATATCTACATCTGCTTCTTGCAATTGCTCCAAAATTGGTACAGTATCCTCAAGCTGGGGAAAGCCCGCTGTGAAGTAGATAGACAATAGCTTTTTGTCTTGGTTTAGCGTTTGGTTGATTCGATTCATTACAATTTAAAATAATCAATGTAAGTTTCCAGGTCTTTGTCACCTCGACCAGAGCAATTAAACAATACAATCTCATCAGACTCAAAAGCTCTCTCATCTAAAACAGCAAAAGCATGTGCGGTTTCAATCGCAGGGATAATTCCTTCCGTTTGGGATAAGGTGAGACCCCAATCCATGGCTTCTTGATCGGGGATCGAAATAAATTCCGCGCGCTTGGATCTATATAAGTGAGCATGCATTGGACCCACTCCTGGATAATCGAGTCCAGCTGAAATGGAGTAGGGTTCGGTAATCTGCCCGTCTTCAGTTTGCATCAACAGGGTTTTACTCCCGTGTATGATTCCTTCTTTTCCGAGGGCTGAGGTGGCTGCACTTTCTCCTGAATCAATTCCTTTTCCAGCCGCTTCAACCGCGATGATGTTTACGCGTTTGTCATCGAGATAATGATAATACAAACCAGCAGCATTGCTACCACCACCTACACAGGCAATCACATGATCGGGGTAGTCACGACCTTCTGCTTCTAGGAGTTGACTTTTACACTCCTCACTGATGACTGCTTGAAAACGAGCAACCATATCTGGATAGGGGTGTGGTCCTACAACAGATCCGATAATATAATGGGTATCAACAGGATTGTTAATCCAATCGCGGATCGCTTCGTTGGTCGCATCTTTGAGCGTTTTACTACCCGATTGTGCGGAGCGTACTTCTGCGCCCAGCATTTTCATTCGTGCCACATTGGGTGCTTGGCGTTTGATATCCAATTCGCCCATGTACACCACACATTGAATCCCCATAAGTGCGCAGACCGTTGCTGTAGCAACTCCATGTTGGCCTGCGCCAGTCTCGGCAATGATACGATTTTTACCCAATCGCTTGGCCAATAAGATTTGCCCAATGGTATTGTTGATTTTGTGGGCGCCAGTATGACAAAGATCCTCTCGTTTCAAGTATATCTTGGTGTTGTATTTCTCCGATAAGCGAGACGCATAGTAAAGAGGTGTTGGCCGACCGACATAATCGCGTAGGAGTTGGTCGAATTCAGATTTGAAATCCGCTTGTGCTGTAATCTCCAAATAATTTTGTCTCAATTCCTCTACATTGGGATATAGCATTTCAGGTATATATGCCCCTCCGAAATCTCCATAATACCCTTTTTCATTTACATGATAACTCATAGCTGTGCAAGTTGTTTAAACTTTTCAATTTTTTCAATTTTTTTTACGCCTGGCTTACTTTCAAATAGGCTGTTGATGTCCAATGCATGGATTGGCAGATTGCGTTTGCGAATTTCGGCAATTGCCTCCACATGACCTAGACCGATGCCCCCACTGAGAAAAAATGGTGTGTCTAAGGTGTATCCCGCCAGGAGTTTCCAGTCAAAAGTGGTGCCATTCCCCCCAGGGAGTGGACCTTGGGTGTCAAACAAGAAATAGGTACAATGGTCTTGATAGGGGGTGAGGGTTTTAAAGTCAAAATCAGGACCAATCCGAAAGGCCTTAATCACTTCGCATAAGTTTAATAAGGCAGCGCATTGACGCGGGATTTCGTCGCCGTGGAGTTGAACGGCATCAAGTCCAAATAATTTAACTTTTTCTTTGATCTGCTTTGTTGTTTCGTCGACAAAGACCCCTACTTTTTTAATGTGTTTGGGGATATCTGTTGGAACAGTTGTACAATATCGTTTGGAGGGCTCCCAAAAGATAAAGCCCATATAGTCAGGTTGGAGACTTGCCAAAGCCGCTATATTCTCTGTTTCCTGCATGCCACAAACTTTGAGTTTCATTTGGCGAGTGATTTGATAAAGTTTTGAGCCGATGCTCCAGGGTCGTCTGTTTTCATAAAGTGCTCGCCCATCAAAAATCCTTGGTAGCCACAGCCCCGTAATTCAAGAACACTTTCAGAGGTGGAGAGTCCGCTTTCCGATAGCTTGACGAATTCGGCAGGAATTTGTTCGACCAAAGACTTACTTGTCTCCAGACTGACCGTAAAGCTTTTGAGATCTCTGTTGTTTACCCCGATCATATCGATAGATGACATAATGGATTTTTCTAATTCATCTGCATTGTGAACCTCCAGTAAGACCTCCATTCCGAGTTGTTGTGCCAGCTTTGAAAGGGTTTGAATATCTTGCCTTTCTAAACAAGCAGCGATGAGTAAAATCGCATCCGCCCCATTGGCCTTGGCTTCTAATACTTGGTATTCGTCGACCATAAATTCTTTTCGCAATAGGGGAAGTTCGCAAGCCTGACGTGCAAGAAGTAAGTCTTCGAGTGAACCACCAAAGTACTGGTTGTTGGTCAGCACGGACATCCCTGCCACACCAGCCGACTCATAGCCCTGTGCGACATCGGCCAGCCGAAGACCAAAATTGATGTTTGGTTTAGATGGCGAACGACGTTTGTGCTCTGCGATAATTCCATCTGTATTGACAATACGCTGACTGAGCGAAATGGTTTGTCGCTCAAAAAATGGACCTGTTTCGAGTGCGCGAATTGAAACAATTTGTTTTTTTAAGATCAAATCCTTTTGAATGTCCGCTACAATCTGTTGAAGGATATTCATTTTGCGCTGAGTTGTTGGAGGGTTTTTAGTGCTTGAAGTGCTTTGCCCGAGTCGATGGATTCCGTGGCATAGGCATAGCCCTCTTGACTACTACATGCTTTGGCAGTGGCGATTGCGATAGCTGCGTTGGCACAAACTACTTGTTTTTGTGCATCGGTACTTTTGCCTTCCAGTACGGCTGTAAAAATAGCAGCAGCAGCATCTACCGAGTCACCACCCCCAATTTGTGAAGGTTCCAGTTTTTTCAAGCCAAAGCTGGCTGAGTTAATTGTGGCAGTTCCACTGTTTGATATCACCTTTGTATCGCTGGTGAGAGAGATTTCATCATAGCCGTCTAAGGCATGGAGTATACTGTATTGTTGGTTGGTCTCTTCCAAGACATAGCGATAAATCCGTTGAAGTTCTTGGTTAAATACGCCCACCATTTGTTTGTTGGGCTTGGAGGGATTCACGAGTGGTCCGAGCATATTAAAAAAGGTTTTCAGCCCCAGATCACGTCGAATGGGAGCAACATGCTTCATAGCGGGGTGAAATAAAGGTGCATGAAGAACACAAATTCCTGCCTTTTCAATGCAGTTTTGCAAAAAGTCTTGTTCATTCGAAAATCGAATACCCAAGTGTTCCATCACATTACTCGATCCACAGGAAGAAGAAACACCGTAGTTTCCGTGTTTTGCCACAGCGACCCCAGCACCAGCCGTCACAAAAGAGGCAAGCGTCGAGATATTAAAAGTGTCTTTTCCGTCTCCGCCGGTGCCACAGAGGTCAATCGGATCATAGTCCGACAAGTCAATGGCAATACAAAGGTCGAGAAGAGCAGCACGAAAACCAGAAAGCTCGTCGACCGTAATTGGGCGCATCATGTAGGTGGTTAAAAATGCTGCCACTTGATACGAATTGCATTTCCCTTGCCCAATATCAAGCAAGGTGTTTTTAGCCTCGTCTTTTGTCAAGCTTTGGTTTTGGATTCGTTTTTCTAATATCACTTTCATTTTACATCCTTATCCAGTTGTTCAACAGTTGTTTTCCCTCGGGGCTTAAAATGGACTCGGGGTGAAATTGAACGCCATAAACATCGTACACTTTATGTTTCATCGCCATCACTTGCCCATGGTTTTCCTCTGCCAAAAGGACAAGCTGATCAGGCAGGGGCTTTTCGACTACCCAAGAGTGATAACGTCCAACTTCAAATTGCTCACCCAAGCCCTCAAAAAGTGGGTCATTGACAAGAACTTGAATGGGGGTTGCTACTCCATGATAGACCTTATCGAGGTTGGTCAAGGTACCACCAAAGACCTCTCCGATAGCTTGATGCCCCAAGCAAACTCCAAAAATTGGCTTTGTTTTGGCATAGGCGGCGATGATGGGTTTTAACAGTCCTGCTTCGTCTGGAATCCCTGGACCAGGTGACAGTACAATTTTATCATAATCTGCCACCTCTTCGATAGTCAGTTGATCGTTTCGTTTTACGGCCACCTCACAATCTAGATCTTCGAGATAATGCACCAAATTATAGGTAAAAGAATCGTAATTATCAATGACAAGTATGTGCATAGTTATAGTTTTTCAGCTTCTTCTAGGGCCTTGTTGAGAGCCCCCAGTTTGTTATAAACTTCTTGTAATTCATTTTCGGGTTTAGACTCCGACACCACCCCAGCACCAGCTTGATAGTGCAAGACATTGTTTTTACTCAAAAAAGAGCGAATGATTATGGCATGATTGTAATTACCGTCAAAGTCCATAAATCCAATAGCCCCCCCATAAAAAGCTCGACTTCGATTTTCGTATTCATCGATGAGCTGCATTGCTCGATGCTTGGGTGCGCCACTAAGTGTGCCTGCAGGAAAGGTATCAGCCACAATTTCCATGGTGTCTCGGTTTTCTTTTTTCATTGCCGTAACCTTTGATACAAGGTGAATCACGTGGGAATAGAATTGAATTTCTCTGTTTTTTTCAACCTTCACTTGATTGCCATTTCGACTGAGATCGTTTCTTGCCAAATCGACGAGCATCACATGCTCGCTATTCTCTTTTTGATCTTTTGCAAGCTCCTTAGCACGCTCGGCATCTTGCTTGTCGTTCCCCGTTCTACGAAAGGTACCCGCAATCGGGTGAATCTCTGCTTTCCCATCCTTAACAACCAACTGTGCTTCGGGAGAACTCCCAAAAATTTGATAATCCCCAAAATCAAAATAAAATAAATAAGGGGAGGGGTTTACCGACCTTAGAACACGATATAGGGTAAAGTCATCCCCAGCAAATGGTTGGGAAAAGCGTCGTGACAACACAATCTGAAATACATCCCCGCGATAGCAATGATGAATTCCCTTTTTGACAAGTTCGACAAATTCATCATCTGTCAAATTGGACTTGGGTTTACCTTGGCGTGAAAAAGAATGCGTTGTCGGGTTTGGTGCTTGTAAAACAGAAACAACCTCATCTAGATTGCTTTTGGTCTGATAACAATGTGCATAGAGATGGGCCTCATTGTTGAAGACATTAATGGCAATTACGTTTTGGAAAAGAGCATAATGCATTTGTGGAATATGAACATCTTCCTCTTTTTTCGAGAATTGAATGTCTTCAAAATGCTGGACAGCATCGTAGGAGGTAAAGCCAAACAAGCCGTTGGATACAAATCTTTCGGATTTAAAATTTCCTGCAAACTGCTTGGCAAAATCACTGCAATACTTAGCCACTCGCTCGTTATCTGCCAGTTGGATTTGTTTGGATTTCCCATTGGGGTAGCGCATCGACAACATCTGATTTTGGAGCTTGATATCCGCAATGGGATTAAAACAGATATAGGCCACACTGTTATCGTTGACTCCATAGTCCGAACTTTCCAAAAGAATACTGTTTGGGAAATTGTCTCTGACTTTCAAATACATATTGACAGGCGTCATGGTATCGACGAGCAATTTGCGATGATGTGTCTGTAGTGTGTACTTCATAGGTTTCACAATAAAAAAAGGCCTGTCGTGATGACAAGCCCTTTGGTATGTATATACGAGGTGTGTCTCACGACTGTGCGTTACGTGCAAACCACCAAGTATTGATATTTTTCATTTGCGAGTCAAATATATAAATCAAGTGTCAACTAGACAACTCAAATGAAAAATTATTTATTGTTGTGCGATCCATCACAATACCCATCGGGGTTTTGTGTGTTTCCACATCCGCATTTTGGACGATCGATTTTCATAGTTTTAAAATTGTAAAGTTATTGAGAGATCAAACTCATCGTATATTGCTTTATTTCCAAGATTGTCAAAAAAGCTGTTCGAGCCATATCTTACATTGTATTTGGAGCGATCAATTTTGACTTCAGCCTTGGCTGAATTTTCTTCAACGGTCATTGGGAAACGAACAGGATGAGTTGACCCTTTGATGGTAAATTCCCCAGTAACGGCATAACCAGTGTCATTTTTTTCAACATTTGTGATCACCATTGTGGCTGTTGGAAACTGTTCAACGCCAAAAAAGTCATCAGATTTGAGATGACCTTCCAAACTCTTTTTCGATTTTCCTTCTAGATCTGTAACTGTAATTGTGGTCATATTCACTTCAAATTGCCCACCAATAAGTTGACCGTCTTCAAATTCTAGAGAACCAGTGGCTAGGTCAATGGTTCCATAGTGTTCTCCAGTCACTTTATATCCTTTCCATAGAATCGTTGACGAAGTGATCGGGATTGGAGTGATGCTGGCAAAAGCAAATGTTGTTACCAAGAGTAGTGTAAGTAAATGATTAGGTTTAATTTTCATAATATAGAATTTAGATTAAAGAGTAACGAATAGTTTTTTATAGTTGTCTAGCAGGGTTGTCAGTTCTTTTTTGGACAATCTGCTTGCGACTTCATTTTCTTTTTTATCAATCACAGGATCAATGGTGGTCAGGAGTTTAAGCCCCACTTGGGTGATGTTGATTTCAACCATTCTTCGGTTTTCAGCACAGGGTTTCCGATGGACCAGTTTTTTCTCCAATAATCGATCCACAATGCGTGTTGTATTACTCGTTTTGTGAATCATTCGAGAGGTGATGTATTGCAGCGATGCTGGTTTTTCCTGACAGCCCCGCAAAATCCGCAACACATTAAACTGTTGAACACTCAATCCATAAGGGTGTAAAGCACAACTGATTTCATCACTCATAAATTGGCCCAAACGCATACTCTCAACGACCAATGATCTTGCTAACATATTGAATTGTATTTACAAATGTTGTAGGTACAAATGTAGTATTTATTTTTAATTCACCAAATTTTAATACATTTAATGAATGTGGAAAAACTATTTGTTTATTGTTTTATTATTAACTGGCTGTATGTATCTTCGGCCAAAACAAAATAGCATGTCAGATCTATTTCAAAATGAATGGGCTCAAGCCTTAACCGAGCAACCCGAAGCAGTTGTATTGGATGTACGCACTGAGGAAGAATTTGAAAGTGGATACATTCCCAACGCCAAAAATATCGATCTGCGAATGGGCCCTGGCTTTATCGAACAAATCAACACCTTGGACAAAAACAAACCCTACTATGTGTATTGTCGATCTGGTGCGAGGAGCGCGCAAGCTGTACAATTGATGCGTGACTTGGGATTCAAAGAAACCTATAACTTACTCGGAGGTATTTTAGAGTGGGAAGGTGAAGTGATCGAGTAAACACATGCCCCAAATGTGATATATTTGTAATCATGAGGTTAGCACATCGCATTCGTCACCAGTTAGAACGACACGGCTTTGAAGTCTGTTCACGTCTTGCAGATCGTTTGGGAATGCGTGCCAGACCAGTCCGCCTATTTTTTATTTATATCAGCTTTTTTTCTTTGGGGATTGGCTTTGCGGTCTATCTCGTCCTTGCCTTTTGGCTACGACTCAAAGATCTGGTATATGCCAAACGAACCTCAGTTTTTGACCTTTAACTTTCATATATGAAACGATTTATTTTTACAGCCATTGCACTATTTTTCTCATCTTTTTCTTTCGCACAAGACCGCGGTCTTGACGACCGCATCAATGAGGCGTTTACGCCAATAGCAGATTGGTGGGGTGCGGTTGTTTTACACAATTTTCCGGGAACATCCATCCCGACGATTATTTTCCTGCTTGTCGGGGGAGCTATGTTTTTTACAATTTATTTTGGGTTTATCAACCTGCGCCGTTTCCCTTTGGCGATTAACGTCGTTCGTGGGAAATTTGATCATGTCGATCATCACGATGTAAATCAAAAAGCAAAAGTCAACGTGGTTGACGGCGATGATGTTGATACTATCAAAGACGAAAGTAAAGACGGAGAGGTCAGTCATTTTCAGGCACTTGCGACTGCCGTTTCAGGAACGGTTGGTAATGGAAATATTGCTGGGGTTGCTTTGGCCATTGCCATTGGAGGACCTGGTGCAACTTTTTGGATGATCCTGTGTGGACTGATTGGGATGTCCACCAAGTTTGTCGAATGTACACTTGGAGTCAAATACCGTGACGTTGGAGAAGATGGAACGGTTTATGGAGGCCCGATGTATTATCTTACCAAAGGGCTTAGAGAAAGAGGGTTTGCTCGTTTGGGTCGTTTTCTAGCTGTCGTCTTTGCCTTACTTTGCATTGGAGCTTCATTTGGGGGAGGAAATGCCGCCCAGTCTAACCAAGCTGCTATGCAGTTGGTGAGTTCATTTGGTATGGAAGGCGGTAGTGCACGAACAATCATTGGAATACTAATGATGATTTTTGTTGGAATTATCATTATTGGAGGAATTAAACGAATCGCATCTGTAACTGAAAAAATAGTGCCTTTTATGGCACTATTATATGTGGGAGCTTGTCTATATATTATTCTATCAAACTTTTCATTTGTCGACGATGCGTTTGCTATGATTTTCACTCAAGCTTTTAACCCACAAGCAGGTTTAGGGGGTCTGTTAGGGGTATTGATCACTGGTTTTCGCAGAGCAGCATTTTCCAATGAGGCGGGTGCTGGTTCTGCATCTATTGCGCACTCAGCGGTAAAAACCAAATACGCTGCTTCGGAAGGACTGGTTGCCTTGCTCGAACCTTTTATTGATACGGTTGTCATTTGTACCATGACGGCATTGGTTATCATTATTTTTAATGGAGATCAAACCATATTTAATTATGGCGGAGAAAACGGTATCGTGATGATCGACGGCGTAGCTGCTGAAGGTGCTGCGATTACCGCGGCTGCCTTTGCGAATTACATTTCATTTTCAGGACCCTTTTTGACAATCGCGGTCGTTTTATTTGCGATATCAACGATGATTTCGTGGTCGTACTACGGATTGCAATCATGGATGTTTGTGTTCGGAAAAAGCAAAATATCAGACTACACTTATAAAATTTTGTTCCTATTGTTTATTGTTATTGGTGCAGCTGGAGATATGTCTGCGGTCTGGACTTTTTCAGATGCCATGATTCTAGCACTTGTTTTTCCTAATATGATTGGTTTGTTCTTCTTGTATCCAAGGGTCAAAGAAGAATTGCAAAAATATCTCAAAGCTGTACGAGCTTAAACAGTAAAATCAAAACAGTATGTCCCAATTTTCGCAATGGACACGTCCACAAAGACGTGGGTTACTTTTTTTAGTATTGGTAGTTGTTGTTGGGCATCTTTTGCTCTTTCATGCAAATCAAGAGCAACAACATACAACACTATTACGCCACGATTTCTGAGTTGGTAGAAAACCCTTATATCAGTCCCAGTTTGGCAAGTCGCATTGTGGCATATCGGACCTTTCATGAGCAAAAAATCAGTTGGAATTCGATTGCAGATAAATTTGAACTTGATTCGATACGCATTGCTAGAATTGCCTTATATTTGAAATAAAAAAATCGCTTAAATGAATATGGATATTGCTTCCTATGATATGATTGAAACGGCTACAGAAACAAAACAACTTGTTGCAGACTCTGCTCGAGATTTTGCTTTACAGTTTATCAAACCACACGTTATGGATTGGGATGAAGCGCAGCACTTTCCTGTCGACGTGATGAAACAAGCTGGTTCCTATGGTTTTCTTGGAATTCTTGTTCCAGAAGAATATGGTGGTTCGGGTTTTGGCTATCATGAGTATGTTGCTGTGGTACAAGAAATTTCGAAAGTCGACCCTTCAATCGGCTTGTCTATAGCAGCCCACAATTCATTGTGTACTAATCATATTTTAAAATTTGGTTCAACGTCTCAGAAATCTCGTTGGTTGCCTAAGTTAGCCTCTGGCGAATGGATTGGTGCATGGGGTTTGACGGAGCACAATACGGGTTCCGATGCAGGTGGGATGAACTCAACTGCTGTTCAAGACGGAGATCATTGGATTCTGAATGGAACTAAGAATTTTATTACGCATGGCATTTCATCAGATGTGGCTGTGGTGATTTTCAGAACTGGTGAAAAAGGAGACAGTCATGGAATGACAGCCTTTGTGATTGAACGGGATACTCCAGGATTTTCCTCTGGGAAAAAAGAAGATAAACTTGGCATGCGCGCCTCAGAAACTGCTGAACTCATTTTCGATCAATGTCGCATTCCAGATGAAAATCGTATCGGCGAAGTTGGAGAAGGATTTATCCAGTCGATGAAAATTTTGGACGGGGGTCGGATTTCAATTGCTGCATTGTCATTGGGAATTGCTCGAGGTGCCTATGAAGCGGCACTACAATATGCAAAAGAACGTGTTCAGTTTGGAAAGCCAATCAGTAGCTTTCAAGGGATATCATTTAAGCTTGCCGATATGGCGACACAAATAGAAGCTGCAGAGTTGCTTACCCAACATGCAAGTCAAATGATTAACGAAGGAAAAAAGATGACCAAACAAAGCGCCATGTGTAAATTGTATGCCTCCGAGGCCTGTGTACATATCGCCAACGAAGCAGTACAGATTTTTGGAGGGTATGGCTATTCTAAAGAATTCCCTGTCGAGAAATTCTACCGCGATTCGAAGCTTTGTACAATTGGTGAAGGCACTTCTGAAATTCAGAAAGTTGTGATTGCCAAGCAAATTTTAAAATAAACCGTTGCTGACTTGCGAATTAAACTTATATTTGCAGTCAATATTAAAGAAAGGAGGTCGTAGTTTATGTTAATTATACCAATTAAAGA
>CEUV01053257.1_pt1 | contig 37339 bp, 40 predicted proteins | sample 356401 | NCBI WGS metagenome assembly CEUV01 (sample SAMEA2622710, study PRJEB7988) | marine metagenome | isolation source: saline water (ENVO:00002010), including
TGGAACATCGGGGAGTCCCCATCCACCACGAGGGTGATGATGACGGACACGTCCCATCCCCTGCACGTGGCCCACCACCACGCTGCAGAGGAGTCCTTCCCGCCGGAGGAGAGGACGGCGACGCGCATGTTCGTGCGGGGTCGAAGGCCTTCATCAGCCTGACCTTGGGAAAGAGGGTTCAAATGGGGTGGACCCGCGCTTCAACCGTAGGCGGCGCGACCGTCTTGGAGGCAACAGCATGCAACCCAGCGGACGAGGTTACGACCACGGCATTACCACCTTCAGCCCAGACGGCCGACTGTTCCAAGTCGAATACGCCCGGGAGTCCGTCAAGCGCGGCACCACCACGGCTGGACTGAAGTTCCGCGACGGCGTGGTGCTGGTTTGCGACAAGCGCATCATCTCACGCCTGATCATCCCCGAGTCCATCGAGAAGGTGTTCAAGGTCGACGAGCACGTCGGTGTGGCGACCTCCGGTCTCGTCGCCGACGCCCGCCAACTCGTTGGTCGTGCTCGCGTGGAAGCCCAGATCAACCGCATCACGTACGCGGACACCATCCCCGTGGACGTCCTGGTGAAGAAAATCTGCGACTTCAAGCAGTCCTTCACCCAATACGGCGGCTCTCGCCCCTTCGGCACCGCCCTGCTCATCGGCGGTGTTGACGACGAAGGCATCCACCTCTACGAGACCGACCCCTCGGGCGCCTACCAGAGCTACCACGCTGGTGCCATCGGGAGCGGCCGCAACACCGTGATTGAATTCTTTGAACAGAAGTGGAAGGAAGGGTTGACCCTGAACGCCGCGATGAAGTTGGGCCTCGAGGCCTTGCAGCACGCCAACGACAGCAACCTGAATCGGGAAGCCGTCGAGGTCGCGACCATCACGGCAGACGGCTACAACGTGCTTGACCGCGCCGCGGTCAACAAGCAGATCGACCGGCTCAAGCCCATCGACGAGTGAAGCGGTGACCGTGCATGGTCTCCCTCGACGACGCGGTTGTCGCGCGCTGGGAGTACGGCGGGAAGCGATACGAGGTGTTGCTTGACCCGGACATGGTTGAGGCTTTTCGAGAAGACCCCACATCGGTCAACCTCGACGACTTCATGGCCGTCGAAGACGTCTTCCACGACGCCCGTCAGGGCGAGCGACCCGCGGTGGAAGACCTCGTGTCCACCTTCGGCAGCGAGGACGTGGCCGAAGCGACACGAACCATCCTGCAGCGAGGCAGCATCCAGTTGACCACCGCTCAACGAAAGGCTCGCGTCGAAGCGATGCGCCAACGCATCCTCCACCACATCCACAGCGAAGCCGTGGACCCGCGCACGAAGTCGCCCCATCCGAGGGCACGTCTCGAGCTTGCGCTGGAGGAAAGCCGCTTCTCTGTGGATCCCTTCAAGCGCCTTGAGGCCCAAGTGAAGGATGCCATCAACGTGCTGAAGCCGCTTCTTCCACTTTCGTTTGAGCGCATCAAATTGGCCTTCAAGGTCAACGGCGGCGCCTACGGACGCGCGCACCAGATGCTGCGTTCAGACCTCAAGCGAGAGGAATGGTTGAGCGACGGGTCCTGGGTCGCGGTCGTCGATGTGCCGACGGCACGAAAAGCCGACCTCATCGGCGAAGTCATGCGGCTGGACAAGGACGCTGAGGTCCGAGAACTGCCGTCGTAAGCGGCGTGTTGCCGAAGCCCCTGAACGGGACCCGATTACACCGGTCTTCCCTGAGTCCGTTCAGCGGGACGCGAGGGTGAGGTTCTTCCACATGTCCTCGGGGACTTCCATGGACAAGCGCAGACCGCCCATGGCACCCAAGCGAACAGGGTCGTCGACGACGTGGACGTTGACGTCACCCATGTCGGAGAGACGACGCTCGATCATGGCGCCGAGGCCACGGATGCCAGAGCCGCCACCGGCGAGCACCATGTTGCGACGGAATTCGTCGTGGAACTCCGGGTTCGACTCGGAGATGAGCTTCTTGACGTTCTCGACAATCGGGTCCACGATGGACTCGCAGGCGCGCTGCACACAGTCGGTGATGTCGAGCGTCATGGCCTTGCCTTCGATGGAGAAGTCGACCATGATGGGGTCCTCAGGTGGCGACGTGGACACGAAGGAATGCTGCTCCTTCCAGCGGCGAGCCATGTCCTTGGTGACCTGGGCGCCGTTGTACTTGGCTTGGACTTCCTTGATGATCTGGCTGTCGACGTAGTCGCCGGCGTAACCGGTGTGCATCTGGTCACCGGGCCCCGGAATGGTCCCATAGACGCGGCACAGGTCAGTCGTACCCGCACCGATGTCGATGACGAGGGTGTGCTCCAACATGTCGAGGGCGTAGGCCACAGCGAAGGGTTCGGAGATGATCATGGCGGCATTCACAGAGCCTGCAGCAGCGTCGAAGATGGCCGTCTTGTCGACGTGGCTTGCTTCGGCCGGGGCACCGATCACGGCGACCACGCGGTCGTAGTCCTCGGGGTCGGACAGGCCGATGAGGTGGGTGATGAAGTGGGCAATGTACTGCCGGTCCTCGGGGGTGTCCTTGATGACACCGAGTTCGAGGGGGCGGTAGAGGTTCAGCGCCAAGCGGTTCTTGAGCGCCTCTTCACCGAACAGCACGTCACGCTTCAGGAAGTTGCGGGCAACGGGGTCCTTGGGAGTCCCGATAACGGTCAACTCTTCCACTTCGTGGGATGCGGAGGACACCATGACGGAACGGAAGGTTCCGAGGTCGATTCCAATGTAAAGCGTCTCTTTGGCCATGGGCCCACGAGCGTGGTTTCGCTTATGAACCATCCCTTGGGTGATTTGAGGTCAGCACCACGCTTCACAGGTGTGGCAATACCATGCTGCATGCTCTGGGTAAAGTTGGGCCATGCCTGAGCAACTCGTGCATTCTTTCTGAGCCTGATCGCCAAACATCTGCATGACGATGGACACGTGATGGTGATCGTCGATGCCAAGTTGCTGCCGCATTGCCCAGAGCAACTGGTCCTCTGAGGGGGAAATGACGCCGTCTTCGAGGACAAGTTCAACCACGCTCTTGTAGTCGTCAATGACCTGAATCTCACGGTGGTCGAGGCGGATGCCGCCCTTCTCGGCGACGATATCCTGGCCACCCGGGTCGTCGGCAAACACCACGAGGGCACTCGCTTGGAGGCTTTCTTCCCGCAACTCAAGTTGAATGCTGCTGCCTTCGAGGTTCGCGTACACCAAGCGTGAATGGCGGTTGATGGTGTTCGTGATCGAGCGAGCAGTGTCCTCTTTGGTCCGGCCACGCTTCCATCCAGTTGGGCTGGATTCGTTGTAGGCATAGAATTCCGTGCCGTAGCCAGGATACTCCAAGCGAAGTTCTTCCCCTCCGTCGAAATCGTTGGTCAGGATGTGGAAAGCGGCGACGTGGGTGGACACGATGTTGTCGTCGTCATCAAAACTAATCATCAGCGGCTTTCGCTCCTCGGCAGCGGCGTTGAAGTGGCCCTGCATGCCGCTCATCCACTTGTCTTCCAACCGCTTGAGGCTGGCTTCCTGCTCACCCGAGAGGCCCTTGTCGATCCCAAGCATGCCGCGCAGTTCCCCCGATTGAAGGTCTTCCTTGAATTGTTCGACCAACCCAGCGTTGTAGTGGTGGTCGTCACGCGTTGGACCAGCCTTCTGTTCCACGTGGTTTGGGTCCGCCCATTCGTAGCCGCACTTGATGCAAGCGAGGTATCCAGACATCGTCGACGGCTGCGCGTCTCCACCACAGCGTGGGCAATCACCCTCTTCGTCAACGGCGAGATTGTCTGCTGCTTCGCGACGACCGCGGCGGGGATTGAATCCAGCCATGCCCTGCGATGAACCGAGACCGGACTTCAAGGTGTCCATGCCTAGAGGCGAATGGCCTTCCGCCCGTAACGGAGCACGCCGTCCTGTGCGTAGACGCGCCGCACCACAAGCTGGACGTCATCGTCGATGTTCACGTCATTATCATGGCCGTCCGCGTGCAGGAACACGCCTGATGGCCCCTCCTCGAACGAGAGGATCATCGACGTGAGGCCGCCAAGCGCCGGAGCCCGAATGGCAAACTCGGAGGGGCATCCCGCCGCGATGAGACGCGTCCATGAAACCACGCGTGCGGTCATCGACAGGCAAGCACCGTGCTCCGGCAACCCGCCATCGGCAAGCGCCCCACGCGGTGGCCAAACCGGCCCGGCTTGGGCTTGCATGCCCAACCGGGCTTCGAGGCCCAAGTCGTGCACTTGACCGGACACGTAGGCGCCTTGGGAGACGTTCGAGGCGGCCATTTCCGTGGACCAGGCGGTGGTGATGGCATCGTGGGCGTCGGCCTCAATCACGATGCGTAGTCCAACATCAACAGCGACCGCAGCGTCATCGAGGCTCGAGCCGCGGACCAACACCGCCGCGCCGCAGTGGAATCGGTGCGCCACGTGCTTCGCAGCCCCATCCACGATCAGCCAAGGCAGGCTCGCAGCCACAATCGGTCGCTCATCTTCGCTGAGTTCGAGGTCAACAGGACCCTCATGCCCGCGCTGCCGCCAAGCTTCGAGGGCATCGATGAGCATCGTGAGATCATCGGCATCCGGGCCGTGCACACGGCGGTCACCGACATGGAACACGGAGGCGACGACGACCCCGTCATCGATGCTGCCTGCAGCGTTTCCCGCCACGCTGGCGTCGAGGATCATTCAACCGACCTCCCAAAGACGTGAACCGCACAGGTGGCGCCTGAGCCGCCGACGTTGTGCGTGAGACCGACCTCGGCATCACGGACTTGACGCGGACCGGCGTCGCCACGCAATTGCTTGAACACCTCGACCGCTTGTCCTGCTCCGGTTGCACCCAGCGGGTGCCCCTTGGCCTTCAATCCGCCAGAGCCATTCACCGTGGTCCGGCCTTCGTTGCGTCGGCCTTCACCGTCGCGAGCGAAAACGCCGCCTTGACCGCGTTCGGTCAGTCCGAGGTCTTCGGTGGCCAACAATTCCGCGACGGTAAAGCAATCGTGCACCTCGACGAGGTCAAGATCTGAAGCGGTGATTCCGGACTGAGCATAGGCCTGGGAAGCAGCCGAACGGGTAGCAGCCAGGGTCGTGAGGCTGGGCCTGTCGTGCAGGGCGAGATGGTCGGAGGCCGCTCCACTGCCACGCATCCACACCGGTGTGTCCGTCAATTTGCGGGCCACATCCGCCGAAGCCAAAACTACGGCTGCGGCACCGTCCGAGGTCGGGCAACAATCGTACAGGGTCAAGGGATCGGCGATGACCATGCCGCTCGCGGCCTTCTCAAAGGAGACATCCTTGCGCAAATGGGCATCTGGATTATCCAAGGCATGGGCGTGATTCTTGACGCTGATGTGCACCAAGTCGTCGTGGGTTGAACCGTGTTCATGCATGTGCCGTCGCGCCATGAGGGCGTAGGTGCCTGGGAAGGTCAGGCCCGCCAGGCGTTCCCATTCGGTGTCCCCGGACACGCCGAGCCAGTACCGCTTCCGCTCCGGCGTGAGGTCGTTCATCTTCTCCACGCCGCCAACCACGACCACATCAGCGCGACCGCTGGCGATCGCCGCCCATCCATCGCGCAAGGCGAAGCCCGAGGACGCGCATGCGTTCTCGATGCGACGGGCTGGGACGCCGGCCATTCCGGCGTGCTCTGCAAGGTAGGCCGCCGTGTTCCCAAGTTGTCCGCCCCCGAACGCGGTGGATCCGAGAAAGACCTCGTCCACCGATGCGGGGGCAAGGTCACCGTCAATCGACGCAAAACATGAGCGAACCGCATCGGCCCACATGTCCTTCATGGCGGCTGGGTGCGTGCCGTAGGGCGTTTGCCCTGCACCGACCATGGCAACGTCGACCATGCGTGTCCATCCACCCCCGGCACTTGACCATCACGGTAGGTGATGCCGATGATGCTATGAACCACGCGCGGAGGCGGGACATCATGCTGCGACAGTGTCGACTCCGATCCTGCTCAATGAACAACGGTTTCTTCACCGGGACCAACTGCGAGGTGTGCAACGACGAAGGCAAATTCATCATGAGCGACCGGGAAGCCAACTCCGTTGGCCGAATCCTCGCTCTTGTGTTGCGTCACGCACCAGAGAAGTTCAACGTGGACATGGACATCAACGGCTGGGTCGAAACCCGTGAACTGTCCAAGGCCATCGCCGACAGCCGCCGCCACCTGCACTGGGTGCGCGCATGGCACTTCGAAGCCATCGCCAACGCCGATGAAAAAGGGCGCTGGCAGGTCGAGAACGAAATGATCCGTGCGACCTACGGTCACTCCATCGAGATTGAACTCGATTTGCCCACCGATGACATCCCAGAAGCCCTCTATTGGCCCTGTGAAGCGAGCGAGGTTGAATCCCTGCTCAAGTTCGGAATCTTGTCGGGCGACCGCAAGCACATCCACTTGTCGCGCACCATCGCCAACGCCCTCGAGGCCGGACACGTGCGCATCGGGCGCCCCTCAATCATCGAGGTGGACACCATTCGCGCCATCGCTGACGGCCACACCATCTACCGTGCTGGAACGACCGTGTTCCTGACCGACGAGGTCCCACCCGCAGCCCTCTATCCCGTCGGCGAAGACGACCCCATCGTCCAGGAAACCTTCGCCCGCTGGGACGAAGAAGAGTGATCACCGCGCGCCACAGGCTGGGCAGAAATCCAGCTCAGGGTCGAGCATGGCACCGCACGTCTCGCAGACGCCAGACGCCAACGTGGACATGGTTTCACGGACCTCGGATTCAACGGTGCGTTGTTGAGGGCGTACGGCCTTGGTCGGGTCCAAGCCCAAGCGAACGCGCTCGCTGTACGCGGCCTGGAAGCGCATCGCCTCTTGGAGGGACGCCTCCAGTTGCCGGCGGCGTTGCTCACGCTCAACGGCGTCGGCAATGGACGCCGTGGCTTCGAGTTCAGCCTGCAGATGACGCATGAACACGTCCACCGATGCCTCATCGCCCATGGTTGGCCTGTGAGTGCGGTCTGTCTTGAATCCTCGCGAGGCACCCTCATGAAGCGGCGCGGCGTGGACCCACCATGCCCCCCGTCGTTGTGGTGAAGCTCGGGGGCGGTCTCATCACAGAAAAAGCGAGGATGACCACCGTTCATGCGGATCGATTGAACCGCTTGGCCAGAGAAATTGCAGCTGCGGCGCGGCAGGGTGTCCGGGTGCTGGTTGTGCATGGTGCAGGCTCCTTCGGCCACCTCCGAGCCAAAGCCTGGCGCCTTGCGGACGGCCGATCGGACGCACAAGGAAACGACGGCTGCGCAGACCAAGACGAGGCCGTCGAACGCGTGCGCGAGGACATGATGCGGCTTGCCGAGCACGTGACGCAAGCGCTGCATGACGCTGGCCTTGCGACCAGCATGCACCCCCCACACCGTTGGGCCGTTGGGTTGGGAACGAAGTTCGTCGGTGACCTTCAACCACTTCAGCCGGGCGACGTGACCCCCGTCACGTGGGGTGATGTGGTGCCCGTCGAGGGGCCCGCAGCATTTGGCATCCTGTCTGGGGACGATCTCGTGCACCGGTGCGCGGTTGAATTGCCCAACGTTTTGCGCGTGGTGTTTGCGATGGGCGGGGCCGATGGCGTGCTCAGGAAACCACCGCATGAGGCCACGGAAGAGGATTTGATCGAGGTCTGGCACGACGGCGCTGAATTCGTGGGCGTTCACGCTGCGGACATGGACGTGACCGGAGGCATTGGCCTCAAGGTTCAGCGGGCTCGAAGCATCGCACAGCACGGCATCGAGACCTGGTTCGTGAACGGCGAAGTCGAAGGCCGCCTTGAGGCGGCCATGCTGGGGCGCCCCGTGCGAGGAACGCGCTTTCCATCCGCGCAGAAGGGATGAAGTGTCGCAGGCCACACCGGTTGTCCATGGCTTCCGCCATGAGGACCGATGTCGCTGAAGCCGACGCCGAGGCACTCGACGGTTTTGACCCGGAGCAGGTCGACATGATGGCAGAAGCCGTCATCCTCGTGGACGAAATGGACCGGCCGCTTGGGCGGGCCTCCAAGGTCAACGCGCACCGTGGCGCAGGGGCTTACCACCGGGCGTTTTCCGTGATGCTGTTCGACCAAAACGGCAGGCTGCTGTTGCAGCGCCGTGCCGACGACAAAATCACCTTCCCGGGAATCTGGGCCAACACCTGTTGCTCCCATCCGCTCGATGTCCCCGAAGAACGCGAAGAGACGGACGGGTTGGGCGTTCGTAGGGCCGCCGTTCGAAAGCTGAAGCAAGAGTTGGGCATTGAATCGGTGTCGGTGGACGACCTGACGTACGTCGGTCGTTTCCGGTACCAAGCGCGCCAAGACGAGACTTGGATTGAGCGCGAGGTCGACCACCTGCTGGTGGGCCGGGTCGAGAACCTCGAAGTGAGCCCGAACCCCAACGAAGTGGCCGAGGTCCGATGGGTCAGTCAAGACGACATGGAAGCCATGCTGATTGAAGAGGATCCGGAACACCCCGTTGCGCCATGGTTCCGCTGCATCGCAGCACGTCTGATGGACGATGCGTGGTGGAATGCGGAAACCAAGGAGGACCATCAAGCCCTCTTCGACGAGCACATCCACGACCTCGGGGACGTCAGCCACATGCTCCCCGGCGCAGTCGGAGCGGACCTCCGCACCTCGGTGCTGGAAGTGCTGCCCCTGATTGAATCCCGTATTGCATCCCGTCTGACCGCCTCTCGCCATCCGCGCTTGGGTCAAGCCATGATGCACCTGATTGAGGGAGGCGGCAAGCGCATGCGCGCGTCCTTGCCGTGGCTCGTGGCCAAGGCGATCGGTGACACCCACAGCGGCTTGCTCGATGTTGGCTCGGCCATCGAAATCATCCACAACTTCACGCTCGTCCATGACGACATCATGGACGATGACCCTGTCCGGCGCGGGCGTCCAGCGGTTCACGTGGCCTATGACATGCCCACAGCGATCAACGCCGGCGACGCGATGCTGGCCATTGCCTTCGAGCACCTGTGCGACGCACCGGGTTTCGACATGGCCCTGCTTCCCGACATCGTCGAACGCATCGCTTGGATGGTTCGTCGCGTCTCGGAAGGTCAGCAGCTCGACATCGAATTCGAACACGAGAGCAACGTCACGGAGCCAAGGTACATCGAAATGATCGAGGGAAAAACCGCCGTCATGTTTCAGGTATGTTCCGAACTTGGCGCCTTGCTCTCGGGCGCCGACGAGGACACCGTCGATTGCATGCGCGAGTGGGGCCTCAACGTGGGCTTGTGCTTCCAGTTGATGGACGACCTCATCGACGTGGTGTCCGACACCGCGACGCTCGGGAAGCCAGCGGGTTCAGACGTCGCGCAAGGCAAGCGGACGCTGATGGTGATTCACGCGCTGGACCAGCCTGACGGACCCGCCAAGGACGCCCTGTTGCAGGCCCTGGGCAAGGGGGAGGGAGCCACGGCCGCTGACATCGACGCCGCGCACAAAGGCCTGGAAGCCTCCGGTTCCATCGCGTACGGTCGGGAACGGGCCACGTCCTATCACGCTGCGGCACACGCCTGCCTCGATCGACTTCCGTCGAGCCCGGCCCTTCGGGCCCTCCGCGAATTTACCGATCTCCAGTTGGCTCGGCTTTCCTGAGCACCACGGCATCGCCTGGGTGAAGCTCACCCTCGACCACAACTTCCGCGTACCATCGCGTCAGGTCTGGGTGTCGTTTTGCGTCAATGCTGCGAAAGGAGCCAGAAGTGAACGCTGCCGCGATGGTGCGGCACGGTGGAGCAGGTCCAGTCAAGCGGGCGCGGACGGCACCCAGCTCGAGCACGTCACCCGCAGCGAGTTCGGAAAAGGGCAAGCCCTGCACGAGCACGTTCTCTCCCACGTCACCCGGTCGCACCGGATGGCCTTCGTCACGGAGCGCAAGAAGGACCTCACGGCTCCAAATGCAGAGCGCTCGGGTGGGTCCACCGTGATGCTTCAAGTCGCGCTGACGGTCGCCCACACACCCGTTCACCGTCACGTGGAGGTTCGGCACCGCGGGCTTTGGCACGCCGCCCTCGGGGGCTGCGTGAAGCGAGACGATGCTCGCTTCTGCCACCATGGTGATCACTCGGCGTAGTAGGCTTCACCGTAGGGCTCGGGCTTGAGGCCCTTGCGGGTGCGGATGTCGCCGACGACCTTGTCGAAGAGGTGCTCTGGGAGCTTCTCGAAGCCGAGGTTCTCGGTGTTCCAGACGGCACGGCCTTGAGAAGCCGCACGGATGTCGTTGGAAAAACCGAAGGTTTCGGCGATGGGCAGGACACCGACCACAGTGGTCACTTCGCCCTCGCTGGGCATGTCCTCGATGATGCCACGGCGGTTGGTGACCTCACGCGTGACCTGACCGAGCCAGTCGTTGGGGACCGACACGAAGGCCTTCTGCATGGGCTCCATGATGACGGTGCGGCCGCGGAGCATGGCGCCCTTGATGCCGTTTCGGACGGCGGGGATGGTCTGAGCAGGACCGCGGTGGATGGCGTCTTCGTGGAGCTTGGCGTCCACGACACGGACCATCATGCCGGTCACGGGCTCTTCCGCAACGGGGCCCTTCTTGCACACTTCGTTGAAGGCCTCGATGATGAGCTCACGGGTCTCGTGGAGGCCCTGAATACCCTTGGTGTCGTTGACCAAGACGTTGGTGCCGTTGATGGCGTAGATCTTGCGCATCAGGTCCTTGTTCATGCCAAATTCAGCGAACTTGTCGCCCGTGGCCTTGGAGTCCTTGTCACGCACGGTGCCGTCACCGAAGTGACCGTCACGGAGCGCGTCGACGACCTCTGCGGAAAGCGGCTCCACCTCGATGAAGAAGCGGTTGTGGCGGTTGGGAGACTTGCCTTCGAAGGCCTGTCCCTTGTTGTTGGACTCGAGGCCTTCTCGGTAGACCACGATGGGTGGGCTGACCTGGACCTTGATGTTCTGTTCTTCCTCAATGCGGTACACGGTGATCTCAAGGTGAAGTTCACCCATTCCGGCGAGCAGTGCTTCACCGGTCTCCTGGTTGGTGGTCACCTGAAGCGAGGCGTCGGCCTTGGCCAAGGAGCGCAGGGCGTCGATGAACTTGGGGAGGTCCTTCATGGACTTCGGCTCAACGGCCACGGTGACCACGGGGTCGGAGTAGTGACGGATGGCTTCGAAGGGGGTGAAGTCCTTGTCGCGGGACAGGGTCACACCGGCGGCGGCGGACTTGATGCCCGTGATGGCGGCGATGTTGCCGGCCACCACCTTGGGGACAGTGATGCGGTCTGCACCGACCATCATGGCAACCTGCTGCACGCGCTCGGGCTTCGCAGCGCCGATGGCGTAAACGGATTCACCTTGGTTGATGGCACCGGAGTAGATGCGGCCAACGGCCACTTCACCGGCGTGAGGGTCCATCCAAATCTTGGTGATCATCATGGCGAGTTCGGCTTCAGGGTCGCACGCGACCATGGCCTTGCCGATGGCGGAGTCCGCGTCACCGTTCCAGATGTTGGGGATACGGTAGGGCTGGGCCTGAACGGGGCTGGGCAATTCAGCGACGGCCATGTCCAGGAGAACCTCGTGGACGGGAGCCTTCTGTGCGAGGGTCTTCTGGTCCTCGTTGTTGCAGTATTCGAAGATCTCCTTGAACGAGATGCCAGATTTCTGCATGTAGGGCACGGTGATGCCCCAGTTGTGGTATGCGGAGCCAAACGCCACAGTACCGGCCCCGACGTCGACTTGCCAGGACTTCCTGAACTCTTCAGGCGCGAACTGGCGGATGAGCTTGTTGACCTTCTTGATGGTCTCTTGGAAGCGCGCCATCATGTCCTCAGGGGTCACCTGAAGTTCGTTGATGAGACGGTCGACCTTGTTGATGAACAGCACCGGCTTGACCTTCTCCTTGAGGGCTTGGCGCACCACGGTCTCGGTCTGAGGCATGGGGCCTTCGACCGCACAGGCGAGGATGAAACAGCCGTCAACCGCACGCATGGCACGGGTCACGTCGCCACCGAAGTCGACGTGGCCGGGGGTGTCGATGAGGTTGATCAGGAAATCGTTGCTCTCGTAGGTGTGCACCATCGAAGCGCTGGCGGCGTTGATGGTGATGCCACGAGCGGATTCCTGCTCGTCGAAGTCGAGCACGCGGGCCGCACCGGCAAGGTCGGAGGACATCATGCCGGCACCGGCGATGAGGTTGTCCGACAGCGTGGTCTTTCCGTGGTCGATGTGAGCAGCGATGCAGAGGTTGCGGATCTGTGGGAGATCGTGCATGACCTCTGTGGCCTTCTTGATGTTGTCTTCCTTACGTCCCATAGTGACCACCTTGCGGTGATTCGGGCCACCTGAAGCGGGTTCTTAAGTGCCGCGCTGCGGACCTGCCGGAATCGCATCGCTGGAAGCGAAAGATGGCGTCCCAGAACGACCTCATTCCAGAACGGATGATTGAGCCAACCTGACGTGATACGCGAACATCACGAGCGACGCGGTCACGAGCACAAAGAGCGGCATGCGAAGGCTCCCTGTCTCCGGATTTGACAGGCCGGAAACGGACAGGAAGACACCGTTCAGCAGCACGAAGGCAAATCCATTGGCGATGCCGACGCCTCTGGCGCCTCCTGGCGAGGCGAGGATCATCCAAGCGCCGATGACCAGCATGACGCTGGCCGAAATCCGAAGGGATTCGACATGGCCAGAAGCGACGTGGATGAAGACGTCCACCGCTTGGATGAACAGCACGCCCACAAAAGAGCGCTGCAAGGGTTCCAAAGGCTCACCGAGCCGAGGCAGCGATGCGCTCAACTTCTTCCTTCTTGGCGACGGCGAAGGCCGTGACGTCCCCCGTGCTCGCCTTCGTCAATTCGTTGACGATGCACTGCTTGAGGGTGCGCTTGGACTTGCGGGTGCCGGAAGCGGCGCCTGCAGCGAGGTTGCGCAGGGCGATGTCCAGGCGACGGGAGGGCGAAGCGTCCACGGCCTTGGGCTGGGACACCGCACCGAACTTGATCCGGGTGATTTCCTCCATTGGCGCCGCGTAGCAGATGGCGTCAACGAAGAGTTGGAGCGGGTTGTCGCCCGAGCGCTCGGCCATGGTGTCGAGGGCTTCCTCGAAGGCCTTCATGGCGCCTTGCTTCTTGCCGGTGTACTTTCCGGTGCGCATGAGCTTGTTGACGTAGCGCTCGACCACGCTGAGCTTGGACTTGCCGAACCACGCGTTGGCGTGACGACCACCGGTGTGGGGAACGCCCACGGTGGTGAGGTTGACGTAGGGCGCGAGACCGGGGTCTCGGCACGTCACTTCGCTTGCGTCCCACTTGCCGAACACTTTCGTGCCGATGCCGGCGATGGGGCGGACTTCTTCCTCAACGACTTCTTCGCTCATGGAATCACCTCAGCGAACTGGCTTCTCCTTTCGGCCACGGACCATCTCATCAAGCGAGACGCCGTTGACTTGGATGACCTTGTAGCGGACACCGGGAATGTCACCGTACGAACGACCCATGCGTCCACCGATACCTTCGACCATGACCTCATCGTGCTCGTCGATGAAGTTGATGGCACCGTCGCCGGGAGCGAAGGCGGTGAGCTTGTTGCCGTTCTTGATGAGGGAGATCTTGACGGCCTTGCGGATGCCGCTGTTGGGCTGCTTGGCTTCGATGCCGACCTTCTCGACCACGATGCCCTTGGCCTGGGTCGACCCACCGAGCGGGTCGTGACGCTCGCGCGTCTTCAGCATACGCTTCTTGTAGCGGCGGTCAGACCACCGAAACTTCTGGCGATCCTTGGCCATCTTTGAGCCTGCAAAGAGTCCCCGACCCACATCATCACCTCATCGAAGCACGTCGCCCACCGTCGCCCCCTATATGAAAGCCACGATGCGCGTGTTGAGCCCTCATTCATCCGTGACGTTGAAGCCTTGCCGCCTTGAGGAGACCTCATGGCGTTCAGGGACCACCTCGGTGCGGCCACCACGGTAACCGAACCCGTCAGCCTCGTGCACGGCCTTTGGCGCTGGTCCTACGCCAACGCCGGCGCCATGGCGGTGTTCGAGTCCATCGAAGAGGCACCGGGCCACCGGGCTGCGGTCAACATGCTGACGCGCGACCGTTTGTGCGAAGCGATCGGCATCGAACCGGGCGCGTACATCGACACACTTGGCTGGGCCATGGCCAACCCACAGGACCCCGTCATGGTCCCCGAGGACGAAGCCGAAGTGTTCCAGGTCCACCGCGAAGCACCGGAACTCAGCACCCTTCCCATTCCGCACCACTGGCCTGAGGACGCCGGACGCTACATGTCGGCTTCCGTGATCGTCGCCGACGACGGCAAGCGCCGCAACATCAGCTTCCACCGACAATTGCTGAGGGACGACGAGCACCTCGTGGTGCGCCTTGTCCCACGCCACCTGCGCACCATCGTTGACGAGGCCCGGGCCGAGGGCCGTGATGTGAACATCGCCATCGTCAACGCCCCCGACCCGGTGGTGCTGCTCGCCGCGGCCTCGACCTTCGCAGAATTCCTCGACGAAATGACCGTCGCTGCGGCGCTTCACGAGCGCCTCTACGGAACACCGCTTCGCACCACGACCGCGCCGAACGGCGTCGTCATCCCTGCCGATGCAGAGTACGTGATGTGGGGGCGCATCACCCAAGACGACGACGACGAGGGCCCCTACGTGGACATCACCGGAACCGTGGACGACGTGCGTCAAGAACCGGTCATCCACGTGGAGGGCGTCAGCCATCGGCACAACCCCATTTTTCACGCCCTGATCCCAGGTGAGGCCGAACACAAGACGCTGATGGGCCTGCCCCGCGCGCCCACCATCAAGGCCGCCGTGAGCCAGGTGGTCACCTGCTTAGACGTCCACATGTCAGACGGCGGATGCGGCTGGCTGGCCAGCGTGGTGAAGATCCGACGTGAGCACGAAGACGACCCTGCCAAGGCGATTGAGGCGGCCTTCCGAGGCCATCCCTCGATGAAATCCGTGACCGTGGTGGATGAGGACATCGACATCACCGACCCGACCTCCGTCGAGTGGGCGATGATGACGCGATGGCAGCCAGACCGCGACACCATCATTCTGAAGGATCAGCGCGGCTCCTCCCTCGACCCCTCGCGGTACAGCGACGGTCGGACGTCCAAGGTCGGTTTCGATGCGACCATCCCTTGGGGCGCGGACCGTGACGCCTTTTCGACGGTGCAACGACCCTGAGGTGCCGTCATGGCGGACGACCTTGAGGACCGCCTGCAACATCCGCGCCGCCACCTTGGCGACCGCCACCTCGCGCAAGCTCGGAAATTTCTGAAGTTGGCAGACCGGGACCCGGAGCGCGCCTCAGGAAACGTCGACTGGGCGGAGCAACATGCTCGACAGGCCCTGCTCTATGATTTCACGCAGGCCGACGCATGGCGGCTGCTGGTCGACCTCAAGCAACGCGTGAACGACGAAGCCGGCGTCCACGCCGTGCTCGAGGACCTGTTCACGGTGTTGGGGCGTGACCCCGAACGTGCCGCTCAACTTCGTGGCGTGGCCTTGCTGCCGATCGCGGCGGAATTGCTGGAAGCCGCCATCCTGCAGGACCCGCTCGATGCCGACGCGTGGTGGTCTCGCTTGAACGAAAGCGAGGACGCCGATGCAGCCTTGTCGGATTTTGCATCGCGTTGCCGTACCCTCGACTTCACGGACGCCCGCGCTTCCGTGATTTTCGCCCGACGCCTCATCCGTCTTCGCGCGAAAGACGAGGACCTTTTCGTTGACCTCTCGGCCCACCTTTTGGCGCACCGTCCGCAAAACCACGAGTTGTGGCTCGACCTTGGTCGGCTGCATGAGCGCCGTGAACGGTACGACGAGGCATGGTTGTGCTACGACCACGTCCAAACTTTGCGCCCACATATGGACGTGCGGGACCGGTTCCAAGCACGCCTGAACGCGGGCCTTGACGGCGCACCGCAGCAGCCGTGGTCGCCGCCCGACGTGGACACCCGGCAGCGCTTCCTCTCGGCGATGGTGGACCTGCGAACCCGTATCGCTCCGGTGGTGGAGGCTCCTGTTGTCGTGGAAACCGAGGAGAAGATCGATGAGCGCGACCCGCAACTGGTCAAGATCGAGTCCCTTCTGGACAGGGGGGAGCACGCCGAGGCTTTCTTCCTTGCACGACGTGCTTTGGCCAGCGGAGAACCGTGGGCCTCTGACCTTTTGGAGCGCGCTCGGACCGGTATGGGGGATGGACTCTGACACGGTTCGTGCTCGCGTGGGCCGTCGAGGAGGGCGACCCTTTGTTGCCTCTTGGCGAGGGAGGCCGGCTCTTGCTCGTCCGTCATCCTGAGCGAGGATGGGAGTTCCCCGGAGGCCGGGTCGAGCCCGGTGAGAGCCCGGAAGAAGCGATGCACCGCGAACTGCTCGAGGAGACCGGCCGTCGCGGAACGGTCCTCGCGTGGAACACGACCTACTACGACGAAGGATGGGTCGCCCTGATGCGCCTTGACCAAACCGAGGAAGCGATCGATGACGCCCACGTCGCAGAAACGCGGTGGTGGGCTTCCATTCCCCCGATGGACGAATGGAACCCCGGGGAGTTCTCAGACCTCGGTCAATGGGTCAAGCGCGTGCATCGTGAGTTGGGCCATCCGTTGTGACCACGCCTCTGCGTGCTCGGCATCGACGTGTTGCATGACCGCGCAGAGCATCGGATCCTCGACGCCGTCAACGGCACCAAGCAGGTGCTCGACGATGTCGAGGCGATCGTAACGCGCAGCCAGGAGCGCGACGGCCCGCAGGTCCGGGCGTTCGACACCGTCGATGCGCTCGCCGCAGGCGGAGGCACACCAGGCAAGGACTTGCTCGGCCTCCGAACGAAGAACGGATGGATCGGGGATGTCCTCCCCGATGTTCCTTGGGCCCGCGGCCTCAACCTGCGCAGCCATCGGCGTTGCGTCCTCCGAGAGGTGCGCCTCGGCCATGTCAACAAAGGTGGTCCCGGCCTCGATGGCCAGCATGAGCTGTCCTGCGAGGATGGCATGCGTATGCGAAATCCAGAGCAATCGAAGGGCCTCAAACATCTGCCCGAGGTCACCGTAAATCCGTCCCGCAGACAAACGAGAGATGGCGATGGATTCGTTGGCGTGTCCCGCCGTTCTGGACATCTCACCGTAGACCTGCAGGGCCATCACCTGCTCCCCAAGGGCAAGATGGAAGGCGGCTTTGTTGAGGATGGTCAAGTCATGATCCCTGGAGGCTTTCGCCACAGACTTGAGTCGAGTTTCCGCCCACGTCAAATCATCTCTGGCGCCTTCGTGGTCGCCCTGCTCAAAGCGAAAGAGACCACGCTCCATCCGCACACGCGCTTCAAGCGCCAAGTCGCGGGTGTCTTGCGAGGAACACACCGCGAGTGCGGCCTCGATGAGGGTTTCATCCAGCGCGCCACGTGCGGCTCGAATCCGGACCATCTCCAACACCGCAAGCTGTGCAGGCGTCAGTTCGCTGGACCATTCGTCCACACGGTCGAGTGCGCCCATGAACACCGCCGCTTCGCAGAGGTGGAGCCAATCGGTCACGCCGGCTTCCTTCATCCAGGAGGTGACCTGCTCCAGGGTCGCGCCATCCCGGGCTTGATTGACGACGTCTTCTGGTCCACGCATCAGGGGTTCACCTCATGTCTTGGGGTTGCGGCTACAGCGGCCAGCGCTGCGGTTTCTGCGGCGACGCGATCCAGCCCAGACGTCCAGCCTGCTGCGCCGTCATGGCCTCCACCTTCGCCACCGTGAACGGCAGCCAGTTCTTCGAGGAGACGCCCCAGATGCAAGCCTTCCCGGCACGCCGTGGCGCGGGCTCGACCGGTGACGCGGGTCTTCCCGTCCCGATGGCGGACGACGAAGCACACGTCGGCGCCCGTTCCGAGAAGCAAGGAGGCAAGGCGTCCTTCGAGGGTTCCTGCCCGGGTCGTGACCAGACGCCAGGGGCCTGCGTCCGTGGTGGTTGCCCGTTGCAGGCCCTTCAGCAGCGCGCCGTGGTCGCTTGACGTCACGTCAACGTCTGCTTCGATGCGGTCGACCAGCGTCCTGTAATCGAGTTCACCGTCCTCAAGCAAGGTAAGGGCGGAGCGGAAGGACGACGCTTGGGCGTGCTTGAACCGACCCGTATCGGTGATGAGTCCTGCCATGAGAAGACGCTTCACCGGCGCGGTCAAGGCGGCTGGATGATGACGAGACAAGTAGGCCGTGACGATCTCCGTGGTGGCGGACACCGGCCATTTCAGGCTCAAATCCTGGTCCCCGAGCGGCCAGCCGTCGGTCGCGTGGTGATCGAGCACGCACACGGGAACACCTTCTGGAAGGTCGAGATCGACCTGGCTTGGCGCAGCGGCATCCACCACCACAAGGCCCCCGAGCGCGCTTGGCCATGCCGTTGGGCGCCCGAGACGGCGGAAAGGTGCCTGCTCATCTTCCACCAGACGCTTGGCCAATCGGCCCAAATGGCGCCCGCAGGCCATGGCTTGCGGCAGAGCCGCCGCCAAGGCAACGGCAGAAGCCACGGTGTCCATGTCGCCGTTCGCGCCACAGACCACGGGCACAGCACCGCGAGAAGCGGCCTCATTCAACCAAGCATGAAGCCGATCCAGGTCGGCTTCGAAGGCCGTCACGCAGATCCCTCGAGGTCCTTGCGCATGGTTTCGTAGGCTTCGATCAGACGTGCTTCGTGCTCCGTCAGTCGCTGCAGGTGTTCTTGGAGTCGGGCATGGCTGGCCTTCAGGTCCTCGATGAGCGTCGCTCGATCGGCGACTTCAATCAGCACACCGCCCAGGTGGCGGTGCAGGGCAAGCCCTTCGGGCTGGGCTTCAACCGCCGCAATGGTGCCCTCGAGTTCGGCGACTTGATTGCGGACGGTCGCCACCTGTTGACGCGCCGCTTGGACTTCACCGACGACGACCTGCAGGCGCTCGAGTTCGCTCATGGTCCTCACGGAGGGGAGGCCCCTCAAGAACGCGGTGGTTGTGAAACGACCTCATCGGCGGCGATGAGGGAGCGAAGGGCGGTGTTCATGACCGCACGAAGATCGCTGACGCGGGCTTCGCCGAAGGTCCACGAAAGGCGTGTGCCGTCGATGCGCACCTCGTGTTCGGTGCTCAGGCAAGCCACAAGCGCGCGATGCAAAGCTGGCGCCGTGACGTCAACCGTGAGCGTGGCGGCGCAGGGCGCCGACAGGCGAATCACTCCTCTTCGTCGATCTCACCGTCGGCGAGGCGGCGCTCGTAGTCAAGCGCGGCCTGCTGGGCGATGTAGGCCATGTCGGCCGTGGTCGCGCCGTCGGCGTTGCGACGGACGATGCGAGCGTTGGTGTCGGAGGCACGGGTGAAGGGCTCCCACACGCCACCGGCGAAGGTGTAGTCGCACTTGCTGCAGTGCCAGATGCCGGCCGCCTTGCGGCGAACCTTGCGGTACTGGCAGGTGGGGCAGGTGTACTTGGCCGACTTCTTGGCCAGGGCAACGCCTGCGTTGCGTCGAACGCTCACACCGTAGCGGGCGCCGAAGCGACCGGTTCGTCCGGCTTTCTGGGTGCGCTTGGCCAATCAGTTCCCCTCCATGCTGCTGACGAGTTCTCGGAGTTCACCACAGTGCGTTCGGGCGACCTCAAGGATCTCAGCGAATTCGGCCGGCGTGAAGGCTCCTTTTAGGCCCTTCTGAAGGGAGTGGAGGTGCTCTTCGTCACCGAGGGTGATGTGGATCCGCTCCTCGCCGCCGGTCTCCTCGTCTTCGCAGGGGTCGTAGACGAAGCGTCCACCGACGCGCTGGAAGGAGGCCATGACGGGCGTGCCCTTGACCGCGAGGACGTGGTCTTCACCGACGTCAAAGCGCTCTGCGGGCACGACGGCGGTGCGCAGTGCTGCAATGGCCGCAAGGCCACAGGCGTCGAAGATGTTGCCACCGTCCGAGAGGACGTGGATGTCGATCATCACGCCCCAGACCTTCTCGCCGGGCACGATGCACAAGGCTTCCATGTCGATGCAGCCGGACTCGCGGATGCCGCGGTCCACCACACGACCAAGCTCGATGGATTGTGGGCTGGGGGGACCGGGCTCGTACTTGCGGTGAGCCACGGGGCGCAATTCAGCACCGCACATCAGGGAGCCTTGGGTGGGTCGGTCCGGCCACGGGGTGCGCAGTTCGAACTTGACACCGGCGTAGACCACCGTGTCGCCCCACGTCACTTTGGCGGAGCCTTCGGCGTTGTAGAGGATGTCGACTTCAAGCTGCACGTCGCGGCGGTCCCAACGACCACGGCCGTCGATGCGCTGGTCGGATTCGGCCAAGCGCTCGAGTTCTTGACGGAGCAAACTGGGGACGGGAGCAGCCATCACGCCTCACCTCCGTCGTAGCGGTCCTTCAGAGCGGCGACCATGATCTCATGGATTTCGGCCGCAGCCTTGTAGTTGTACTCGGTCGCGAGGTTGTACTCCTCGATGGACAAATCGCCGTCCATCTGGAGGAAGACGAGTTCACCCGTGTTGGGGCAGATGCCCATCGGAAGGTCAGCCTGACCGTAGTTGTCCTCGGCCTTGTCGAGGTCGAGCACGACGGTGTCCTGGATCTTGCCGGAGGCGATGCCGACGACCATGTCGCGCATCGGAATGCCGGCGTCGGCGAGGGCCACCGAGGCGGCCGTGATGCCCACGCAACGGGTGCCTGCTTCGGCCGCGAGGATCTCAATCTCGACGCGGATCTTCGAGCGCGGGTAGCGCTCGAGCAGCACGACAGATTCGAGGGCTTCAGCGGTGACCTTGGAGATCTCACGCGAGCGGCGGTTGAAGCCAGGGCGGATGCGGTCCGAGGTGGAGAAGGGCGCCATGTTGTAGCGCACGTCGAGCACGGCGCGGTCTTGGCGCTGGATCTTGCGGGGGTGCGCTTCCATCGGGCCGTAGACCGCGACCACGGCCACGTTGAGGCCGTGCTTCACCCACGCCGAGCCTTGGGCTGCGGGCAAGATGCCGGCCTTGATCTCGACCGGGCGCATTTCATCCACGGTGCGGCCGTCAAGGCGCGTACCGTCGTCGTTCAGGAGTTTGACATCGCCGTATCCACCCATCATGCATCACCTTGGTTTGGAGCGTTTGCCGCATGCGCGTCGAGGATGGCCTCGAAGCGGTCCGAGCGTCCTGCGGCAGCGACCGCTCGGAGGAGGGCGCGCAGCCAGTCGATGCCGGCCGCGTCGCCGTCAGCCCACAACCGACCGTTGTCGGCGAGGACAAGGCGGCATTCGCTGAGGTCGCGAAGCCGCTTGAGAAGAGCCGCACCTTCGGCGCGGAGGGTGTCGATGTGCTGGACATCGACGTTGAGGACTGCACCTTCTGCAAGGCGACGCAGTCCGATGCCCTTCATCGTGGCCACGACGTTCTGGACCTCGTCGACTTCCTGCACACGCATGAGCAGGCTGTCGTTGATGTCCGCGTGGTCGCGGGTGCCCCCGAACTCGACCTTCCAAGGCGCGAGGGACATGGGGAGCAGGGCTTGGAACGGTCCGTTGATGTCGAGGAACCACAGGTTGCTGCGTGCTTCGATGACCGTGCCGATCACCAAGTCGCCCGAGCGGGGCATGTAGCAGCTGGCCACGGGGTCGACCGACACGGTTCCGTGACGCTCACGGACGTGGCCAACTCGGGTGGCGATGATTTCGTCGCCCTGAATGAGGGCTCCAGTTCCGACTCGACGCCCGGACACCGGCCCGATGGCCGAACCCGGGGTCACCAGGCGCAGCTCGGCGCCGTTCTGACCTTGGGACATTGTTCTCTCCTGACCGGGCCACCCGCGACCCCATCATAAACCCAACACATGCGGAATCAGGCTTCTTCGTCGTGTCGGGCGACCATATCTGGGCTGACCAAGGCCCCGTCACAATGCGGGCAGCGGTCCTCACCGGAGAGCGCCTCAGGTCGGATGGCGAGCACCGCCAAGCAGTGCGGGCAGGCGGCGAGCATTTCACCAGGTTCCAAGCCCGCTTCGAGGTCCATGGGTTTCTCAGCATAGGCCGCTTGGTAGGTCGGAAGCAGGTGCACGCGGACGCGGCGACCGGTCCCAAACGCAGCCCAAATCATCAGGAACGCAAGCAGGACGCCCATGAGGTCACCGCGAAGCCCGTTCCACAGGTACAGCAAGGACAAGGCCATGAAGAACAGGAAGGTCAAGCCCATGACCACGACCGCGGGCCAATAGGCCCATTTTCGGCGAGCCCTGTACCCGGTCCACAAGCGACCGAAGACCACCGCGAAGACGACCGATCCGGTGAGTCCCAAGTCCACGCTGAACAAGGCCGCAAGCGCGAACGAGGCGTACGCGAGGACGAAGAGGTCCACGGCGAGGATGAACACCGTGCTGCGGTGATGCATGGCGAAGGGCGACGAAGGGGTTGAGCTCCGTGCCGGCGGCGCTCCCGCCAGCACGAGGTCGTCGCCTCGGTTCGCCATGCGTGGGGCTCTCAGGCGGATGCCATGAAGCCTCGCCCTCGGCGAAGGAGTCATGGCAAGCGGCGTGTCCCGCAGGCTGTGAGCAGCGACACGGGTGTCGAACGCCTCGGCGATTCCCTCGAGGGGCGTCGGGTGGTGTTGGGGGTCAGCGGAGGCATCGCTGCCGTGGACACCGTGCGTTTGGCGCGTGAGTTGCGCCGCCACGGCGCAGACGTGCTGACCGTGATGTCCGAAGCCGCACAGCGCATCATCACGCCCCTCGCCGTGGAGTGGGCCACGGACGGCGCGGTGCTCACCGATTGGTCGAGCGGCATGAATCAGCTCGACGACGTCGACGGCGTGTTGGTGGCGCCCGCAACGCGCAACACGTTGGCCGCCCACGTGCACGGCCTTCAGGGCGGACCGCTCATGATGGCGCTCTCTGTGGCGCGCTCACGAGGCACGCCCATCATGGCGGTGCCCAGCATGCACCAAGATCTGGCGACCGACCCCGTCACCGACGACCTGGTCGAGGCCGCGCGTGAACAAGGCATGCACGTGCTGTGGGGCCCGCTCGAAGAAGGGAAGCGGAAAACCGCAGACCACACTGAAATCGTGGCCCGATTCGCCCACCTCCTCAACGCTCGCGCTCCGCAACGACGCTCCGTGGCGGTCACCCTCGGGGCCACCGCCACGCCGATGGACGACGTGCGGCGCTTGGTCAACACCAGCAGCGGCCGCACCGGTTGGGCCGTCGCGGACGACCTCTACCGCCATGGACACGACGTGACCTGCATCGCCGGCTTGACGACGGTCGAACAGCCTGCGTGGTTGCCCCTCGTCATTCGAGCCGAAACCGCGCCAGACATGTTGGCCGAGTGCCAAGCCGTCGCCCGAGACCGGCTCGACGCTTGGGTTCACGTGGCCGCCGTGCTCGATTACCTCATCACCGACCCCGCTGAAGGCAAGGTGGCCTCCGGCTCCGACGGCCTGCAGATTGATCTCGCCCCGGGTCCGAAGCACATCGATGCGCTCCGCGAGGCGTGCGAAGGCGCGGTTCGGATTGGATTCAAACTCGAAACGGGGATCAAGCAGAAGGAACTCGTTCGGAGGGCCGTTGCGCAAGTGGAGCGAGCCGGCATGACCGCGGTCATCGCCAACCGGCTCGAAGACCTCGGTGACGACACGCGACCGCGCGGCCACCTCGTCGACGCCACGGGCGCTGATTTTGCCCTCCACACCGAACGCGATCTTGTGGAGGCCATCCGCCGATTGATCGAGCGGGGGTCCTGAGGTGCGACGCTTCGCTGTCATCGGGCACCGCGCGATGGCACGTGGCAAATTGCCGCTCAACGATTTGGCCGGTGCCGGTGGACGATTCGACGTTCTCGTCAGGGCCACGACCGCGGCGCTCCTCACCAGCCACGGGCTGCGTGAGGACGTGGAAGTCATCTTGCATTTGGGTGGGGGACCGGGCCCGGCCCGACGGCTGCGCCTCAACGGTACCAACCTCCGCGGCCTCCATGCCGACGAACGCTCCGCTGCGGGCATGCTTGGCAAAGCGCTGCTGAAGCCTCAACCGCCCCGAGGGCAGTGGCGAGAAGTCACGCCTGGACTGGACGAAAGCGGTGGCGCCTTGGCGGACACCCTTCGCGAGTGGAGCGATAGCACCGTGTTCGTGCTCGACGCTGAAGCCCCGTCTTTCGACGGCATGCTCGTTGGACAACCTGAACTCGTCGAGGGCGATCTCGGCTTTGTCCTGAGCGACGATAAGCCCCTGACCGAGGCAGACCTCGGCGGCCATGCGGTCGATCGCTGCAGCCTTGGGGACCGCTGGTTGCAAGGTCACGCCGCCGTGCACATCGTGCATTGGTTGCTCGACCGTCAGGCCTGATGGCCCATCCACAGCGGCCATCCGTCGTCGCCGGCACGGAGCGCTTGGGCCAGCAAAGCCTCTTCCAACGCGAAAGGATGCGTGGCGGGCCACGTTGGGAGCGAGGACAGGCTCGCCGAGCCCGCATCGACCGCGTCGCAATCTCCGTCTTCGACGACCGAATGATCGATGCTCGCAGCACCGATGCGGAAGGTGGCCACCTCGCCTTCTCCGGCGTCCTCGAAACTGACCGCATCGCGGTACCACCGCGTGCCAAGACGCGTGCTGGACCAGGACCCGTCCCAGTCGGGACCCACGTTGAGGTTGAGCATCAACTCCCCATGACGAAACGCGCTGATGATGGCCCGGAAAGGGTCCTTGGCCCAAGCGTGCTCAAGGGCTTCGTGCGGCCATGGGCTGATGTGGGCCGCACTCAGGTCAACCGTAGGACGTCGAAGGTTGACTGCGGCTTTGGGCAGCAAGGGAAGCACGCGTTCGACGAGCAGCACCGTGGCGTCCACGGCCTTCTGCATCCCCTCGGGCTCGAAGGAGGTGAACGAGGAAGCGATGGCGGGCATGCCATACAATCCTGCTTCACGGGCAGCCCCCATCGTGCCGCTGTGGTAGGCGTCTTGGCTCAGGTTTGGCCCAAGGTTGACGCCGGAGATGACCAAGCGCGGCACAATCTCAGGGGCGACGTGCGCCAAACCACCGTCCAGCGCGACGATCATCGTGTCGCATGGCGTGCCGTCCAACTCGAACAGGCGAACTGGAGCGTCGCCGGTCAGGCCCCATGCCTCCACCAAATCCACACGTTCCCGCAGCGGCATGGGTGAACCGAGTTGGATGCGCATGCCCGCGGCCGAATGGTTGCCCTTGGGCGCGAAGGAGACAACAGGGTGCCCTGCCGCATGAAGGGCCTTGACGAGCAATTCGAAACCCGGTGCTTCGATGCCGTCGTCGTTGGTCAGGACCAGCCAGCCCTCATCCGTCGGCATGCTGCAAGGTCTTCCACGTGCTACATGATGGTTCGCCATGCAAGCATGGGCGGGCTTCAAGGGCAGAAACAAGCGACCTGCTCATGCTTCTTCGACCGTGACGTCGTAGAAGGTGGCCGTCCACGTCACGCTCACGGCCTCACCGTCGTCTTGGGGGCTGGGCGGTGGGGCTGGACTCGAGGCCGACACGTCAAGGTCAAGGGTGAACGTTCCCAAACCCTGGGTTTGGCTGGACCACACTGCCTCGTGATCTGAGGCTTCACCGCCCGCCACGCGCATGGCCTCACCGGTGTACGCAGGGAACACGACCACCGTCAGGACAATGTCGGAGCAGTCGTCGGAGGTGCCGGTCAGCACCGAATTGGTGTTGCCCCAATCCGCAGCGGGGCCAGCGGGAGGAATGGCCGCCGAGACCGTGTCGCATCCGTCAAAGGGAATGCCAGACGTTTCGCTGTAGGACACGACCACCTGCAGCAGACCCATGCCATGGTGTGCAGCAAGGTCGGCCGCGTCGATCTCGAAGTCCATGGTGACCCGCTGGTCCTGCACGTAGGCTTCATCGGTGTCGGAGAGCGACGTTTCCTGGAAGGTCAGGTCAAACTGAGCGAGGTCGTTCTTCGTCGTGATGTCGTCCACCTTGATGGTGGTGAACACGAGCATGTGGTAGGACATCAAGAGAAACACAAGGGCGTACAAGCCCAACAAGGGCCGTCGTGATGCTCCCTCACCAAGGAAGTCCTCAAACAGGCTGCGCTCGCTCATCCCCTTGCCCTCCAAGATGAGCCACGGTCAAGCAAGAGCATGTCGTACCACGCATTGGTTTGCCACTGCACGAAGGCGATGAGGATGAAAAACAGGAGCACAATGGCCATGAACCGATCAAAGCGGAAGAAGAATTTGCGCTCGATGGGGAACTCGGGGAACCATCGTGCATCGAGGCCCTTTCTCATCTGCTTGGACGCGTTGAGCAGCCGCTCAAAGGACCGCTCTTCCCAACCGATGCCAAAGGCCACGAGAACACCCAATGCTGCCGCGGAGAACATCTCATTCATCGGCACCAAGGCTTGCACCAACTCAAGCAGCGCCGACGTGGCGATGACGATGAGGATGATGACCATGAGTTTCGCTTTGGGTTTCATCTCCTCCGACGTGTCAAACAGGCCATAGCGGAGGATGACGTACATCATCACCACGGGCCGCATCATGTTGAAGTGCATCGAGGTGGTCAAACCCGTCCAAATGGTGGCCAGATTTTGGTTGCCTGCCTCCTGCCAAAACGCCACTTCGTTGGTCAAGATTGGATAGCCGACCAGACCGATGGAAAAGTACCCAACGAGGATGTAGGTCAGAATTTCTGCCCGCCCTTTGGTCCACTGGTAGACCTCGACCCCGCACATGAACAGACCCACCGCGATGAGCAGGGTGTACGCGGATTGCCACAGGAGATCGACGCTCATGCTGGTGATGGTCCCATACATCTCGATGAGGTAGAAGTACTCCGCCTGAAGCAGCATGCCCGGCCACATGAACCAGACGTGCCCGGCATGAAACAGCAGCAGCATCCCAGCCACGTTGGCGATGTTGCGCGAGCTCTCCTCGGCACGCGCCTCGTCCATCAAGCGGAATTTGACGTACACGGAGCCCCAAATCAAGCCTGAAGAGACGTAGGGCAAGCCCGGGAGTTGGATGAGCGTCACGCCGTAACCCAGCAACTGTGCTGCAACGCGGAGGACAAGGAAGCCGATGAGGAACCCAAAGGCGACTTTGGCGTGTTTCTCGGTGCGCAGCAAGGGGAGCGGGAAGACCAGGGCCAGACACATCAGGCCGATGCCAAAGATGGAATCCAGCATCCATGACGTCCCTAAGCCGAGTTGCCATACACCTTGACTGACGGGTCCGTTCTCGGCCAAGTAACGGATGGTGTAATCCGCAGCAGTGTTGCCAATGCCTTTGGCGATGAGGATCCACGAAATGAGGTGAGCTGCCAAACGCTCGTTCCACTCGAGTTTGTCGTTACGACGCGTGAAGAACAGCGTCATGCATCCGATGAGGATGGTCAGGATGGCCCCAATCAGTCGGAGACTGCTGGGGTCGGTGGCCATGAACCAAACTGGGATGGAGACGACATGAACTTTTCACCGGAACATCGGCGTGAAGGACGCCAATGGCGCACGACCACGGCCTCATGCGAGGCTTGCTTCATCGGGTGCGTCCGGCTCTGGGTTGGACACCACCAAGAGGAGACCGGCCAACATCACCAGTCCACCGACAAGCGTCGCCGGACCTGGAATCCCGGTCTTGAACGCGACCAGCCCGATGATGGAACCGACGACCGGCTCCATGGTCAGGGTGATCGAGATGGTGAGCGGCGTCATGGTCTTCAGGCAGTGGTTCAGGCCTGTGTGACCGACCAAGCCGGCAAAGAAAGCCAGCGTGAGGAAGCCGACCACCCACGTTGGTCCCGTCCATCCCGCGAGGCCGTGGTCCGCGATGGCGCCCTGCTCCGCAACACCGGAACCGGCCGCCAGCAGCACCGAAGCAAGGCCGGTGACCGCCGCAGCATAGAGGAAAACCGGCCAGCGGGCTCGGAGCACGCGCCCTGCGGCGAGGTAACCCACCACGAACACAGCGCCGAGGAAGGCCAGCAGATCACCGAAGAAGGTCACTTCCTGTCCACCGGTGGCTTCGCCCACGTCGAGCAGGGTCAGCGATGCACCCAGCAGGCCGAGCAAGCCGCCCGCCCAACCGCGGCGCCCTGGTGGAATGATCTCACGGCCAAGCGCCAGAAGCACAGCGCTGCCAACCAGCACCACGAGCGGATGGGCCGTCACGAAGAGCAGGGAATGGGTCAGCGTGGTGCGGTCCAGCGACGCGGTCCAAGCTCCAAAATGCAGGGCGAGGAAGACGCCAGAGGCGACCAGCAGCGCAGCGTCTCCTCGAGCCTCTTCGGCCGAGGTCCACGGTGCGCCCTCACGCCGCCAGTCCAGCAGGGCCAGCGGCAGCAGGAGCACCGTGGTTGCCTGCAGCCGCCACGATGCACGAAGAAGCGGCGGCACGGCGTCAAAGGCCTGCAGCAGCGCGCCACCGCTGGAGACACCAAGCAGGGCTGCGCCGAGCACGAACCACGTCAGCACGGAAGGGCGTGCACGGTCCACGTCGGCCGCCCGTCCTCAGGCCGTGCTGGCCTCGGCTTCGTCGTCGCCACCGATCACGCCAGCAGCCCTGAAGAGCAGGAAAATCGCACCGCCAATGACGACGTTCAGGCCGATGAGCATGCCCATGCGGGCCGCCCACCACATGCGTGAATTCGCCACCTCTGGGTCGAGCACGGAATCGATGAAGGACAGGATGCTCGACTCGGTGCCGAAGAAAGCCTCGCCGGTCAGCAGGCCTGCCGCGACCATGAAGGTCCCAAGCAGGGCCAGAGCGCGGGCTTTCTCGGCCGCCGTCTGGCCTTCCTCTTCGCGCACCTTGTCGATGCGGGGCTTGAGCTTCTTCTCCTCCCACCAGTCGCGTGCACCGCCACCGATGAGCATCGGAAGGGTGTGCGGGATGTCGAGGTACATGCCGAGGCCGAACGAGGTCCCCATGCCCGTGGCCCACTCGACAAACATGCCGAGCAGCAGGCCGAGGCCAAGCAAGAGCAGGTCGCCCTGGCCCTCTGCGAAGATGACCGAGAAGGTCGCGAAAGCGTTGGCTTGCGGCGCGAGCAGGTCGATGTTGCCGTTGGCCAACTGGATGGAGAGGAAGATGGCCACACCGGCGCCAAAGATGGCTCCGGGCACGACGCCCATGATGTTCCCCTTCGAGATGTGGTAGGGTCGGTTACCGATGTAGAGGCTGTTCTTGTAGTCGCCAATCACGGTGCCCGACATCGAGATTGCCGAACCGAACACGGTGGTCCCAACCAGGCCGAGGAGCACCGCTTCCTGCGTGTCCAGACCGAGGCTCTCTTGCGCACCGAGGAAGACACCGAGGAGCAAGAGGAGGACGATGAACGACGTACCGGACACCGGCTCGATGCCGGTCTCACCCATCACGCGCACGGCGATGGCGCCGAGCATGAAGGTGGTCGCGATGAGTACCGTGGCGAACAAGGCCGAAGCCACCACGGGGAAACCGCCGAGGGTGAAGATGGCGATCATCGAGAAGAAGGTCACGACCATGAAGATGGGAATGTGCTTGAGCGGCCACTCGTACCAGCCCTTGCCTTCGATGTACTCGGCGCTGCCGTCACCGCGGAAGGCGGAGCCGATGTCGCTGAAGATGGCCAGGAAGGTCTTGTACATCTTCGCAAGGCCAAACAGACCACCACCGACGATGCAGCCGATGGCAATGGTGCGGATGGTCTTGGCGAAGGCGATCATCTGCAGGGTCGCAGCGCCGCCAGCGGCGAAGTCGTGCAGCGGGATGTCCGCTTGTGCCTTGGCGTCGTAGATGGGCACGTTGAGGATGACCGCGAGCGGCACGAGGATGAGCCATCCGACGAGGGTACCCATGTTCACCAACAGCGCCACGCGGAGCTTCATGAACCAGCCAATGGCGAACATGGAGGGCGTGAAGGCCAATCCGATGTAGGTGTAGGCGAAGGGGTTCCAGGTGCCTTGGGTCCACTCCGTGACGCCCTTGGACACGCCGTCGTTGGTGCCCGAGGGCTGGTGCAACTTGCCGTGGCTGTAGATGCTGGCCAGTCCGAAGTCCCCAATGCTCAGGGTCTCGGCGATCCAGTCCAGCAGCGCCAACTTGCGGTTGTTGATCCAAATGAGCGGGTACTCGATGAGGAAGAGGCCAATCATCGTCACACCGGTCCAGACCCCGATGGTTTTCAGCGAATCACGGGCGTGCTTGACCGCACCGGTGTTGACGTCCGAAGCGATGTCCAGCATCTTGAGGGTGGCTTCGAAACCGGGCAAGGGCAGCGGATCTTCGACCAACCACACACGCCTGAAGATGATGAAGTACATCACGCCAAGGAAACCGGCGAACATTGACGCCACGATGCCGATGAAGGCCAAGCGCAGGGCCTCGCCTTCACCCAGCGTGATCAGCGGTCCCGAGGCCAATTCGTACTGGGCCTGTGAGGCCAGCAGGAAAATCGCGGGGAAGGTGAAGATGAAGCCGGTCGACGCGTGCGTTGCACCCGTCGTCGCCGAGGTCGCGATGTTGACTTCAGACGGCGACCACTTCAGCGCCATCCCGAGCAGGTAGGCGATGTACCAGGCGGCGCTGATGGCGAGACCGAGCTTGAGGCCAATGTAGGCGGTCACGCCGGAGAACACCGCACCGATGGCGATGCCGAGCAGGACCTTGGGCGTGCTCCAGTGGGAGACCTCGAAGGATTCCTTGAGGTTCTTCTCCTCGAGGTACTGTTCCAGCACCCCGGTGTTGAGGTTGTTGTACATGTCGTCATCGAGCCACGTCAGCGTGCCGTCCTCGATGGCCTTCAGGCCTTGAGGGGTCGCGGGCTGGCGGTAGGCAGAGCGTTGGACACCCATCACGAGACCCTCCGGTCCCCACGAGGTAGGAACGGCACTTCAAGACCATTCCCCAACATAGGGCAAGGTTTGGCCTAGGATTCCTGACCGTCATCGCCGTAGCCGCGGATGTGCTTGACGAACTTGGCCGGCACGCCGGCCCACACTTGTCCGGGTGGAATCGTCTTGTGCTTGGGCAAGACGGCGCGGTTGGCCAGCACGCAGTCGTCGCTAAGCGTGGAGCCGGGCATCATGATCGAGCCGCCGCCGACCACGCAGCGGTCGCCGATGGTCACCGGCGCCAGGTGCAACTCGCCCCGCTCGACGATGTGGCCGTTGATGGCGGCGTGGCCGCCGATGACCGTGTCGGAGCCAACGCGGACGAGGAAGGGATCGTTGATGTCCTGCGAGGTCAGGTTGGAATCCTGACCGAGCTTCACCCCCGCGAGCCGGTAGTAGGTGTTGGCAAAAATGGACGGACAGACGTGAATGAGGAAGGGCTTGGTGGCGCGGTGAATCACGCCACAGGCCGCCCAGCGGATGGTGGTGCCCGAAAACAGCGGGACGACCTTGCCCTCAGCGGGCACGCGGGGATGGATGATCATCTGGACCGTGCCCGAGAGCAGCAGCAAGCAGAGCCCCCATGCGATGAAGGCCAAGGCGGCGGCGATGCTGGTGAACAGGTAGCCCATCCATTCGGTTGCGTCCGCGCCAAAGGCGTTGACTTCGTGGAAGACCCACAAGGCCGGAACGATTGGCAGCGCCCAGAAGGTGGCCATCACGAAGATGAACAGGGCGGACAAGACGTGCTGCAAGGCGGTGAAGGCCTTCATGCCTCATTGTGATGACCCGCGGCCTATAGCCGCGTCGCCGATATCGACCGCAGAATCAGTGGTCGCGGATGATCTTGTAGCGACCAAGGGCTTCCATCCACATGATCTCCTTGCCGGCTTCGATGTTGAGGCCGTCTTCCATGGGGAGGATCATCATGGAGTGGTCGCGCATGTTCATGGCGTGCACTTCGCTGCCTTCCATGTGGGTGACCATCGCGGTGCCCTTCTCGATCATGGGGACGTTGATGCTGTCCGTCACGGTGCCCACGTGGCTGATCTTCTTCTTCGTGAAGATGGACTCGAGTTCGAGGCGAGCCTTGGCGGAGCCGTGCTTACCGGGCTTGGACTTGGAGATGCTGAGGATCTTGTAGGCCTCTTCGTCGACCACGCAAAAGCGGCCGACCTTCAGGGTACGAATCTCAACGCGGTCGGTTCCGGGCATGCGCTCCCCTCCGTGCGGGGACTTATGACCATATCCCCGAGAACGACGCGCTGAGCGGCCATGCCTCACAAGTCGCGCACGTCGAAGCGCCCGCCCGACTCGAATCGTTCGGCGTCGAGTAGCACCGGAAGAAGGCGGTCGGCCACCACGTCAGGCGCCACCAAATCGCCGTTCGCATGGTAGCCAACGAAGTCCGGGTGGGCCGGGAAACCGTCTGGACCCGCGTCGCGGATGGCCTGTTGCATGCCGGTATCGACGATGCCTGGGGCCACGGCCACGGCCGTGATGCCGTGGGCTTGGCCTTCCACGGCCATGGAACGCGTCCACATGTCGAGCGCGGCTTTGGACGCGCAATACGCCGACCAGCCGTGGATGGGGCGGAGGCTGGCTCCGGAAGAAATCGTCACGACGCGGGCCCGTCCCGCGACCAAGCCGGGCCACAGGCCACGGGTCAACTGCTGCACGCCGACGAGGTTGACCTGCAAAGCGCGACCCCATGCCGCGTCATCAAGGACCGACATCGCGCCGACCGGCGCGACGTCTCCGGCGTTGTGCAGCAGGCCGGTCACGCCGTGCTCAAGCACGGGCGGCAAAGCGAGGACCTCGGCCGCCGCTTCCGCGACGCCGGCCGGATCGGCAAGGTCGAGGTGGACCGCATGCACGCGCTCGCCGTCGTGAAGTTCAGCCAAGGCAGCGCTGTCGCGGCCCATGGCCACGACCGTGTGCCCTTCGTTGACCAAGGCCATGACCAGCGAACGGCCAAGCCCCTTCGTTCCGCCCGTGACGACCCAGACCATGCAACCGCCTCATTCGTAGGTGTAGAAGCCACGCCCAGACTTGCGCCCGAGCAGGCCAGCGTCGACCATGCGACGCAGGAGCGGCGCAGCGCGGTACTTCGGATCGCCGAGGCCCGTGTGCAAGACGTCCATGATGTGCAACACGGTGTCGAGGCCGATGAAATCCGCAAGGGTGAGCGGACCCATGGGGTGGTTCATGCCGAGCTTCATGATGCCGTCAATGGCCTCCTTGGTGGCCACGCCTTCCTGCAGGCAGATGATGGCCTCGTTGAGCATCGGGCAAAGGATGCGGTTCGAGATGAAACCGGGATAGTCCTGGGAGGTCAGCGGGGTCTTGCCCATCGCTTCCGCGGCCGCGACGACCGCGGCGTTGGTCTCCGAAGAGGTGAGTTCACCGTCGATGATCTCGACGAGTTTCATCAGCGGAACGGGATTCATGAAGTGCATCCCGATGACCTTCTCCGGTCGCGACGTGCACGCGGCGATCTTCGTGATGGAAATCGACGAGGTGTTGCTCGCGAGGATGGTGTCCGGGCCGCAGATGCTGTCGAGGTCTTCGAAAATCGACTGCTTGAGGCTCAAGATTTCCGGGACGGCCTCGACCACGAGATCGGCCTCGGCGCAGGGCGAGCGGTCGGTGGAGACCGACAAGCGCGCGCGCGCCGCATCGGCGTCCTCTTGGCTGAGGCGCTCCTTCTGCACGAGCTTGCTCAGGGAGCGCTCGATGGTGGCCATGCCGCGGTCAACGGCCTCCTGGTTGATGTCGATCATCACGACCTCGAAGCCCGAGGTGGCCGCGACCTGTGCGATGCCGTTGCCCATCTGTCCTGCGCCAATCACCGCAATGCGTTCAATCGCCATGGAGTGGCGACGGACCCTCCGTTCATGATGGTTCGCTCAGGGTCGGGAGGTAGTCCCGCCCGGATTCGAACCGGGGTCCTCGGAACCAAAATCCGAGATGATGGACCTCTACACTACGGGACTCTGGGGGGGCGGCAGCGCCCGCGCCTCAAGAATCCGTCGACCATTGGGTTCCCGCCAACCGGCGTTCCGCCGAGGCCACAAAGGGCGCGCCGTCAAGCCGCCCTTGGCCGTCGTAAGCGATGGCCTGCGCGGCCATGTCCAAGGAATCCATGCGCTTCACGAAAATCGCTTCTGGGCTGTCGCCCGCCTCGTATGCGTCCCATAATTCCAGCCATTGCGGTGCGATGCTCGCCATGGCCGCGCGCTCCTTGGCGTGCTTCTCGGCCTTGTCCACGCCGTCGTGCGGCGTGATGTCTCCGACCACGGCCTCGGCCAGGTCGTGCACCAGCGCCATGCTCAGCACCGTGGCCAGGTCCAATTCGTCAGGACAATGCTGCAAACATCGAACCGCCATGCCCCAGCTGTGGGCGGCCACGCTTTCCGGCGCGTCGTGGCCCGCGAGCACCCAGCCCGCACGGTCGAGGTGCTTGAGGCGGTCCATCGCCGCGTCGAGGTCCATGGCAGAGGGCTGGAGCGAGCCTCCAAAAGGTCAGCGCAGCAGCGGCGGGCATGGAACCCCTTCCCGTGGGGGATGCGCCGTGGTGGGACGAGGCCGTTGCTGTGCTGTCCGAAGACGAGCTGCTCGGTCCGATCGTCCGCGCCTACCCAAGCCCCGCCTTGTCGGGCCAGGGCAAAGCCTTCCGCTCGGTGGTGAACGCGATCGTGGGCCAGCAAATTTCGGTCGCGGCCGCGGACGCGATTTGGGGTCGCCTCGAGGCGATGCTCGGCGAGGTCACGCCTGAACGGGTCCTCGCCGTCAGCGAAGACGACCTGAGGTCGTGCGGCCTGACGCGCAGCAAAGCGAGTTACGTTCACGGTCTTGCCGCAGAAGCCGATGCGCTGATTCCAGAGGACTGGTCGACGATGAGCGAGGCCGATCTTCGCAAGCACCTGATGAAATTCCGAGGCATTGGGCCGTGGACGGCGGAGATGATGCTCATCTTCGTCCTGCTCAAGCCCGACGTGTTCTCACCTGGTGACATCGGCCTCGTCCGCGCCATCCAGAGGATGACGGACGATGTGGAAGACGGCAAGGACGCCGAGGCCTTCGCCCAGCGATGGGCGCCGTGGCGCACCGCGGCCTCGTGGTTCCTCTGGCGAACCATCGACGCCGAACCCGTGGCCTACTGAAGAGCGTCGTCGTGGCGTTGATAGGGCGCATCGCTTTCTCACGGCCATGTCCGAGACGCCCGAGGTCCCCGACGAGGAACCCATCGACTCCAAACCGGACATGAAAGAACGCATGCGTTCCCTTGGGGAGAAAGCCAAGGCCTTCGGTGAGAAAACCGGAGAACGGTCGAAGGAACTCGGAAAGAAGGTCGCTGAAGCCACCAAGGAAACCACAGCGAAGGCGGCAAAGGCAGGCAAAAAAGCCGGCAGTCGGCTTTCAGAAAGCACCGCCGACGTCTCAGAAAAGATCAGCGTGGCCGCTGAGCAAGCCGTTGAATCCGTGAGCAAGGGCGTGAAGCAGACCAAGGAGAAAGTCAAGAAGGCAAAGGAAGCACGTGACGAGCGCAAAGCGCAAGCGGCGCAGGTGCCTCAATCCACCCAGGTCATCGCTCTAGGCCCTGACCTCCCAGAGGAAGAACCTGACCATCAGGATGGGGGACAGGAGAAACCAGATGCTCAGGTGGTCAGAGAAGACCGCACAGATGTGAACCTAATACCGGGAGACTCACACAAAGAACCAGCTCCAGAGAATGTTTCTGCTGTCGATCAGGCTAGTAAGCAATACGTCATTCTCCCACCCACGAGCGCCACATCAATGCCAACCACGCCGAAGACAAATTCGGCAAGCAAGACATTTTCCACCGCCGTTTCGAACACGGTCTCTACCGTCGGTCAATATGGCCCGGACTTGGTGTTTGGTTGGTTCCTTCTATTCGTGGTGTTGTGTACATCGACGAACGTGATTGCCATTGTTTCTGGTTCCGCTCAACAAGTCGATTCCATCCTGTTCGGAATCCCTCATTTTGACCTCGCATTCGACAGTGATGTTGTTTGGGCGCACTACGTTGGATACGGCTTGTTGCTGGTTCTCCTTTTCGACTCCATCATGCTCTCTTTCTCGGCTGCAACCCTCGGTTCATACAGAAGAATCCTGATTGCAACCGTGCTTGTGTGGGCTCTTCCAGCCATAACAAAAGGGCCTGCTTCACTGCTCACACCGTTCGAAACGAACGATTTGCTCGGATTCCTGTGGCACATCCTCGTCCTGCCAATCATCACCCTCACGGCAACCATCCGGGTTGGCCTCATGTTGGTCGAAAGAGAATCTGATCTCCCTCCAGGACTTGACCTACCACAGCCACATCAAGACGCCGCCGTCAACGAAGATATTCTCCATAGAATTTCCACGTCGCCCTTATCCTCAAATATGACCATTCCCAAACCATCGTTTGAGGATGAAATCATGAACGCGACAGACGAGCTCATGCAGAAGCCCCGCAGCCGAGACAAGATGGAACCCTACGAGTTCATTTTCTTCATGTTCATGTGGGTGTTCCTCTTCGCAGGAATTGCTCTACTCGGATTTGTCGGCACCCGTGTGAACACTTCTGGCGAGATGCCAGGCGATCCATTCTTCTTTGTCGCTGGAGCCTGTTTCGGAGTTTGTGTTATTCTCTCCTACATCGTCTTCAAGATGGACCGAAGTGCACGGAGCGGCATCGACATGGCCAAGCGTCGTGAGCGCTACAACGCCATGCAAGATGAAGCATGGGAAACGAAGCGTGTCCAATACCGTCTAGCTCGTGAAGACATGGAACATGGCATGTCCAAGTCCGGTGCAATCCCTAACGAGACTTGAACTTCGAGCACCATCCACCACCACCGCTTAGCGATGGCGATGCACCACCTTACCTCCAAAGGCTCGAAATTGCGCCTTATTGATACGCTCGGGCCTTTACTGACCACCATGACGGACACTGATGCGTCCCCTGAGGACATCTCCGGTGGAGGTTCAAACCCTCAACCCCACAAAACCGGCAACGATGAGCTTGCTCAGCGTCTGAAAACCACAAGTGATTCGTTGAAACAAGCCTCACGGAGGTTTGGTTCCATGACGGCACGTCTTGCAAAGAAGACCGGTGCTGAAGTCAGCAAGGCAGTGGAGCGGACAAACCAGTCCATCCAAACTGGAATCGCCATCGCAAACGAGCGTAAAGAACAGCGGCGAGAGGAAAAAATCGCAGCATTGCATGAGGAAATCAAAGAAGATGGCATCATAGGCGACGTCCCTGCCATGGTCGAACTCCCCCCCGATGCATCCAGTCAATGGGAAGAACATGCGGCCATGATCGAAGCTCAAACCCAAAGTCAGTTGGAAATCATTGAGCAAATGCAACTGATTTCCACGCGCCTGGATGATTTGGAACGACGAAACAGAGCATTGAACGACCACGTTTCCAATTCGGAGCCAACCTCACGAAAGCCCAACAACATCTCCAAACGGATGAAGGAGGGGCAAGTGGTTTCAGGAGCCCTCGTTGTTCTCGGCGCATC
>CEUV01082717.1_pt1 | contig 36931 bp, 18 predicted proteins | sample 356401 | NCBI WGS metagenome assembly CEUV01 (sample SAMEA2622710, study PRJEB7988) | marine metagenome | isolation source: saline water (ENVO:00002010), including
GCCGATGTCATCAGGATGAATGACAGTATCACCGGAAGTATTAAAGTTGCACTCGAACTCTTGAGCAATCTCACGGCGAGACATGTTGCGAGTTTCTTTATCGAACCACTCTTGATCACGGTCAGGATGAAGATCCCACATCAGCTTAATGGGGTTAAAATCATTCTCGCCCGACTCTGCATTTGTGTAGATTGTGTGGAACCAGTTACCAACACCGTTTGGTGTAGAGAGCGCGATGCATCGACCACCGGTAGATATTGTAGGATACAGACCCATCCACAGTTCTTCAAGCCCCTCAACGTGAGCAGCCTCGTCCAGCACCAAAAGAGACAGCGCCTCAGAACGACCGGCATCGCCAGAAGTCGAAGACGCTTTAATCTGCGAGCCGTTGGTAAGCTCAAACGATGTGCGGTTGTCAACGTGAATAGAAGAAATCTGAATGAACTCAGGCAACCCGCGCATCATTGCCTTCACTTTCTTGACCAAGTTAGCGGCAGTACCGAACTTGGTAGCCATAACAAGCACATTCTTGTCACGGTGAAACAACATCATCCAAACGATGTAAGCCGCCACAATGGTTGAGATACCCATCTGGCGAGCTTTAAGGATCACATTGAATCGATGATCGTTGAACGACGACAGCAGGTCTTGCTGGAAGTCGTATGTAGCGAACGGGATCAAGCCGTGGATCGGGTGAGAGATCCTGCAGTAGTTGTTAATAAAATATACGGGATCTTTACCGGCTTTTAGAATTTCCTTAATCTGTTCTTCTTTAGAAAGTTGAAATGCCATGCCATCCTAGTCGTTCTTTCTCTTGACATTAGATGGCTTCTTTGCGCCGGGGTACTTGTCCTTGCCGATAGCCAGCCAGCTTTTGATAGCTGAGTCCACATCGCGTGGCTGTTCGTTGGTGGCGCTGAGGACATCGCCGATGCCGCCAATCTTAAAAAATTGACACGCCTTGACTGATGTGCGAACGCGGGAGATGTATTCAACCATGATATCACAATCGCCATCCTTGGTCAGTGTAAGCCCGTTGCCAGTCACCTTCTTATATTCACTGCGAAGATACTTGGCTACGTTGTTAACGCGCTGCTCAATCTCGCTTTCGAATCCGTTTTCGTGTACATGCTTAAGCTTGCAATCATACTGATAGGTGATGCAAAGCTTGTCGCCATGGAAGCGAACCTTGAATCCGTCCATAACTCTAGAGTCGGTGATGATGTCGCCCTCTTCTCTGAAAAGACCGACCTTGCGCTCTTCACCGTCGAGCGAATACTTCTTGTCGTGAGCACCGTCATAGCTGTTTGCTACAGCTTGCGAGATGCCTCTGATTACTTCAAGTGTCGTTGCCATTTGTTTGTTTATCTCCTGATTTTGGTCGCCAGCCTTTTGCCCATCTTTCTTCTCTATCTTCAACATGTTGAATGTAGCAGTTAAAACAACAATCAAACTTGTTCATATACACATCGTCTTTCGACTCAAATGAATACTTAGTGCAAACAGGACAGGACCGGTTTGTTTCTCTATTAAGTAGTTTCTGGGAAACTAAAACGCCATTGACTTCTATCTTCTCGATTTTACGTTCTAGCTCACGAATTCTACTGTTTGCAATCTTGAGTTGTTCTAAAAAATCTGCCTCCTTTTCGGGTGTCCAATTCGCACGCGGATTTTGAACTGCCTCAGATCCGTATTTTTCAGAGATTGCCTTCTCAATTCTAGCGACATAATTAGGGTCTTTCTTTTTAGCCATGTTACTTTCCCGACGCGGACAAAGCCGCGTATACAATTCCTAATGTTATAACTGCGCCGGCTGCAGCGCCACCAGCAATCCACCACTCTCTATTAGATGGCGACTGTCGGTTGATAGCCTCTTGTAGTGCTGTGATTTCCATATTCTTTTGCTCCAGCACTAGAGCATACTCGTCTTGCAAAGCAAGATACTTTGTATCAGCAGCAGCGAGCCTGTAATGAAACTCCGTCGCCTGCTTGTCAAGCTGGTATTCCAACTCTAAATCAAACTGTAGTGTCAGGTTTTCGGGCATAGCCAACAACTCGGCGGTTGCTCGCGGATTGAATAAAGTGCCACGGAACGGAGCCGGTTGATTGTAATCGAGAAAAGTAAATTGTGGCATTTCTGCATCAGCAGGTTCATCGGCAAAAGCTGGGGACGCTGTTAAGAACGCAAAGGTTAATAATATCTTACTCCACATACTCGAAACCAAATTCCTTCTTGATTTGTTCTGCCACGCCTTCTGGGTGATCTGCCCATTCGCGCTCAATCTCTTCAATGCGCTCTTCTGTACGCTGTTCTAATCTCTCGCGGGCGCGGTCACGCTCTTCCTCAATAACCTCAAGGTCTTCAAGTAGCGCATCCATAAGCACTTCCATCTCTCTCATTTGCACTTTATGAATCTCTTTCAGTCCCTCAAGCTGCGCTTCGGACGACTGGATTCTTGCTTCATAGGCTGTTTCCATAGCGCGGTAATCTGCGCGCATCTTTAAAAACAGCGCGGCAGAAAGCGCAAGAATCAACAACACCTTCCAGTGTTTGATGACAAAGGGCAGTGCCTTGTCCCAAGCGGTAGAAAGCACTGCCCATATAGCTCTAAGCTTAATCATTCAAGACCCTTCAACTTTGCGATGCCATCAATGACTGTTTGACCGCCAATGTAGATTCCTGAAATAATCACCCAGTCCGATGACTCAAGCCCTGCCCAAACCATCAGCCCGGTCGCGGTAAGCCAAACCATGAACTTGCGAGAAATCATCTTCTCAACAAGTCGGTCAATCTTAGCGCCCGTATATTTTACTGCTGTCATCATAAATGTCTCCTATAACAGCCAGCCGCCAGCAAGAACTGCTAACGCCAGCAAGCCCCACCAACTAAGACGGTGGTGACCATCTACTACTTCGTCCCAAAGCGCACTGAGGACATCTCCTGCCAATCTCAACGCACCCGGCACTAATGCCCAGACTCTGCCTGCTTGTCTCTTAAGCCAATCCATAATCAAACCTCCTATTGATTAACGTGCGCATAGCCTCCCGTCTTATCAATAGTAATCTGGGTATCTACGCAATCCTTCAAGCTGTCCAAGTGAGAAATCAAAAGAACTGTCTTGAAGTATGTCTTAATTAGTTCCAAGATACGAATAAAGCCTTCCATGTTCTCTTCATCGAGCGCAGTACCCGGTTCATCGAGGATAAAAAGATCGCCCTTTGGCAGTGACGACACGCTGAGCAAGGACAATCGGATTGCCATAGCTGCTAATGTTTTCTCTGCTCCCGAGCCCATTTCCAAAGGTCGGGCTTCGTGTCGAGGATGCTTAATGAAGACATTCATCTTCTTGCCATCATCCTCAAAGAAGATCTCAAAATCTACGATGTTAGCCAAGACCTTGGCGATCTCTTCGTTGATCACTGGCAGCTTCTTTTTGATAATGTCGTACGCAATACCATTGGAATGCATGCACCTCATGAACAAATCATACGCAGCATATCGCTTTTGCAGATCAGCCAACTCTTGTTGTGCTATCTCGTTAGACTCTACCTTGCTTTCGACCGAACCGTGTTCCTTATGTAGTTCAAGTAACTCTTCGTTAAGAGCGGAAAGTTTAATATTTGAATCATTGAGTCTCTTTTCGACACGGCTACGATCTTTCAACAGCGCCTCTAAGTTCTCAATAGCATCGCGGTTGTCTTCGTACAATCGCTCATTTTCCTCAAGGTCGCCGATCTCCTTCTCAATGCGAATGATTGCGGTCTTATTCTTCTGCACCTGCAGTCTGCAATCGGATATCTCGCCCGACAACTCAGCAGATTTGCGCATAAGCTCTTCATACCGCGTCAGATAGCGAGTCACCCTATCTGGCTCCAGATCGTCGATTTGAGTTTGAAGTGCTGCCATGTCTTCCATAATTGATGCGATTTTTTTCTGCGTCTTGGGCAAGGAAGCCTTGGCAACGTGAGCGTCTTTTACAAACTTATTCTCGCAACAGAACTTGCAGTCTGGATCGTACTCATGATCCTCAAGCATTCGTATCTTCTTTTCTTGCCGCGTAGCTTCTGACTGCTCAGTGTCCAGCTTCTTTTGAGAGTCTGCCGTGGATGCCACAAGTCGCTCGATCTGCTTCTGCCTCTCGCGATATGTGTCAATGTCAAACTCTTTAATGAAGCTGTCCATTCGGATACGAACAGATTCTTTCTGCGCGCAGTCCTTTGACAAGTTTACGTTCTCTGCGCGCAAAGCGCTGGCGCGCACTCGCTTGTCCGATAGTTTCTTTTTGATGCCGACAATATCGACGATGCCTGACGGCACGCTTTCGATCTTGTTAACAATGTCGTCAAGAGTGTCTTTGTAATCGTCGCGCTGAGTGCGCTCTGCTACAAGCGCCTGTTGGCACACTCCTAAGCTTTCCAGCACAGTTGCCTCAGCAGACCGCAACTCTTCCATCTCTGCTTCGTAGTCGCGCTCTTCAAGCCTTTTCAGTGCCCCCTTCATGTCGGCACTGTCTTCCTTTGCGAGCTTGAACTTTTTCTCAAAAACTTCTAGGTCGAGAAATTTTGCGAAGATTTCTTTGCGTCGAGTCGTGCCCTCGTTAATGAATTGAAGTGCGCCGTGCTGGGACGACATTGACGACAGTAAGAAGTCATCGAGCGTACCCACTACCTTGCGAATGTTCTTGTCGGTCTCATTACGAGTAAGACCATTTTGGCTAGTAGTGTCTCCCGTCACCAAGCACTCTGAGTTGAACTCAAGATTTGTCTTGGCTTCGATTGTCTCTTCGCCTTTTAGACGCTTTACATACTTCTCGCACTGGCGGTTGACTGTGTACAGCTTCTCTCCGATCAGGAACTCAACAGTTGCATCACAGCCGTTCTTGTGCTGATTAATCACGTTCAGGTTCTTGCGTTCGTTTTTCGACGTAGAGTTGAACATGGTGAACAACAGACCATCGATAATGCTGCTCTTGCCACTGTAGTTTTTGCCGAAGATACCGACAATACCATTGAGCTTTTCAAAGTCAATCGAGTTGCTTTCGCCGTAGTTGAACAGGTTATCCCACTTGAACGACTGTAGCTTCCAATTAACGTTCCGCGTGATCTCTTCTTCCTTTTCTACAATACGATTATAGTGTCCGTTGATCGAATGAACCTCGCTCATCAAATCGTCGTCAACCTCGTATTCCTTTAGATACTCTTCAATCAACTCTTCCTGCACAACAGGATCACGCAAGTCTTCCTTGACCAAGTTGTACGTCAAAGCATCGACGTTTCCACGCTCGCCAGCCGCACGATTAAGGAAAGTAATTGACTCAGGTTTAAAGCGATGCTTGGCAACGTCAAGAGCCTTCTTCATGCGGTTTAGAGGAAGATTATTATTTGACACCAACCGCAGGCGAGCGCCCTTTGTGATCTCAATATTCTTTGGCATACGTCCCTTTGGCGTCAACTCAATAGTGACGAAAGGCTTAGGATTCTTGAACGCAACGTGCTTTACGTCCCACGTATCGCGGTCCTTAATATCCCATATCAGCAGCCCCTTGTCGTTTGTTTCACCATGGTTCTGCTGGATAGTGGAGCCGGGGTAGCGAATGCGACCTTCATCATCGAGCACCTGATTCGTCTTGTGGATATCTCCCAAGAACGCAAAGTCGAACTTGTCGAAGATTTTGATATCGTGTTCGCCATGCTCCATGACCCAGCCAGCATCAGTCTTGACGCCAGAAATAGAACCATGATACAGAGCGATGTTAATCTTGTCTGAGTCGGTCGGATCTGTCCAGTTATCCTCGTCGAACACAGATAACACGTTTAGCGTATAATCGGCGTTTAAAGGCGTTTCTCCGGCGTTCTTAAGCAGATGCAAGTCCTGCAAGTCAAGAGCCTCTACAATGGGCGTAATGGCGTCCTGACGGCTGCTGTTACGCAGGTTACCATCGTGGTTACCCAAGATAACATATGTCGGAGCAATGTCCACAAGATTGCGAAAAAAGTCAGAACAAAGCTCCACAAACTCTGGAGAGATTTGCGTCTTGGTGTGTGCGATATCGCCACAGTGTACGATGCAGTCTACCTCTTCATCGCGCAGCGCTTGATATAGCTGCTTGAACACTTCCTTGTATTCGTAATGGTACTTCAAATTTTTAATATGCGTATCCGCAATATGAGCAAACTTCATTTTGCCTCCTAAAATCTTGGGTGATCCCACGAAGGTTTATGCACGTTTCGCATTTCTTCCTCGTAGTGTTTTCTGTATTCTTTAATGTTCTTTGATTCTTTGCGCGCAGGTTCTGTCATGCCGATAAACATACCGAACAGGAACACAGCACCATAGCTGCAAAGCAAAGCCAACAATAGACTCGCTGACATTCTTCCTCCTAAATACGAATAGAGGATACCGCATCGCTCAGAATGTACGATGTGTCCTCAATCCGCTTTGCCTCTATCTTTCTCTTGGCAAACTCTTCTTTTGTGATAGAGCCGATGTCTTCAATATCGTCAGTGTCAATCTTGTACACTTCCATGTCATACTGCAGCAGGCTCTTAATAATCTTACGTTCCTTTTGTGATGCATCTGAGTCGAGCGCGATGTAGATGCGAGGGCTTTCATGCACCAGACGCGCAAACAATGACGTATTGCGATTCAATGTCGAGCCAAGAATCGGAATAGCGTTGCCAGCAACAATCGCGTCGAACACGCCCTCTACCAAAATAATGTCCTCATCCCAATCAAGGTACAACTCATTGAAAACAATGTCTCTGCTGGCTGGTGGGTTTTTATACCTCATCCATGACCCGTCATATGCGCGTGCAATAAAGTAATTGACATATCCTTCCATGTCAAAGCTTGGAATGAGAACGCGACCTGCATACTCACCTGACGGACAGTAGCCAATCTTCCATTTCAAAATCTCATCTTTGCCGATGCCGCGTGCTTTCAAATAGTTAAGCACTGGTATAGTTGCGGGAGAAAGCTCCTTGCGTGCCAAAGTCTTAAACTCAGGCGGCAGTGGTACACGCTGGATTACTTGTGGATCTTCATCCTCGTTTGCAAAAATGCTATCAAAATCCGTAACGTCGTGGCGACCAGTGATTCGATCCCACTCGGTCACCTGTGCATAACTGCCGAACTTACGAATCAAACGGCGAATGTTCTTGCCACGCGCATCACAAATCCAGCACTTGTAAACGTTCGCCCGAACATTCACAGAGAGCTTGTGCTTGTGGTGCTTGCAGAACGGACAATAAAACAAAGTCTCATCGCCCGCAACGCGGTAGTCGCCCAAGCAGGACGCAACAATCTTTAGCTTTTCGTTATGCATGCAGGTCTACTATACCCCATAGAATAACTGCTGTCAAGAGTTTTCTTCAAAAATCTTTATGCCACCAAGTGCGATAACCACAGCATCAGCCCTGTCGTCTGTTCCCGGCTGTGGGTTGCCCTTGTATGTCAGGGTGTATTGAAAGTTTTCAAACAATGCCTCAACGTGATCAATGACCACCTTTTTGGCAAGACTCTTTGTGCCCTTGCCGCGTGGAATCTTGATGCCCAGCGCCTTACGTGCTTGGCGCACATCTATAAGCTCTGGGTTTTCTTTGAATACCTTTCTACATGCATAGCTGCACATGCCATTGAATCTCTGCAACTTTGCCATAACATGCGCGGTAGAGCCTGAGCGAAAGTTAATTGCTGGCTTTTCAATAAACACGTAGAACGGGGTGTACTTTGTGTTTACCTTGCGCATGATTGACTCAAAAATAGCAGCGCGATCCTCAAGCGGAAGCTCTGACTTGAACTTGATCAAATCACTGTGTAGCAGTTTGTCGTCGGCATCAAGCACAGCGATGCCTATTCTTGTGGTGCTGATATCCAGCCCCAATGTATTACTCATCTTAAAAATCTACTTTTAACTTAAATGTGAAGTCGCGTTCTGGCGTCTTCTTTACTGGTTTTGCTAGCTTAGCAATCCCGATGCAGTTCATTTGATCATCATAAATCTTAACTTCTGTGATGAACGTGGTTTTCTTGAAGCTGCCCGTGATGCTGTTGTAGGCGCTGTATACAACATTATTAATTTGTTGTTTGTCGTGCTCTCTGTAAATCGTAGAGCCCGTAATCGTTGCAACTGAACCTGACTCATCCCACGAAGACGAGTGTGCAATGTATGTCGGGTTGTTGGAGTGGTTTAGTTTGTTCTTGGGAGCGCGGCAAAACATTGTGACCGTAGGAATGTAGTTTGTTCCTCGGAATGAGATCGAGTATGACGAACCAGTAACATTGTCACTCTTCATGTCAACATACTCAAGCACCTTGTTTACTGCCTGATCCATGCCCTCTAATGTTCCTTCATCTCTTTCTTCCAATGCTCTGGTGGGGATTCCATATCCGAAGTTGACCCACTGAGATGTGACTAAATCGCCGGCACCTGCACTTCGATAGTTCCTCTCAATACTATCAATATCCCACGAACCTGTCAAGAGAAAAATGCCGGCTTCATATAAAACTACGCCCGCAACAGAACCGGAACCAACCGATCCTGTAGGTCCAATCTGGACTAATTCGCCATCTCTGTAAATATCAGAAAGTTCTCCAGCGAGCGTTCCAGAAATGTAGTAGCGCAAATTGATGGTGCCTTTCTTAATCGACGAGCCATAAAAAATCGATGGCACATCAATAAGGTTCATCTCTTGCGTGCTCTTGTCCCACGTACCAATCGAAGCATCAGAACCGGTAAAGGCGAAATGCGCGCTGGTAGTGGAGGCTTTGTTTAAGATGCTTTTGAGCGCGAACACATGCTTGCGACTGTCGTTCTCGCGATAGTAAATGCGCTGGATAGATGCGGTCAAGGGGTAGCTGCCGGTAATCTCGTCACCGTACTGCATACTATGAAAGCCTGTAGAACTGACTGTGCCGAACGTGTGCATCGAACTGCCCTTGACAATGAAAGGATACGTGAAGTTATTAGAACCACTAAGCTTGTCAACATTTTTCTCGTAAAGCGATACATAGCCAGACTCAGGGCTACCTAAATCAAACTGTCCAAGAATCTCAGGACGATTGTTATAATAAACTTTGCTAGTCGTATCGCCCGGTCCACGCGCAATAGTAAACTCGACTTTCGGATGTGTCTTGATCCGATTGTAAATCAGATCTCTTTTCTTAAACTTGTAGTATGGCATTTTAAATAACTAGTCTAAAGCGCTATATCCAATCGCTTTGGCAAATTCCTTGAACAGATTTTTCTTTGATGCTTCGTTGGGCATCATCTCATAAACCATAGGATATGTCTTTTTGATACCTTCAATCGTCAATCGCAATTCTTTGTTCTTTGCCTCAAGCATCATGATATGCTCTTTAGTTGGGGTCGGCAAACTAATGCCGAGATCGGTGGCAATACACAACAGTCGATACCACTCGCGCTTGGAAGACGCATCTTGTGCATCCTTGAACATATGCTCACGGCGCTGTTGCTCTTCTTCCGACATATGCATGATCTTGTCAGGATGAGTGGCTTTCGCAATCTTTTTGAACACAGAATTCGCAACAGCGTTCATTCGCTTTCTTTTGTCTTCGTTCTCTGTTGGCTCTAGCTCGGTGAACTCTTCTTCGGGATCATCGCCGATATCGCCTGTTTTTAGAATACGCTCTTCGGGGCTGATAAGCTCTTTTTCGACAGCGTACTCTTCAAACGCCTCTGAAAACTTTCTTTGCGCTGACTCATATGCCATCCTGTGATAGTCATAATCAGCAGTAAGATACCGAAGCTCTAAGATTAGCTTCTCGTATTTCTTCTTAAGTTTAGGTGTGATCATGAGAAAGCCCGCCTAGTAATCTAGGCGAACTCTCAGTGTCAACTCGTTTGTTGGGTCTTTCTTCAACGGCTCTGAAAGCTTTGCCACAGCCATTAGCTCATTGTCTGATGAGTAAAGTCCGACACCAGTAACATAAGCAACTGGAGTATCGCCTGCAACGTTCTTAACTCGAATCTTAGAGCTATTCAAGTACGTTGGGTTAGAACTGTAGTTGAACTCGTTGTGGTTCAAGCGACAGAAGTAAATCGTTGAGTTAAGCTCTGTCGTGTTGTTGAAGGACATGTTATACATACGGCTTCTGAGGGCTGTACACGAAGACGAAATCTCCGAGCCAGTCAACATTTGATTGACATAAAAAAGTTGCCCAATCTCTGGACCCATGTGTACACTGGCGCTTGCAGCAATATCATCGCCCAAAATTCCACCACCGCCGGCAGTAGAACCGTCAGATGATGCTGAGTGATGATCGAAAACTGACGCCGTAAGAACTGCCACACCAGCTTGATAATAAAGCAAACCAGCCTTAACTCTTTCGGTGCCTCCAGATGTACCGGGACCATGAACGAAAGTGCTGCTACCATCGCCGTCATAACTTGTCTCTGCATAAAGCACAGCATAATCTCCAGCAGGAGAGTTTACACGATAGTCATTTTGAGCATTGTAATCAGTAAGCTTAATGCGTCGATGGAAAGAAGCAGAAAGACCGGGAGCAACGCCAAGCTCTAAAGAGAACGAGCCCTTCTTGATCTCGTCCTTGGTAAGCAAGCGCGCCATGTTAATGAAGAAACACTCACGCAGCTTAGTTCCACCAGTCAAATCACCGTCCTCGTCAAACTCTTGAATGACACCAGAAGAGCTATGCCCAACAAGCACCTTAGCCATTTGGTTATAGATATTAATCTTCTTAGCGTTTTGCGTGCTCGTAGAAGCAGACAAATCAGAATTAGCTGAGTAGCCCATCGTAATATCAAAAATGTGGTTTGCAGAAGAACTGAGGTATGGGTAATCGTATACGCTCTGGAACATTCCGTGAGCATAGTTCTTGATATTAACCTCGGAAGTACCTTCCATGTATGTACCGGAAATCACCGTTCCAGTAAGAGGGATAGCTTCGTTCAGAAGCGTCTTGGTTGAAACAATATCATTGTTTGAAAAAGTCTTATATGTTGTCGCCATGTCTTATTCCTTATGCCTTCTTAACAAATCTCACTGGAATGTCCAAGCTGTATCCGGTAGTAGCGCCGGTTACGCGCACAATAGTATCAATGTAATTCGTGAAGCTTGAAGCGACCGGTCCATTGTCAGTGCTACGGTTAATGCTGACCGTGCCTGTTCCACCGATAAGGTCAAACAGATATGTGCTGGTATTCAACTCCAAACTTGCTTGGATTCTGAACTTAAGGATTGTACCGCGAGGTCCAGTGATGACCTGCGTGTTATCCTGTGTAGAAGTTGAAGTGCTCTCGTTAGAACTCACGTACCCACTATCGTTGAGAGTCAGGTAATAGCTTGCAATGTTGTCATCATCAATAAACGATGGGTCAGCGAGCGAAGTCTTTGTGGGGTGAGCGATTCGACCGAGGCGGTTGTCAATCTCGACAATGTATGCAGTCTCAGCCAAGTCGGAATCAATAGTGAACGAAGGGGGAATCTCACTGGTGTTGAGCCCTTGATCAATACGAATATGGGACGGAGAGTTAAGCGACTCACCAGCAAGTACACCGTTGGTTTGCGATGCATTTAAGCCACCAGTTGAGTTTGCTTCTGTATCGGCATCAACTGCCACAACAAACGTGGACACGCTATCAAGCGTGGTCAACGACGCATCAGGAGCGTTGTTGTTAAGCTTTAGAATCGGCAGATAAAGCAAGTTGGTACGAGAGATGGAAAGCAGCTTGCTCTTCATCATAGAGCCATTGTTAGTAAATGCCTCCATTACCGGTGATTGCAAAATCTCCAGATCATAGTATGCGCTACCATTAGCGTGATCTTTATTATAAAGTGAGTAATCAATCTCATCGTCGCAAAGTGCGAACTTACTGATTTTGAAGGAGCCGTCGCCCTTCGCGAGTCGAAATCTGCCCGTGTCAGTCAAAACTGCATCGAGGATAATATCGCCCGAATTATCTAAGAATCCCATTAAACTCTTGTCTCCGTTTCTTAATTAGTTTATTATACAGTAAATAGTGCTTTCTCTTAAAACATTCTTTTCCGTGCGTTAACGCCTGTGTTTGGAGTGACCAGCAGTATTGTCCTTTGTCTTAGTCCTTACGCCGGTTTCCTTGTCCACCACATCTCCACCTTCGATTTCGGTCGTTGATTTCTTATGCTTCTGATTAAACTGAATATTCAAATCTGCCGACTTTCCTGTTGTAGTGGAAGTGATGCGAACTTTGTACTTCTTGCCCCAGATGTTGGTATCTGCAGCACCTAACTGAATGGCTCCGTTTGCTGCGTCAAACGCAGATGTAGCCTCTGTATTAGTAATTAGTACCTGCTGAACCGTTGGGGCAATTTTAATATACTTGTTGAAATATTTCTTATTCGTTCTTGGAATAGGGTCTTTGAAGATGTACTCCTTAATCAACGGATAGATAACCTCTTTTTGTTTGACCATCTCAACCTCAAAAACGGGAGATGGATTAGAGAAGTTGCCGTGTACATCGACTTGGCGAATCATATAGTAATACTTTCTGTTGGGCGCAATAATGTCAACCATGCTGGCAGAGTCTCCATACTTTGGCATGATGTCACTAGCAGGATAAGTTGACTTCTCACTTGGAATTCTTGTTGTCACCCTCGCATACAACTGACCGTCGAAATCCTTATAACTGTATGGCGCTTTCGTAAGGCGGTAAACCTCAAAAAACTCAGGACGGTCATCAGATTCATACAATAAGTTTTCGCCGGGTAGAATCTCATTCTTCTGATATTTGCGCTGCAGATTGACTGCCTGCTCTTCGGTCATTGCAAAGTTAGGACCGTACGCTTTGCGATCAGAGTTAATCATGATTGTCGGCATTTGCGAACGTCCCACGCTACCCTTGAAAACACAAAGAATCTTGTGATCGATACCCTTGTATGGCACGAACTCTACCTCTGGCACGATAGGTGCGCTGTCAAACATCATGATTGACTCTGCGTGAATACGAGTTTTAACAATCTTCAAAGCTGGTGTGTACCAAACTGCCTGAGAATATGGACTGTCTTGGAACGTCATCGTTTTTAAGCTTTGATCGTTTGCCTTCAACATGCTAGACAGCTTATCTGTAGATTTGATAAGCGGGCTCATGTCGAGACTTCTGTTGCCGATGTCGTAACGGGTGCCGATAACAAGCGTGTGAGCAAAAATTTCATACACATACTCTTTGCCATAATGCACTTGAGTGTCCATGAAGTTAATGTTTGTAATGTCTGTCGAGTTGGCGAACCAGAAATTTTGAACGAATCGACCGTTGCGATCACGGGCATCGCGTACGCTCTTTCTAACTTGGTACACGACAGTTTCAGCATATGCAGTTTCACCCTTGAGGATCTGTTCGTAGCTGCGAACATAATCTGATACCATGTCTTTGATTTTGCCTAAAGCAATGATAGTTTTGATTTGCTTTTCTAATGTGTTGACCATCCCATCGCCAGCGATTACAGAAGCATGCGCGTGCAGGCGACCAGTCATCTTTTGTGTGTCCTGTTCGTCATTTAAAAGCTTATACAGCCATGTCTCTACGTCGAAAACTCTTCGCTTCATGGGCGCAATATCTTGTTTTTGATTCATGCTAATGCCGCCATCAGATCGATGTACAACATGCATCTTTGGCTGACCTTCAAAGATAGACTTTATACTGGAGCGTTTGGGTCTTTTCTTTCGCGGTACGTCTTGTAACAAAGGCACGTTGCCAGTTTCAGAAGCAATAAGTGAATCAATCAAATCCGGCATAAGACCAGCAAAGTCAATAAAATCAGAGAACATAGCAAACTGGTCTGCTGTGAAGTTGATGTCTGCATACATTGGATAGTTTTCTCTATTTCTGTCAGTGTCTGAAATGAGTCTTCCGTAGTCTCCGCTGAAAACAAGATTTCTCATTTTATCAGCAGCATATGCTGCAGCGGGACTGGAGCGCAAAATGCGACCAAGCACTTGCCGTGTTGAAGCGGCATCAGCTAAATCATCCAAACTCTTGGGTATGCCTCTCGACTGACTGTCAGATGCTGCTTTCGCAACTCTGGAAAGCACTGAGCCGAATTCATGCCAGTACATGCTGGAAATCGTCATAGCCTCTGCAGCATCGGCATCTCTCTTTTTCTTTCTGCCGATTAAGTTGCCCGCAGTTGCAGATTTGATAGCTCCACCAAGCGTAACATTGTCGTTGGCAATCTTGATAGTCTCTGGATCTCCCAGTTCTGAATCTGCCGCAGTTTGTAGAAGCATGCACGGCAGAAGCAGTTCTGGTGCGTGCTTTGAAAACTTTTCGTAAAGCATAGAGTAGAAATTGTACTCGGAAGCACAACTTGCATATGCGGTGGTGCCGTCAAAAGACATCACTTGCGACTCAAGCATGTTGAATGGCGCGTTAACGTATGTGGAGAAATCTTCATAAGCAGCGTCACTAGCTGCAACAGTCCTTGCGTTCTTGCCAATAAAGTTTCTCATAAGATGCCATGCATATACAGAACCTTCCTTCTGGAACTCAGACCCTACTTGCGTCTTTTTGATCTGCTCTCCGTATTTTGGGTTTTGTGCCATCTCATCTGCCTTGGCAATCTGCTCGGGAGTTAAGCCGGTAAGCGTCAAATAATATTGATTGAACGCGCTCTCAATCGGTAAAAGTTTAATATTTTGCTGGTATACTGGAAACAAGCCTGATTGAACGACCCCGCCGTTTTTGCTGTCGCGCCACTTTGTCATCTTATCCTCGACTGCATCAGGGATAACTCCGTCACCAGTTTTGACAACATGATCCGAAAACACGATATCGAATGGGACTGACTTATACACTTCATCATCAGCCTCTTGCGACATAGCGCCAGAGCAAAAAATCATCTTAGTGTCTGGCTGCGCGCCCTGCACAGACCACACACGATTTGACAATGTGCGAATCGGATCGATAGGGGTTAACCTTCCCTCTCCAAGCTCCTTGTCCTCTAGAAATTTATCTGAGCGTTGTAGTGTGTTGAAGAAGTCCATTGTCTCTTTTTGACGACTTGTAGAATCAAGCGTAGTTCCGCGCTTAGACTGCTTCTGTTCTGATGGCTTGCGAGCGCGCATCTTGTCGGCATGTGATTTGAAACGATTATTTCTTGCAGCGTATGTAATGCCATATGCGGCAGTTGAAATTACATATTGCTTTTTTCCGTTTGCCATTAGTACTTCAATCCTTCTCTAATAACTTGTGTTGCTGGGTTGACAAATCCCATCTTGCGTCTGATACCTGAAAGTGGCTTGTCGTTGTTGCCGACTAATAAAAATGTGTTATTCCAAATCGGCATCTGTAGTGCCTTTGGAAATGCGATGCGAAGTGTCTCGTTGTTGTACGGACGCAATCGACATAAGATTTGTTGCCCTTCTGCTCTGTGTAGATCTCTGACGACATCTCCAGTTAGGGGTGCCCAGATTTCAGAACCAATAGTCTTATCATATTTAGGCTTTAAGTTGGATTCTCTATAGCCGACCAAATATTCTACACGTACATTCAACATAAAGTAAAGTTGATATATCGTGTTGACAACTGGGTGATTCCAATACTCTGATCCTACTCTGCCCTTGATGCTTGCATTGACATTTGACGTTGGTGCCAAGCTCCAGCCAGCGGCTTGAATACTGATCGGCAACGTGCTAAGGATTCTATTTGCGATAGTCTCAAATGATGCGGAATCATAGCCACCTGCCGCAAGAGCAGCCTCAACCAAATACATGATAACAGCTTGCGGAGTGAAGTTGGCTTCTGTAGAGCGCGCAGGATTCTTCTCTGTAGAGTGCATAAAGTCTCTTTTAGTGTTGATCACAAGCTGTGTCAAGAATTCTGTTTCTTCCGACTTCTCAAAACCGGCAGCAAGGTTAGTAAATGCGTCTAAAAGTTCTTCGCCTGTCTGTTGTGCAGCCCATTCCGAAGTTGCCATGGCAGAAGGGAATACGTTAAGATAATCAATCTCTTCGTCCTCTGCTGCATTCTGATTAAGAGCAAGTCCTATAGCTGTAGGTGATGCAGAGATGGCTTCGTCAGCCCCAAATGATAATCTTGAATTAGAGTTTTGTTGCAACGTTACGCCGCGCAGAGCATTTCCATATTCTTCGCCAGTCATCAGTGTCAAACCAAACTCAGGAGCAATTGCCTGACCAACACGCTGCTTTGAATCAATCGTCAAAACGCGAGTAGTGCCGGCTTTTCTATTTGATCCCATCCACTGCACGACGCTCTTGAAAGCTTCTTTCATCTCGACTCTTTCTGAGAATGTGCCATCATAGCTTCTAAGCGTCTGCAGATTCACAGTGTTTTCCGGCGTCAGCATGTTCACAGATTGCGCCGACAAGCACTTGAACGATGCGTCTACGTTGGGCGCAGCGGTAGGCGAAGTGAAGTACTTTACAACCTCGCTTTCTGCTCTGGAAAGGTAGTCAGTAGTTGACACCATGCCGATAGATGTGGTTGAACCACCCGACGACATGTTCAAAAACGAAGCTCCGGTAGACGGCGGGGCATCAGCATTGAATGCGTCGTTGCTAAACCACGTCTGATAGGTCACAGTGCGGTTTGTAACGCCAGAACCACCGTTGGGTGTGTTTGGGTTTGACGCTGCTGATGAGTTAGTTGTAGGCGGCTCTGACGATATCAGACTTTCAACAATCTTAATGTAAATCTCTAATGTCTCGATTACAGCATTGATACCGCGTGGCGTACCAGAGTTTGGATTGCACACGCTTGTCATGTTGTCTCTAATCTTTTTCTTTGCAGTATCGCTCATGTTGTCGTTTGAAATCAAATCAAGCAACTCAACAAATGCACGGGGTGCTCGACGCCATGGACGTGTACGAGCATATCGACGTGCTGCAAATCTTCTGAAATCGGTTGTGAATCTGTTGATGGTTGGATCGTAAAAGCCGACTTGCGTTTGCTTTGGTGAGTTGGTGTTTGCAGTGGATACGCCTGCTACAATATTGACAACTGCTTCTGCCTTATTTGTTTGTTGATCCATTCTCTTGTTGCCGACGTGCGGATCTTTATAAGTCTGCTGATAACGGTTGACAACGGGAATCTGCGAAAATACCTCGTACTCTTTCAAGCGTGCAACGTGCCGCCTCAAGATACGCAGTTGGTTTCCAATATAAACTGGCACGTAATCTCTCATGGTGATTTCTACACCGTATTGGTAAATGCCATCGGTTTGTCTTTTGACGCTGATGTCTTTGCCTGTGAAATGGCGAACTCTAAAGTCTTTGCCGTTGGTCGCGTTCGTCTTAAGTTCGATCTCACGAATGCCTGCGCTGTTAGTTCTGCCATCTTCTGTGGGGGCTCCGGTTTTTTTCTGGATGATTCTGCGTGTTGATTGGAGTTTGCCAGATCTCTTCTTGGCTCTGCTGCTAACAATAACGTCCTCTCTTTCTTCGTTAGAAAAAGGCTCGTAAACGCTCGGATATCCTCTGGCGTAGGAGCCTTGCTTAAAGTGCTTGACTCTCCTTCTCAGAATCTTGATTTCTTCAATAGTGCATTTCTTAAGCACATCGTCTGCAATATCGTCAGCGACATTATCAAAGAATCTGCCGTAAACAGAGTTGTCTTTCATAAAGTCAAGCTGACTGAAAGCAAAAAGAAAACCACAAGTACGGTTTGGCATTATCGAAAGATGGATGTCGCTGAAATACTTGTGTTTGTATGCGGGTAAAGTTGTAAAGTTTTGTGCGGTCCCAGAAGCCAACTCATCGAGCATATTAATTTGTGATAAGTCTACTGAATGTGCAGGTACAACATTATTAACATCTCTGAAATCTGAGATTCTGCTATCGCCGCTAAGTTCACCGTCTGCTAAGGCAGTGATCCATTCACCATTATTAGCATACTGGTTGGCAGTCATGTTGACTGTATTGGTGGTAAGACCGTTATCTTCTAGCAGCTTCTCGATATCAATGTACGAACAGATGTAGTAGGCTGCGTGACTGGGTGACGAACTGTCGATTTCAAACTGAAACTTAGCAGGAAACTCGTAGATAGTGTCGCCGTTAGTATCGATGCTAGAGTAGCCAGCAAGCATGAGATCTTGTTCTGTGATTGCCTCACCCGATGTGCTGCTGTCAATTGAGTTTACAATGTCTTGTGCGGATCTGATATCGAACGTAATGTCGCTTTTTGATTTAATAAGGTTTCCGACGCCGGGAATATTCTGCTTCTTTGCTTGAGCCAATAGCTCTTCTTTTGAAATCTTGTTTGCCAAATAAGCGTGAGCAATTTGCATAACCGGACCAGTTGCCTTACCGATGAGAGTACGGTATGTATTAACGGCGCGCTTGCTCTTGAACTGAATGCCGATGATGAAAAGATACTTTGTGATGTCTCCGCTCATGAACCACTGTCCAGCAACGTCTTCACGATCTAAAGTGTCTTTCAGTGCAACATCAAGGGTAACCATGGTAGTTTCCTTGTTGCTCGTTGCCATGCCCATGGCTGCGCCAATTTCTCCAAGCTGAGCGCCGCTATAAGACACACTGCCAAGGTCGGCACCAAACTGCTTCATAAGCGCTTCAAACTGTGCTCCACCTTCTGCGCCCATTGTTGCTTGAAGCTCGGCGCGCTTATAGACTGGCACAGTTTCTTCGACAATGTGCGGGTTTGATTCAAGCAATACAGTGCCACCAACAGTCTCAATTGTAAGAACTTTGATGACTGATGAGGGAATCAGATCCTTGAGGAAATTCATGTCATTAGAAGCCATTATTCACATTCCTCGCACAGCGAACCAAGCAGGTCAATGTCATCTGTATTATACAACACTGAGCCGGGATCTTCAACTGCGTCATAGCAATCTAATACCCTTGTCCACTCTCTTCTTGTTCTGTCATCAGTTGCGACATAGTTGCAAACTGTTGAGTCGTCGATCTCTTCATCGGCTTGAACGTCCATAAAATATTCAACATATGTGTCATCCAACAACGCAAGATTGTATTGTGGGATTTCCGAAGGGTCGAGCAAAATGTTGTCCACGATTTCTTCTCCGTACTTCACAAAACTCATTCTTGTCAGCGTCTGTCCGGTTCTGTCTCTGGGCTGCATTGTTTCGTCTTCTTCGACTTCCCACACTTCAACATAAAACTGGTCAACCGATCTGGCAGAGTTCATTTCGTTGACTTCTAAAACTAAGTAGTTATCATCAACAACTATATATGTGCCGTCAGGATAATATGTTGTAAGGTACATGTCGCGAGGCAAGCCCGTACCGGGAAGCGCTTCGCCTTTGACATCATCGTCAAACTCGGTCGCGGGATGATTCAGCCCCTCTTCCCATGCAGCAGGATCAACACCAGTTTCAGATTTATGAATCTCTGTTGTGTAATCAATATGCACTTCAAGTTGCGGGATTTTTGTAATGTTCTCGTAAGAACTGCTAGCGTATGCCATGCTAGCCGTAAACTCGTTCTTGAGCGCTTTGATTTCCCATGCAGGCGCGTACAACATCTTCTCAGACACAATAGTGGAGTTACCCAATGGAAGCATATAAGGCGCGCGAGTCACGCTGGAGCGTATCGCGGTTGCGTATGCATCTTGAGCGCCAACGCCAAACTGTGCATTCTGAGGCGTGTTGTTTTTGACAGCGCGGGTCAGCTTCTTTACTTGCTTTTCAAGGTCGGAATGCGAAGTTTGAGCGCGCATTGATGGAGTTTCTTCTTGGATTCTCGCCTCTGCAGCACCAGAAATTTCAGGATTGCCTGCGTATCTGTTGTCATAAATAATGTCTTCATCAAAGAAGGCGTAGAATGTAGGCTTCCACTCGCCTCTGGAAAGTTTGTATTTCCCATATGACGTTAGGATAATCTCGACTACCTCTTCCTTCTTATCAAAAAACGACATTATTAATAACCTCCCCTAGTCGGTCCTGATAACGTAGGACCGCTGGATGGCGTGACTCCTGCCGCTGGGCTGGGTGTGCCATAAGTCGCGGAGATTGCTGCCGTCGCCATCGATGTGGTTGCGTTTCTTGCCGCTGTTCTGACAGTTGTTTCGGAGATGGAAATAATGCTCATGCTTGTGGATGATCTCAAGCTGAGGTCTGCGATAGATGATGCTCTGGTTCCTAACTCAAGGCGCTCATTAAGCTCTTGAAGTTGAATGTTTTCGATAAGTTTTTTGTTTCGTAAAGTAACAGACATGTCAATCTTGGCAGTCTCAACGAGCGAGAAGAAGTCGTATGGCCAGTTGTAACTATACTCTGTTGCTCTTCTTGCCTCTCCTGCCTTGAACTTGAACTTAAATCTATCGTCATCAAGGCTATCTGTTGTTTGTGCAAAATAGTTAATTTCGGCGCGCTGCTTAACCTTGAAGACCATAAACCTAAGCTGATTTGGCAAATCACCACCGTCTTCTGCTGCCGCCCCAAGAAGTTCCAACACATTAAGCTTGTGAGAAACTTGCTTAGTAACTTGCTTCATGATCTTGCCAGAATCGGGATACAGCCCCTGCCACATGTCAGCAAGATCTTGAGCAGAAAACTCATGTTCATACTCAAAAATGTACATTGCGTATGGCTTGGCTGTGGTTGTTCTGGTAAAGTCGAGGTGAGGTGGGATGATGTAATCTTGCATGAGCGTGATTTGGCGTAACACGGAAGCACCTAAGTTGACCTGCAAACCACTTACCGGAGAAACCGCTGTGCCCTCTAAACCTCTCAGCTTCTCAAGCGATGCCCAGTATGCGGTGTTCGAGAAATCGTTACGACCGAAGTAGCGATCAATCTGATCTCTATTAAGCTCCACAAATCGACGGCGGCTTCTGTTTGGACCAGCCATGACATAAGGCATTACGATAACCGCTTCTTTAACCTTTTTAGTTTCTGCAACTTGTCCAAGCTTTTTGGCACCGATATTGAAACCAACCAAACTACCAAGGGATCTTGTTAATGCCGGGACACCAGCGCGTGGCAAGAACTTGCCAGAAGGTACAGTTCTTGGGGAGTTTAGTGCTGCTTCAAGATCGGGGAATTTTGCCATAATCTTTTCTGAACTGAAATAGTCAAGAGTGGAGTCTGTGCCAGCATGAGTAACTGAGCCGCCGCCGCCATTCGGGTGACGATAAAGATTATCAGCATAACGAAGGTTGGCAATGTGAACCGGATTGGTATACCAAAGCTTGATCGGGTCCATTCTTTCGATCTCTTCGTTATGGGTGCTTCCTTGTGCATAGCCCATCATTCCCAATGGATAAATATCTTGCAGATCTCCCGCTTCCGTAGCATCTGATGCAACCGTGTCATTGTGGAACCCGAATACGTTAGATTTGTTAGATGCACTACCTGCCGCTTCTCCATAGTAATCAGAGGCATAGCGCTGATATGAGGTTTCTCCGTGTGTGTATCCAGAATATGCGAAGTTCGTATTCGGATAACGGGGGTGATTGCCACTCAAGGGACTGTCAATGGACCTAGCGTATCTTTCATATCTAGGAGCAATTGCTTTTTCAAAATTACCATCTGCGTCAACACCGTAAATGCCTTCCGAGCCGGTGTAACCGCAAATGATTTCAGCGCGCCCGACGCCAATAGAGTTAGAAAGTGGAACTTGGTAGTCAGCAGCACCTGCTTCAAAGCCGTTAGCGGGAAGACCGCGACCGGTACCCGGACCCTTATGTGTAACAGTGTTAAGGTGTGTGTTGTGTGAGCCCGTGTTCTCAAAGTAATAAACAGAATAGCCAATTTTACACGTCTGGTAGGGGTGCGTATTCATAAGTTGGTGAGTGTATAAAGTTGCACCCAAAGCATCTCCAAAAGAGCCGGTACTAATATTATTTGAGAAGTGTGGCGGATTCGGAATCACACCGCGCTTGTTTTTGTGAAGCTCGCTTTGGTACGACGCTGCAAGATTCTTTTTATCGACATTGGGGTTGTTTGGAACATCAAACTTCCATTGTGTGTAATAGTTTCGGAATGGAATTCCCATAAGTTGTATTGCCCTGTTTGCATCTTCTGAGTAAGTGCTTGGCAGTTTTCCAATGCCCATGAGCTTTTGTCTAAGAGAGGAAGTGCCGGGATAGCCTCTGTTCAAGTAAGTCATCTGATCGGCATGAGCGGGTGGTCCGTACTCGCCATCACCATGTACAACGTTGTCACCGCCGGCATGCGCGGAGCCTGACATAATGTTAGAGCCTGTAACGCTTGCGTCAATATAAAACCCTCTTTCAAATGCAGGCATGTTGCTGCCAGAAAGACCGGGCGTAGAAGCATTTGGATGAAGCGTCACTCCCCATGTAGTATCCAAAATAGTGCCGTCGTCCGCAGAAAGAATTTGCAAGTGTGTGTGATCTGCAATGATGCCAGCTAACGAACCAGTAGACATAAGACGCCATCTCATATACTGTTGGCGACCACCTCGTTCAAGTGTACCATCGGCTACCTTGTCTGGGAATCTGATCGTATCTCTGCCCACAACATACGCTTGTTCTGAACCTGAGAAAGAGCCACTTTGTCTGTAGCCCATTCCCAACAACAGCCTCTTACTAGCTGAACCGCCGTTAACGATGGAATCCGTGAATGTGCCCGATTGATGACCGTCCCAGTCCAAGCCGCCACGATATATGACCGGATCTCCTGAGCCATCGGCACCATCACCCCACTTGACAATGTTAGCACCGGCTCCAGCGTTGAAATCAGGCGAGCCTGTGATGTGTAGCCATTTCGGATTAGGAATGGTCATCTCTGTGCCGTTTTGCAGATAACTCAATGGAATGTCAGAAACTTCTAAGTAGATTCCCTGTGATGCAGATGGGATCTCGCCGTATTGATGCCACATTCCGATAGGCTCGCACAAGCCAGCATAACCATGATGATAACCGTTTGATTCAGAAAATGCTGCGGTTGAAATCGAGCCCGAAAGTGTCGGGGCACTTTGATTGTCGGTCAAGCCATATCCAAAATGTAGAATCGGAGTTTCAAGCTTAGTTTGAATAACCCAAGCTGAGTTTCTGGCGGTAGTTTGGTTTGAGTCTTGCACAGTTTGGGGCAAGCCAGTCGTTGCATCATAAGCAACTTCCTTAATTTGCGTTCTGCCCTTAATGTTTACAGCAGCATCAATCTGCATTGCGTTAACATTGATTGCATAACCTTGTGGTCCGATTGTTCCCCAGTCGCCATATGCGCCGGAAACGTAATCAAGTTCGTATCTCAAGAAATTGATAGTTGACTGTTCCCAAATATCATCAAGGTAATGTTTACCGGTACGAGTAGGCTTGAACGTAATGAATGCCCAAGCTTGACCATCATAGTAAGGCGGGGTGAACGGAGCATTATATCCAGTTGTTCCATCTTTCATGCCATGTGTTGTTCCGTGGTGCCATGAGACCTTTCCTACAGTTCCAGAGCCGGGGACATGAGAACCAGCAGGAACATCTGCATCTGACGTTGCGCCATAAGACATAGACATGGGAGCGACAGAGCCTGTGTAAATATAGTGCAATTCTGGTTCGAAGGCATACCCACCCGCACACGGCGGTCCAAATGCGCTTGGGCGACTGTACATCGTGATTGTCTCTGGCGCATCGTTCTGCGGGCGCGGGTACAGTGACTCTTCTCTGCTATAATTAACACCGTCTGGGCTTCTATATAAATCAATCATGTAGCCCGGTCCAGTACCGCCTTCAGAGCCAAACCCCATTCGTTCCATTTGAATATAATCAGTCGTGTAGCAAGGCTGGTACCCGCCGTTGAAGACCAACGTTCCACTGTTACTGTTGTCAAGTGCCGTAGTTGTAAGCGGCTTGAGTGGACCACGATGGTTTTGCCAATGATTACTCGCGCTTGGCGTCAGCTTGCGCTTAGCTAAAGCCTGAGACTTCCAAAGCTTAACCATCATTCGGTACTCAGGAATAACTTGTTCTCCGTTGTGAACAACAGCCGAAACTTGTCCAAAGTTGTTATCTGACTCAGGCAGAGACACAAACGATTGCATAGACTGTTCAGCCAAGTAAAAGTTTGGAATCTCAGCCAAGAAGTTGTGCATCATCATTTTGTACAAAGGATCACCTTGACCGTTCCACGAAGCTGTAACATTAATAGATGCGCTTGGGTGTGGCTCCATATCAATCAACGGCACATTAGTAAGGTATTTCTCTGGCTCAACCAATGTCTCAAACGGAAGCCTGTTATCGAAATACTCATTTAAGATTTGATAGTTTCTACCGCCGTCGCGATCAACAGATGCAGTAGTAGCAAGCTTTCTGTGAAGGACCGGGTAGTCTACCGCAATGCCCGATTTGATAGTGTTGAAAAGAATACCGGGTGCCATAAACGGACCATAGAACGGACGCTTAGCAGCAGCAGGATTGCGACCGTGAGTTTCATAACCTTCTGCGGTTAGTTTGCCAGAGCCGCCAACGCGCTGGTTTGTTGGATCCTGAATCTGATCAATGTCAAAGTTGTATGCGCTAAAGTCTTCGTCACTGTAAAAGTTTGCGCGCGCAAAGCCGGCATCGATCGTGGCGAGAGCCGACTCACCATTCTCAAAGTTTTTCCAACTAGTTATAGACCCGAAGAAGCTGGAAGGGGAGCCTTCTGTCGATGTAATTCCTTTTGTTCGAAACTGGCATGCGTTCCCGGCTGTACCGGGTGTGCCGTCCGCGTCTGGGGATCCATGATCTGTTTCGTACATGATTTTTATCGCGACTTGGAACCCACCGATGAGGCTAGCCTGATAGGGCGCGTAAACATTTATATATCCGTTGCCATGGGCGTCGTTGATCGCGTTGCGCAGGACCGTTGCCGTAATATAAGGACGATTTAGTAACACGTTATTGTCTACTGTATTCATAACAGGACCACGCCATCTATAAAGCTTGTTGATGCCGGAGTAGCTATCCGGTACAGGAGAGATCTCTGCAAAAGAGTTAAAACTTCTCGCCGTGTCATACTCAAATCTTACAACTACATCATCATCATCCTTAATGTCAAAAGAATTGCCGTCATCAAGCTCGAAGTAACTATTCCATTTTAAATAAATGAACCCGTATGCTGCAACATCGGAGCTATTACCTCCTGTATAACCCAAAAAGCCGCCGTGGAATCCAAGTTCAGCGGACCACTCGAAAGGACTGAAAGCAAACCATGGAGTCGAATCCGAGCGCGCAGATCCGAATGCGTCGAATGTATTACTAACAGAGCCGGATGTGTCTGCACGTACGAAGGACGAGGGCAAATCATTGATACCCAGATCTGACTCAAAAGTTACATGTTCATCATAACTATCAATAAACTGCTTGCACAGATCAACTGTACGAAGTTGCGGATAGAACCCTTGATATGGCAAGAACTTCACAACAGCATCGCAAGTCAAGGTAAGCTCGTAAGGTTCTGCAATGCCAGCATTTTCTGTCTTGATTGCATCTAACAGGCTGGCATTTGCGGTCACAGCATAATCACTCATAAAGGAGCCTGTGATGGTGCCAGCGATAGACGTTGTGTCTGACGAACTGGTGAGTGCGCCGACAGAAGAGCTTGGGTTACCGTGAATCGAAAGCCATTGCGAATCTCTTGAAGTGAACCGACCCTGCTTATCTAACACAAAATATGGGATTCTATCACTGATTCGATATTCTGGCAAGACTTGACGATCTTGTGATTTGCCGCGAAGCTCTTCAAACCACTTAGCGTAGTTTTCGTAAAACGGAGCCTTGCCTGATTGCTCGGGAGCCTTCCACTTCCAATCACTCACATACAAACCTTCAACGTCGTGTCCGATAGATCTTGTTAGTTGCGACACGATTCTGTCGCCAAAGTTAAGAACCGCACTGGCAATCGAAGATGTGAATGGGATAGTTGCTTTGTTGGTGTCTAACGCAGTAAAGAACGGCGCGATGCCATCGCCCTTACCGTATGAAGCCGCGCCGCTAAGTGTTGCGGTTTCAGATGTAAAGTTAAATCTTCTACTGTATGCTGCCTTGCCAGCAGATGGCGAGCAATAACTGTCACGCCCAACAAGCATATGGGGGCGGGCATAACTAGGTCCGAATGCCATACCAGCAGCCGGTCCTTCGACGTAACGTTCAGTAATTTCGTTTTGAAACAAATCTTCTTTGTAAATACCAACCTGTTGTGCGATATCGTTGAAATCATCTTGCGACAATGTACTAGAAGACACTACAGCAGCACGATTAAGGTTATTAATGTATTCTGCGTCGAATCCATATGCCATACCATTATGAAACCAAGTGTGTTGATTTTGCAAAATACCGGGTGCGCCCAAAGTATATGCGTCTGTAACGCCCACATTCATAGTAAATGGCTCAGACCTGTTAATATTAGCTGCAGAGGCTGATGCTCGATATTGGGCTGGTCCAATTCCTATTGTCCCTTGATACCCGGCTATTGTTCCAATGTCAACAGCGCCATCCATTGGCCATACACTTGCTGAAGCTCTAAGGGCAACTTTGTTTTCTGCTTTTAAGGCTTCTTGGATTTCGCCCTCAGAAACCTCGAATGCGTCTACAAAGTGCCATGCACCACCGCGATAAATGGTTCTGCGGAAATTGGCACCGTCACCACGACTGAACTTCCATACTCCGCGAGCGTTTCTCGTATCGGGATGATCATAATAAGTTCTTCTACCAACGGGATCAACAAAGCTGCGTCGTGAAGCGTGATCATCAGGGTCTACGTGAACAGCACTTTCATCAGCAGCCCAGAAGCCCGCAACATAGTTGGCGCGTTTGCGCATATCGGTGTGTGAGGCATGATGTGATTGGGGGAATACGGTTTCGCGGTATGTTAAATCAACCAGCGTGTACGCATCATCACCGCCAAGATCTGTCATCTCTGTGTACATTTCATACAAATCATTGTATGCTGTTCTGTCTGTCTTAAAGTTGCGAAGCCCCACGTCTTCATTAAGCTGACTGTCGGGGAAGTATTTCAAGTTATTAACGTGTGTGACGTTTGCATATAACATCTTGTCAGGATCAACAGAGTATGATACGCTAGGTGCGCTTGAAGGAGTGATGCCACCGGGTGACAGAAGATCTAATCCTTGAGCTACCTGCGCAGATGACCAAGTTGCGGTCAAAGCTCCCCTGTGAATTGCGGCGAGCATAGTCTTTGCGTTTGTTTCAACAACAGGCACGTAGTAATGGTGATGCTTTCTTTCTGCTGTGTTAATGTGCCCAAGTTTGCGGAATGCAGCAACAGCATCACTGCCTTGCATTCGACGTAAGGAGCGTACGCGCCCAACAAAACCGGGCTTTGGCGGTACTACTCTGTCAGAGCGCGGATCGACAACGACATAGCGGTTGTTTTTGCGCATAGTTTGCGCAAGTTCGTGTTCTCCACCGCGAATCTGTTTCCAAGTTGGATATCCATAAGGTCCATTACGCTTCCACATTAATGAATTGAAAATGCTGCCAACAGACTGTCTAATGGCATACTCTTCATGGTAATCTGTAGAATCAGTGTAGTTTGGACCGGTGAGTGAGACATCACTCCAGTAGCCGCTTGAGCCTGACCAGTATTGCGGCAAAATATCCCAACGAATAGGTTCGTTTCGCCACAGCCCAGTACCATCATTATCTTGTACGAAAGCTCCTTGCAAGTAGAGCGGATCTTCGTTAGGCACGATAGAACTCAGCATAATGGCATCGCCGTTTTTGTCGCTGCTAAGCACCCTGAGTCCTTTGCCAAACTGAATTGCAAAGTTTACATAATTGTGTAAGTTGGCGATTCGGGATGCGTACGCAAAGCCGCCGCGACTTTCGCCTGTATTGTGTCCAATTGGGAGAGGATCGTCTGCTGGCAGAATACCGCCACTGGCGTAGAAGCCGAGCGCAACAGCACCTGAGCCGTCTGTTAGCCAGTTGTTTTGAGTCTCACGGATATTAAGGTTGAGCCTGTGAACATTAGGTATATGTTCTGTACCCAGCCCCTTGGCAATTCCAAAGTAGCGGAACCCTTGATCAGCACTAGTTGCGTGAGTGTCTTCGCCAGCAATTGAGCTACCTGCGTCAGAAGCACTAATGAAAATAATCGGATCGACTGGACGAGAACCTGATGGCGTGGGGTGGTTAAGTCCTTGGATGTTATACCCGTGACCTAAATTGAAGTATGTGGAGTTAGCTCCAGAAGGCGCTAAGGATGCGGAAATCCAAGCATATTGATATTCGTTTTGTGGAATCGGTCGCGTGACGTAATCGTTGTCATAAATGCGCTTTTCGACCTTTTCAGTGTTAATGCCGTGAAGCGGCGTCACATTACGATGCTCAAGTCTTCCATTTCTGTGAACCTTATGCCACGAAGGACTAACACCATAATCGTGTGAGTGGTCTTGAATCTCAGTGTCTTGTCCAACAACATTCTCGACACCGAATCTGCCAGATGGCATAGCACGCAATGAGCGCAGACCCAAACGTGGGTGGTGACTAGAAGAATGAATTTCTGCTTTTGTGCTTAAATACTCGCCACTCGACGAGCCCAAAACTTCAAGGTTACGCCATGGGTATGCATTATATACTGAGTATTCTTCTGCTGCTAAATCAAGAAAGCCCTTCGATTGGTTTCGTGGACCACCGGGAGCCGAGAACCTATTTGCAATAATAGTATTAAGGTTGGTGCTGCCCGACTCTCTGCTCTGGACTTGGAAATTGGTGTAAATAAACGCATGTTGGTCTTCACCATCGCCAAAATCAGTCCTTCTGAGCTTTGGAATTATCTTGAAATGGATCTGCTGAGCGCCAGTCTGAGAGTAGTCAAAACTGGCGTGATTGATTTTATCTTGCAAGTCATGAAGAAGCAAATTGCCATCTTGGTCTTTATCAGTCCAAAAACGTTGGGGCATAGTCAAAATTGTCTCAACATGAGTAGTAGCCAACAAATCAATGGGGCGTGCTCCGCTGTCGGCACCGGTACGCACCGAAGAGCTAACCTGACCTAACTTTGTGAGATCTGTGTCGTCTGGAGCGTACCAAGCTCCGTAATCTATTTCGCCGTCAACAACGCCATCGATAAGCTGCCATCTGCCGCCGACAGCAGGATTAGAGCCGATCTCGTATGCAGAGCCCGTTTGGGAAATATTACGAACAGACTGGTTATCTCTTAAAAATGGCTTCTGATTTGAGCGACCAACCGTGTGTACAACCTCATAGTTGTGTCGGTAGTTACCAAGCACTGTGATAGCCGAACCGGTTGCAATCTGCTCATGATAATGCTTTGTCCATGAAGACTCGTCATCGCCATCGCTAGCAATAACATCGACTCGATGCTCACCAATCACAGCAGTCTTGGCAGACGATGTTACCATCTGAATATTTCTAATGTTTACCGGGCGCTTAGCAACTTCGTCACGATAGTAACGTCCACCAATCGGACGCCAGTGAATTGAATTGCCGCCGCCGCCGTCATCTGCTTGGAACGGATAAGGACCATGTGGGAAAGGATAATCAGGACCGGTCAGACCAACACCACCACTAGTCGCATGCAAGATACCCGACGATGTACTGAGCGCTGTATTGATCAGAACCAGCCAACCTTCCATACGATTCTTAAGAGTGTCTGTTCCATCGTTGATTGCTGCGTGTCTGTACTTGCGACCACCAACATACTTCTCTGTGAACGGTCCCTGCATTGGGGTTTCTTTGTCTTCACCGTATGTGTCAGTGTGCAAGTTGACTAAGTTGACGCCTCGACCAAGACCGCCAAGCTCTGTAGCTGTGGCAGAACCATCGTCATCGTCACCAGTGCGTGATTCGTGAAGTCCATATGCATGGCTTCTTTTGTTAATATATGTTCCTGCGTCAGTCGAGTGTCCGACGCCAGTGCCTCCACCCCAAACAGTCAGATCTTGGTTAATAAGCTTGGTATAACCTTCATTGACATCATCAGCGCTGGATGAAATGACGTTGAACGGCATGACCAAGTTGCCTCGGAAATGAATGTACGAGCCAGAGCCCCAGCTAGGAGTTGGCGTAACACCTTCTTGACCACCTTGAAGTGGTGTGCTCTCTAATCCGTTAGTTTCAAAAGTTGTAGACGAACCCGGTACTGAGCCTGTAAGGATGATCGAACGATTACCTGAAATGCCGGCTTCAGCTTGGGTCACCGTTACGAAGGGGAACGCACCACCAACTTCGCCAGTAAATGCTGCTGTGAGTTTGGGGTGATTATTTAAAGCTTCAAAAATCCGATAACCATACCCTTCACGCCATGAATCGCTGTTAATGCTCGCGTCGATTCTTTCAATTATTGGATTGTTAGCGTCTGTAAAGTCTTTTGCGCCAGCTTGGTATACCGAAACAACAGTGCCGTCCGTTGTTGTAAGTTGCAAAAGAACCTTGTGAATGCCTATATCATAAAGGTCTGCTGAGTTAGTGACAGTAACCGTGCCCGACGCGGCGATTGGTGCAACATATGCTTGGTTGCCTGCCTGTGACTTGAAGCCTTCCCAGCCGTCCATGACGCGGTAGCCTTCACGCTTGACCTTAGCTCCATAGGAAGCGGAACGTGGCATGTCACATTGCGGCAAGCTTGCGCTTGGCGATGCGTCAGTGTCCATGTCCTTCGCAACAAGATAGCCCAGAGGGTATCCACCGAACTTGCCATAGTCAACACCTCTTGGGGAGAACGGCACAGTTGCAGGATAAACATAATCGAGCTTCTTGTTGTCATCGTAGTTAATACCGCCATGAATAATGCGAGTCTGATCAACGCTGTATTTATATGGCGTGTGCAGCTTGCGGTTAAACGCGCTGGTGCTGGCACTAAAGATTGCGATACGAGAAGTCAACGTTCCCGAAAGGTTCATGCCCGGTGAACTGGCAGACAGCGCCGTGGAAGCAAGAATCGGATGCTCGCGCTCTGCTCTCTTGCTCCACCAAAGGCAGTTGTCATCCTGATCCATCATTTCAGCACCACCCGGCGCTAACGGAACAGGGGCATGACCACGCTGGTAATCATATAGGAGAGTATTAATTGTGTCGAAAGATGCAGCCGGTGGGTCATCAGCCATTTCCATAGAGGGGAACTTGGTTTCGTACTTGTTCCGCTCCAACATATGGCTTTCAACCATGGTCTGCATGCCTTCTGAGTGCTCTGCAGATGCTGGGAACAGGTCTTCTAAGAACCTGCTGACTGCGCTGTCAATCCACTTGTAGTAGTCTACATACTTGTCAAGGTCTGGGCTGTTAGGCATCTTCTCAAAGAAAAGTTGTCTAAGCTTTCCGAGATCCTTGTACTTGGGGCGATACCTGTTGACTGGCTCGCCAATAAGATTATCGAAGTCTTTGATCGAAGAGAACATCTTGACCATCTCTTCCGAGATTGTCTGGTACATGCTCTTTTCAATAGAATAATAAACCTTACTAGGTCTTGTGTCGATCGTGAAAAACTCGTCATCGTTCTGACGAATCTCAACCATGTCGCTGCTGTGCAGATACTCTGGGAGGACAACCTTAGCAGTTGGGATATATCGAGTATTAACAATATCTTTCTTGTTTTCCAAGAAGAAATCACCAATACCCAAATGCTGCATCATTACCTGATCGCTAAACGCTGGCTCATATCTTTCGCCATGTTCTGCAGAACCAGACGAGATGTCTTGAACAATAAACTGTGCGTCTTTTGTGTTCTCTGTAGTCGTCGGGCTAGGACCAGAACCTGTTACGTTGTCAAAGTTCCAGTGAAGTGCCAGTGTTGCGATTTGTGGAACGTAGTTTCCGCTCATCGACGTTTGGTAAATGAACGCATTCTTGTACGGACTTTCAACACCGAAGCTGCTTTGATCCATTGCGTGAGTCAACACAACGTCATCGGACACATCGCTGAACCAATACCTTAAGTTGCCCACCTCGACATTACTATAGTATTCTGTGCTGCCTGTAAAATCTGTATGTAAAGCACCGACATAACAGCGCTTTGATGAACTCAAAAATGCTTTTCCGACCGCTTCACTCACTGTGGTCGTTTTTAAGAATTCATGCTGCACAACGTCCGTGAAAACGTTTACACCGTAGAACTCCACATCAAACGTTTGATCGCCGAGCGCACCGTCAGAGCCACTAATGTGATCAACCCACGGGTGCTTAGTGGGCTTGACACGGACAGCGAAATTCCATCGCGTATCGTCATAAACATCTTCGTAATAATCAGTAGTTAGTGTTCCAAGCCTGTCTGATTTCAACATGAACCGGGCGCGCTTAGACTCTAATTTATCTTTGAGTGCAAATACCTTGAGATCTACCGGGCTTTCAGTGGGAAAACGAGTGTCTGTTTGGCTCTCAACTGTGCCCTTAGCACCAAACATTGAAGCCGTAACAAATGTGTCAGGATACCACTGCTTGCTGAGGATGTCTTCTGTCTTAAGTGGGAAGAACACCTCGCATTCAATAGTCTGCGCATTGTATTCGCCAAAGCCGCTTGAGCCAGTGATATAAGCGCGAGCATTTGGGTTACTATACACGCCGTCAACAGACATCGAAACAGCTTGATAGACTGTACCGGCGATTCGATCACTGTGGTTGAACGTAACATAGTTTGTTTTGTTTGAAGTTGCGCGGCGATTATCTTTGAAAACATAGTCAGAATTGTCAGCGTACGCATTAATCTTGACAAGCTCATCATCAACACCAAAGCAGCGCAACATGTTTCGCATCGACTTCTCTGTACCCTTTGTCTTAAAAACGTACAGCAGGTTAGCGTAAATGTTGGAGTAGATTTGGTTGCGAATATTATAAAGCTTTTCTTCGTATTCTTCGACTTCGTTGCGGTTCAAAAAGTTTTCAATAAGCTCTGCTTCTTGCAGGATTTCTGGAACTGCAATACCAAACTGTGTGACAAGGTTTTTCGCAAATGGCACAGGCTTGAAGCTTGCTGACACGTCGCCAGAAGAGTAAGAGCTTCCGTACCTGTCCTTGAGCTTACCTAAGCCTTCAATCTGCATATGCAGCTTATCAAAGTAGCTGGCAAAGATTTGAGTAAAGTGCTTAAGCGTCGTCGTTCTTGACTCTGTGTCAATCCAGTCAGGGAAATTGGATGTGATGAGGGAGTTATTAAGATTGTCATGAAGCGTACCGCTTGCAACCATAGCAATCTCAAGATCTTCAACATCTGGATGTTCAGAATAGATGATCGGGTCATGGAACTCGTTCATGTTGTGACTACCAGATGCCATGGCAGAGCCACTGTTGCGACACTCGGCAACGCCGCCCTTCCAGAATCCGTTAGAGATACGACCTGAGTAGTCTAGCACCGTGCGGTCACGGCTACCAGAGTTCATGATTCCTTCGTTAAACTTATAGTATACGCCAAGTCCGACGTTAGCCTTATCAGTGTTTGTGCCGCCGCCGACTTGTGTGAACCAGTAACGTCCAATCTGGCGCGGATCGCGCTCTAGCTTCCAGAAACGGAACTCATCAAGAGATGCAGAAAGCTTTGCGCCACCCTTTGCAATCGTAGTAGAATCGTAGAATCCTGTCGCACCAGATGGTGGCGCAATCAAAGCGCCGATGGTCGCCATCATAGAGCCTGTAACTCTACCAAGACCGGTGGAGCCAAGCTTGGCTGAACCGCTGACTTGTCCGTTTACATAAAGTTTGGCAGTGATACCGTCATTGTTAGCGTGGTTCTTGAGCGTAATCGCGTAATGCTTCCAAACACCGTCAGCAACCTCAGATGGCGTGAGCGTGGCAAGAGGCTCGTTGACGAACCCAGAAGTACCGGACTGGGCAGTAAGCCTGATTGATGAGCCTGCGTCAGAACCGCCCGAAAGCTCGATCATCAAGCGACCATAGCCAGCAGACGATGAGTTTTCGTTGTTCCATAGATCGAAAACAACCTCTCGCTCTGTCTTGCTTGTGTAGAAAGAATTCTTGAGCATCCAGAACTCGACAGTCATACCGGTTCTAAGATCGTATTCTAAGTTGTACTCACGGGCTGAGCCTGAATCATAAACGTTGGAGAAGTCGAACAACTTCTTAAGTTGTACGTCCTGAGTCTCAAATGTTCTATCGGCAGAGCCCGTGTTGGGACCACCCTTGATTTCAATATATTCTAAGATGTTGTTGCTGGTGGTGTCGGGCATGCCATAGCCACCAACACCGGACGATTCGCTGACCATGCTTAGCCAGTCGCCAGAACCAGAGGTAGTACCTAAGTGAACGTAACCGGTACTTCTTGGGTATTTGTATTCCAGCATCCATCGATCCAAAAAGGAAGATGAATTGTGGAAGTCTAAAACTTCGTATTTTGATCCGTCGTACGGATAACTGTTATAGATTCGCTGAATACTGTCTTCGTAGTATTTTGCTGCCGAACCATATCTTGCAAAGTTAGATGCCGTAGAAAAGTCTACAGGAGGGACATACTCATTTTTGTCTTGGACAAACGCATCCGTGTACGCATCAGACTCAACTTCATAAGCTGTCTCATCTGCGCTGCCGGATTTCGTTACTTTTGTGCTCTCAAATAAATCCTTAAGACTCATGCTTCTCTACTCTGAATTTGAATACTTCGGGCTGCTCCACATAGGTATCCAGTGCCCCATTATAGTAGGCAAACTGAATAGCGTAACCGTACCCCGGTTCAAAAATCTCCATATCCAAATCGAAATAGTTTCCTGACACGTCGAACGATAGCTGTGTTTCCAAGTCGCTGCCTGTTCCATGTGGTATGACCTCGTAATCATCTGCGATTCTATAAATCTTATACGAACCGCTATCAATACTGTGATTTGGGATTGTGGCTGTAGCCTTGGAATAAATAGATGGGCTCCAACCTTTTTCTCGCACGAAAAGACGGAATCTTGCTGTCTCGTCGCGGCTGTACGCAGCCTTGAGGTTCGTGATTTTTGTAACGTATTGCGGTGTCGGGTTGTAGGACACGGCTTCCAGCAAGTTTGGATAAATAGAGCCAGTGTGCCACTGTGTATCATCAACACGTCCTGTGTGCCATACATCAAAAAGCTTGTCAATAGGCGGGGAAGCAGCAGTAAGGCATACAGAAGCAGTGTAAACACCGGTTGCGACCCAGCCACCAGTTGCAGGCGTAGAAGCCGACATTTGATCCGAAGTGGTTACCAGCGTCAATGCGCTGGTGTCTGGCACTGTGTTATCTGCAGAGCCAGAGTACAGGTGAACATAGACACTACCTGTGCCGCCAGCTTCACCAGCAGACTCGCTGATGTGTGGCAGATTCTTTAACTGCCCTCTGACATAATTGTACAGATACAGTGTGTTCATGTTGTCATCAGCCTCAGCTAATGAGCTACTATAATAAAAGTTTGATCGGTCGTCCTTATCTGCGGAGTTCCAACGCGCCTCAATGATTGGGCGCTTAAAGAAATATTGACTGCCTCTGCAGAAAAACTTTTTGGTATACAAAGAGCCGGAAGCAACCTCATGACTTGACGACAGCATAACGCCAACACCATAGTCGGTATATGTCCCTGCTAACCAGTATTCAACCATGCCAGTGATGTCTACAAACAAATCTTCTGTGCCGTCAACAAAGCTGGAAGAATATTGCAGACTTGTTTGATAATCTCCACCTTCGGAAGTCCAACTAACAAGCCCGCCGCCAGAAGAACTCTGCGCAATAATCCAGTTGCAGAAACCAAAATCTGAATAGCCGTCAGAATCGATGCCAGTTCCCTCATCCCAGTTTCTTGACACAGCCTTGACCATAAGTGTGTAATCAGAAGGTACAGTGAACGGATGAACAGCGTTGAACAATCTCAAGTAGAAAGACACGTTACCACTTGCAGGCAATGTCCCTGCAGCACGATCTGTTGTGATGTTCTCCGTGGGGAACTTGACCAAAATACGAGAGTTTTCAGATGAAGTCATCTGCTGCTGCCCGTAAATATGAAAAATCTCCATGCTGTCAGACGCACCCATGTTAGAGCCGGTAGCGCGCTTGCTTAAGCCGGATTTGAATGCGTTTGTGATGGTAGTGTCGTGGGTGGCGTAATACCTTTTGATGCCCATTAGACGGTAACTCCCTTAATATCTTCAAACAAATATTTCACTTCCATAATAACATTTTCTGGAACTGCAATAAAGCGTTTGTCTGGCGTCATTTGCGCCTCGAAATTGAAACGAATGTCGGAGTAACGATCTCCAACTTTCTGATGAATGTCAACATCCACAACGTCCGCGACACCATCAAGACGACCAAGGATTCTATAAATCTCGGTAATCTCAAGCGGCTCGCCAATGTCGTGCTTGCGGCGGTATCTTGCTCTCAGCACTCGACCGCAGCGTTGAAGAACGTCGTATTTGTTTTCCCCTGCCTCTACAACGATAGAGTAGGTAATGCCAAAGTTTACGATTTTCGCATCCAGAATGTCAATAGTGTCATTAATCATTCTATTATCATTTAGCCAAACTTTCAAATTGTTTTTAAGGGCAGGATTAGATTTTACCAATCTTCTCTCGACATCCTCTGAAACAACGTAAATATTAAGGTTTCGCTTAAATGAATCTCTGTCTTGCGCGAGGTTACAACGTGTGATTGAACCAAACTTTGGGGGCATCGAGTAGATCAAGGATTGATAATCTTTCTTTGTTACCGCTCTGTTCTGAGTTGCGTAGTTGTCAATAGTGGAGCGGCGAAGCTCGTCTGCACCCGGCATCGTGACATCACCGACGATGCGGTCGTCATTGTTGCACTCAAAAGAATTCTTGACTGCGGTAACCTTCTCTTCGTCCAAGTCAAAACGGTTAGCGAACTTGACTTTCATGTTTTGAATCTGCTGAATAGAGCTTGGCGATGCATTTGCGTTGCTGTTAGAGTTTACGCGGTACTGAACAGTGAGCGTAGTGTTTGATGGACCTACGCCGAACTTGTCGCTTTTAATAAGGTTTGTCGGGTCAAAGCCAACATCGGTGATGTAGTTTCTGGCATGCAAATCCATGACCACATTCGCTGGCTCGATAACGTCACCAGTGACTGCACC